>Ga0334892_1001046_pt1 | contig 25980 bp, 22 predicted proteins | sample GraSluR3_MG_4_FD_207213 | JGI IMG/M metagenome (GOLD analysis project Ga0334892, IMG submission 207213) | Sludge microbial communities from methane-producing bioreactor in Wageningen University, Netherlands - Granular Sludge_15_04-R3 | ecosystem: Engineered > Bioreactor > Anaerobic >...
ACTTAACGGCATGGTGGTCGAGTATGCAATTAAGGCCGGACTGGCTACAAACTGCAAGATTCATCAGTTTTCCAAGCAAGACCGTAAAAACTATTTTTATCCGGATTTACCCAAAGCATATCAAACGTCCCAATATGATTTGCCATTGTGCTATGAAGGTTATGTGGATATTGAAACCAACGGGGAAGAAAAGAGAATCGGTCTTACCCGGATCCATATAGAAGAGGATGCCGGTAAACTTATTCATGAAGCGAACGGAACCTTTGTCGATTACAATCGTTGTGGTGTTCCGCTTATTGAAATCGTTACAGAGCCTGATTTGCGTTCGCCGGAAGAGATACGTGTCTTCTTATCAAAACTCCGATCCATACTATTATACGCCGATGTTTCAGATTGCCGTATGAATGAAGGATCCTTCCGCTGTGATGTCAACCTGTCGGTACGAAAAAAAGGCACGACAACCCTTGGAACACGGACAGAGATGAAAAATATTAACTCTTTTAACTTTGCCGTTAAAGCAGCCGAATATGAAGCCAAACGTCAGATTAAGTTGATTGAAAGCGGTGGAAGTGTTGTTCAAGAAACACGCCGGTGGGATGAAGCAAAAGGTGTGACGATTTCCATGCGTAGCAAGGAAGAAGCTCATGATTATCGCTATTTTCCTGCGCCCGATTTGATGCCGATTGTAACTTCTGATGAAGAAATAGAGCGTATAGGACAAACTATACCGGAATTGCCGGATGTACGTATGAAGCGTTATATGGAAAAGGACGGATTGTCCCTTTATGATAGCGAACTTCTTGTAGCGTCGATGAAGATTTCTGATTATTTTGACCAAGCATGTAAACAAACAAAAAACAAAAAAGTCTTGGCAAATATAATTATTTCAGAAGCTTTTTCACGAATGAATGAAGATGAAAAAGAATTAGGTGAAATCCCGATTTCAGCAGAAAATCTTGGTAAATTAGCGCATTTAGTGGATACAAATGTTATTAGTTCAAGCATTGCAAAAAAAGTCTTTGCAACCATGTGGGAAGACGATGACGACCCGGAAACTATTGTCGACAAAGAAGGCCTAAAGCAGATTAGTGATGATGGTGCCTTACGCCAGATGGCCGAAGAAGTCATTGCCAAAAATGACAAAGTGGTACAAGATTATTTGTCGGGTAAGGAAGCCGCGATTCAAGCCCTTATGGGACAAATGATGGCAAGAACAAAAGGGAAAGCTAATCCCAAAATGGTTATTGATTTATTGAAAGAAATCCTAAATACTAAAAAATAGGTGGGCTGGACTCATGGTTGTAAGTGAAAAGACGCAGACAACACAAAAAAATTATATATGTACAATGCGAAAAATGATTGAAAGCCAAAAGACAGAACAGGCCCTGGAACTAAATATTCGTACATATGAAGAGGCACTTGCGATTAACGATGTACAACAGATTGTGTATTGTATTTATTGTTTTGGTGTTCTCGAAGAGACGAGCGGTAATATTGCAAAAGCAATGACATACTATACAAGATCAACACGTCTTTCTCGAGAACATGATATTGAAGATTGCTTGGTAGCTTCCTTGAATAACCGAGGTAATATATATTCGGTTCATGGGGAGCTACATCTTGCCATTTCAAAATATATTGAAGCATTGAATATCGTGCAGAATTCAAAGGATCGTGTGTTAGAACGTGTTAAACTCTTGAACAACATTGGTATACTCTATATTGAGATGGGTAATTTGCAAAAAGCCTCTGAATACACGGTTGAAGCCTTAAGATATGTTAAAAAGACAGATGACGAGGCCTTGATGTGCAAAATATATGGAAACGTTACAGAAATCTTTCTTCGCATGGGGCAACTGAACAAGGCAAAATATTATAATCAATCCAACTACGTTTTAGCTAAAAAATGTCAAATCGAGCCAGAGATTGCCTTTGTTAAAGTATATGAAGCATTAATCCTAAGTAAAGAGCAAGGTTCATGGAGTAAAGTTCAAAGCCTCTTTGAAGAAGCCATCCGGCTCTTTGACAAGCATGTCTACTTTATTGATAAATGTGAAATGATAAATCTTTTTGCCAAAGAATGCATTGAAAGAGAGTAATATGAGGTTGCCATCCAACTTCTGAACACAATGCTTAAAGACATATGCAACAAAAACTTTAGAAATATTGAAATCACAGCCCTATCTTTACTTGAAGAAATCTATGTCAAGCAAAACAATGTTCATAAAGCTTACGAAGTCCTAAGTCGTTTATCAAAGATTAAGGAATATACTTATACTCACTTAAAAGAAAGAGAACTTGAGCGGGTAAAAAAAACGACCGTGGATCATGAACATAAGGACGATGTAAGTGACGAAGCTAAAGGGTACGATGACGTAAAAAAATTACAGAAATCTCTTCAAATTTTAAAATCCCTCTCGGAAACAGGCCAGCATATTACGTCTTGTATAAGTGTGGAAGATTTGGTTGAGACATTGTACCAGCAAATGGGACAAATATTTACATTTGAAGGCTTTGGAATCGGCCTTAAAAATAGTCAAAATGCCTTAATTGATTACTATTATTACGAGTCAGACGAAGGACAAATGCACAGAACATCGATTCCTTTGGACAGTCAGAATTTTCTCATGTCCCTATGTGTTCAAAACAGTAAAGAAATCATTATCTATGATGCAGATAACATACAAGAAGAAATGAACAATAACACGGTTCTTAGCCCCAAAATTTATAAAACGCTTAGTCAATCTCAGAACAAGTCCATACTGTTTAGCCCAATTATTTTTGAAAATAAAACGATTGGAGGCATTACGGTACAATCTGAAGAAAAAAATATCTTTTCGTATGTGGACTTGGAAAGTTTACGAATTATCGCATCCTATGTTGCAATCGCAGTAACCAATATTATTAGAGCATATGATCTTACTATTGCCAATAAAAAGTTGCGAGACGCTTCCATGAAAGATGCCTTAACCAATGTCTTTAATCGAAGAGCATTAGGGCAATATATGGACAAAGAGTTGGCTAATGGAAAATCAGACAAGTTGCCGGTATGTGCGATTATGTTAGATGTGGACTTTTTTAAGCAGTACAATGATAATTATGGTCATGTCAGTGGAGATCAATGTTTAATCGAAATCACAGCAACATTACGTCGCGTATTTCGCCGACATCATTATCAGATTTTTCGTTATGGAGGCGATGAATTTTTTGTTGTTGTTGAGAAGTGCCCAAAAGAGCAGGCAATCCAATTACTGGAAAAGATGATTCGTTCTATAAAAACCCTGAATCTACGCCATGATTATTCCGGAGTAGCTGATTATGTTACGGTATCCGTCGGTGCCAAATTAATCCATCATGTGAGTGATGACTATGCAAAAGTATTTAATGAAGCCGACCAAGCTTTATATAAGGTCAAGGAAAACGGCCGTAACGGTTATCACCTGGTCTAAAGATGTACTTGACAAATCTAATGGGTTAAAGTAATATAGTAATACATATTACGAATAAAAATATTCAAATGCTATGACAAGGAAGAGTAAATATAGGGACTCTATAGAGAGAAGATGGTGGTGGAAATTCTTCGAGCGAACTTTATTGAAGGTAACCTTCGAGCAGCGAATTGAAAGGGGCAAGCCCTAAGTAGAGGAGGCCGGTTGTTTACCGTTAACAGACACCATATCGGTTATACCTGTATGGATGAGCGCACGCAAGTGAACTTAGGTGGTACCGCGAAGAATACCCTTCGTCCTATATTGGATGGAGGGTTTTGTTTTATCACAAAAGAGGTTGAAACACATTAGGTTTAGGTTTTCCGAAAGGAGTATTATATGAAAAAGAATGGTGCAGAAATCGTTGTTGAATGTTTAAAGGAACAAAATGTAAAGTATTTGTTTGGATATCCGGGGGCAGCTACAATCAACATATATGATGAACTATATAAAAACAGTCAGCATATCACACATATTCTGACATCCCATGAACAAGGTGCGGCCCACGCAGCTGACGGATATGCTAGATCTTCCGGTGAAGTTGGCGTGTGTATTGCTACATCCGGTCCGGGAGCAACCAACTTAGTCACAGGAATTGCAACGGCTTATATGGATTCGGTACCTATGGTAGCAATCACAGGAAATGTTGAAGTGGATAAACTCGGAAAAGACAGCTTTCAAGAAGTTGATATTCAAGGAATTACTATGCCGGTTACCAAACATAATTATATGGTGAAGGATATCAATGAGTTGGCTAAGACTATTCGTCAAGCATTTTATATTGCAAAGTCAGGACGACCGGGACCGGTCCTTATTGATATTCCAAAAAACCTCACATGGGAAACAACGGACTATGAATATCAAAAGCCAATTGAATACAAACATCCAACCTTGACAGAACCGATTTCAGAAGAGATTATTGCCATGATTAATGAGGCAGAGCGCCCCATGATCCTTGCTGGTGGTGGTGTTATTCGCTCCAAAGCAAATCAAGATTTAATTAAGTTTGCAGAAAAAATTGATGCACAAGTAGCGTGTACCTTAATGGGTATCGGTGGAATGCCCTATTCCCATCCAAAATATACCGGCAACATTGGGATGCATGGTTCATTAGTGTCAAATCGAGCGATCAATGAAACCGATCTGCTTATTGTTATTGGTGGACGTTTTAGTGACCGAGTTGTCGGCAAGGAAAGCGGATTTGCAGCAAAAGCAAAAGTACTTCAAATCGATATTGATCCTGCAGAGATTAATAAAAACTATATTATCGATGCCTCAATAACAGGTGATATCAAAACAACATTGGAGATTCTCGTTGAAGAGGTTAAGCAACAAGATCATACAGAGTGGAGGGCTTATGTGGATGAGCTTCGGGCTACGGTAGGCCATAAAACCCATAGTGACACATTAAATGTACCCTATTTGTTGAAACGCATCGCTGAATATACCAATGAAAATACAATTGTTGCAACCGATGTTGGTCAACATCAGATGTGGACAGCCCAACACTTTCCATTTGAAAAACCCAACCGTTTCCTAACCAGTGGTGGTCTTGGCACCATGGGCTATGGCCTTGGTGCAGCGATTGGTGCCCAACTGGCCAATCCCTATGATCAAGTGCTTATGATTACGGGAGATGGTTCATTCAAGATGAACTTTAATGAAGTTCTAACAGCAACCAAAAATAAGTTGCCTATCAAGATTTTTGTTATGAACAATCGTGCATTAGGAATGGTACGTCAGTGGCAAGATCTATTCTATGATCAACGCTTCTCAGCGACACATTTTGATGAAGAGATGGACTATATTGGTTTTGCAATGTCAATGGGTGCCGCAGGATTTACCATCGAATCCGTTGATGAAATTGACACTGTATTGCAAGAAGTTTTTGAGAGCGATAAAACAGTGGTTGTAAACTGTATTGTTGATCAAGCCTCAAACGTATATCCCATGGTTCCTCCGGGAAAATCGATTTACGAAGCCATTAGTGAATAAGTAACTATGAACTTGACTTGGAAGATGGGTGATAGAAAACATGCCAATTAAAATACCGAATGATTTACCGGCAAAACAAATATTACAAGATGAAAATATATTTATTATGGATGATAATCGTGCCATGCATCAGGATATACGTCCTTTGCATATCGCCATCCTTAATCTCATGCCATTAAAGGAACAGACAGAGACACAACTCCTTCGTATGCTCAGTAACTCACCGCTACAGATTGAAGTAACCTTATTAATGCCTGAAACACATGAGTCCAAGAATACGCCGATTGAGCATCTACAATCTTTTTACACAACCTTTGAACACATCAAAGACAAAAAGTTTGACGGAATGATTATTACCGGTGCACCGATTGAAAACTTACCCTTTGAAGGTGTGACCTATTGGGATGAGTTGACAGAGATTTTAGAATGGACCAAAAAAAATGTAACTTCGACTTTTCACATTTGCTGGGGTGCACAAGCAGGATTATACTATCATTACGGTATTAAAAAAATACCCTTAAAAGATAAACTCCACGGCGTCTTCAAGCACTCCGTCAGTGATCCCTACTGTCCTCTCGTGCGAGGTTTTGACCATGAGTTCATGGTGCCACACTCTAGACATACAACCGTCTCAGAAGAAGATATCGTTCGTCATGACAAGTTACGCTTAATCTCCACATCGGAGGAAGCAGGACTCTACATCGCCATGTCAAAAGACGATAAGCAAATCTTTGTAACCGGACACTCAGAATACGATCAGGAGACTTTAAAACAGGAATATGAACGAGATAAGGCCCGAGGAATGGACCCCAAAACACCCCACTCTTATTTTCCGAATGATGATGACACGAAAGAACCGGAATCTACGTGGAAGTCTCATGCCCATCTGCTATATTCAAACTGGTTAAATTATTATGTTTACCAAATGACACCATACCTTATGGAAGAAATTGGCGAAGAACCGCAGGTTTAGCAAGGGTTGCAGCGATTTTTGAAGCTCGCAAAATATCATAAATTATCGTATGTTTTGGGGCGAAATTGGTGTATGATTTATTGCAAATTAAAAAAAGAAAACGAGAACAACTGACTAGTTTAATCAGTTGTTCTCGTTTTCTTTTTTTGAAATTATAAAGTCATGGATTATTAATTCCGTTAAAATTCATTGTAGGATACCAAAGAGTATTTTTTTAAGTGTAAAGTTATCATGAATACTTCAATTTATATTGGTTGGGGATTAGGGGATTGGATGAATGAGCTGTTTTATAATTATTTAGGTGGATTTATAGAGGAATAGGTAATGTTGTTTAACATGTCTGCTGATATACCGCATGTTGAGACGGTCTGTCTGCTTGAGAAAAAATAGTGAGTAAAATCAAAGGTTTCAGCCTATACTCAACCAGACAGTTTCGTGTGTTTCTAGTCTATGGAAACAGAAAGAGCACTTTCTGATAACCTATTCAAAGTGCGTTTTGCGAAAATAGTTAAACAATTTAACAAAAGATAGTTTATAGATGAATTGCAGGCATTACAAGTCTGCAATTTTTTTTACATATTGACAGTCTAGTCTAATGATGTTAGACTAGACTGTCTAATGGAGTTAGACTAAGGAGGTCTTCTTATGGAAAAATATAAACTTGGTGAAATGGAACAGAGATTTGCAGATATTATTTGGGATAAAGCTCCTATTAAAACGCGTGATTTGATTGAGATCTGTGCTGAAGAATTCGAGTGGAAAAGAACGACAACATATACTATGCTAAAACGTCTTTGTGAAAGAGGAATATTTCAGAATGAAAATGGAACAGTTATAGTCTCAATAGTAAAAGAAGATTTTTTAGCAGAAAAAGGGGAAGAATTTTTAGAAGAATCTTTTAAAGGGTCTTTGCCAAATTTTTTAGCGGCATTTACTCGGCGAAAAATGTTAAGTGAAAAAGAAATTGAAGAGATTCAACAATTAATTGATGGATACAAAAGGGAGGTGTAGGTATGTTAGAGAGAATATTTTTACAAGTCATTAACATGAGTTATATAGCAAGTATAGTTATTGTGTTCATATTAGTAGCAAGATTGCTTCTAGCAAAAGCACCGAAAAAGTATTCGTACATATTGTGGGCAGTTGCTCTCGTTAGACTTATTGTACCAATTTCATTTGAAAGCGTTTTGAGTTTGGTTCCAGTAAATCCTACGCCCGTTTCTAACTATGTTTTATACGACATATCACCTAATATAAATACGGGAATGCCTAATATTGATCAATCTATCAGTGGTTCGCTACCAGCAGCAGATATTGCTGCTAGTGTTAATCCAATGCAGGTTTGGATTTTTATTGGATCGCTGCTTTGGCTTTTAGGGATTGCTACTCTCGTAATCAATGGAATGGTATCGCTTATAAGAATGAAAGGTAAATTAAAAAATGCAAACTGTGAAAAGAACAATATTTATCAATCTGATAAGGTGACAACACCATTTGTTTTAGGTTTGATCCAACCGAAGATATATCTGCCTGCTTCTTTGTCAGAATCCGAGAAAGAATATATCTTGCTTCATGAACAAACCCATATCAAGAGATTTGATCATATCATTAGATTTATAAGTTACCTGACTTTATGTCTCCATTGGTTTAATCCTTTAGTGTGGATAGCTTTTTGGTTGAGTGGTAAAGATATGGAGATGTCTTGTGATGAATCTGTTATCAATCAATTAGGACATAGTGTAAAAAAAGATTATTCACAGTCATTGCTAAACTTAGCAACAGGAAGAACGAAGCTTGGATTGACACCTCTTGCGTTTGGTGAAGGAGACACAAAAGGGAGAATTAAGAATATTTTGAATTTCAAACAACCTAAGTTTTATATTATTATGATAGCCTTAGTCATTCTTATCTTTACCTCGATTGGTTTATTATCAAATCCGAAAAGCGAAGAACCGGATTTGTCATTGCTAAACATCACTAATTTCTTATCAGCCATGGCAACAGCTGAAGATGTTGTGGTAGAGACTGAAGATGGAAACGAATTGACTGTTTCACCTAATTCAGGTTTTCTTGAGATTTTTGAGCATAAAAATTGGAAAGAAAAGAAGGTTAATTCTCCCTTGGAAAGCACAGCAACACTTAGAATAACTATAAATGAAGATTATTGTATCAATTTTTATTCTTATGAAGATTATGCAATGATTTACAATGAAGACACCCAAGAAAAATATAGATATTACACAATCCCTAAAGGTGTGTATGTTAATCTTCAGAATTATGTTTTAGAAAATGGGAAAGTAACTGGTGTGAGAATTCCGGCTATAGAAGATACGGGAGAAGTTGATGGATTAACATATATTGGATATATTTCTGCTTTCGAGGAGTCTGAGGGAACTAAAATTATATTTGACCCGATTGAATGGATAACACTAGAGGATACTGATAGAATTAATGAACTTGAGATAGAAGAATTTGATATGCCTAATGGATACTATATTTATAATCCTGAAATCGATGAAATTGAATTTCAAGTGGATAAAGATGCGGAATACAGGTTTATCGATTGGGGAAATAATTTTGCAAGTAGAGATGAAGACAGATTCCACTACAGCACAAAAGATAAAGAAGAGTTTATTGAATATTTAAATACTTATACAGACAAAGCTGCAAAGGTACCATTCTGGATAAGTATCAAAGATGGTGCTGTGCGATTAATTGAAGAACAATATGTTCCTTAAGTTTTCAATTAGTGTGAACGGGGATATGTATTCTAAATAAACCCCTGCAGGCATTGAATTTGTTAAATTGTATAAGACTTATGTGATACCACATGTGGAAGGGGTTTTGAGACTGGTGAAGAATAATTAACTAGACAGATATCAGTGGCTGTAGTATTGTGAAAAAATAAAAAGATGAGAAAGAGGGAGAATGATGCTTGCATTTCTAAATGTAATTGAAAATGAAGTGATTCGTAGTTATCTTGAAGAACTTTATCTTCTTTATAGCAAAGATCTTGTTATAATAGTTAGAAGGCTTTCTATCAATCAGTACCATAAGAGAATAAGAAGAGCAACAACGAATATTGATGATTTAGCGGACGTCATCAGCGATGATTCTATAATGATGCCGGAAATCAACATTTTAAGGCTAGATCAAAGCCAAGAAGTAGCACGATTATTGGACAATATCAATGAAGGAAGCGTACGAACAAAATTGACAAGAGCAAGGCAAGCCTGCAAGGACGTTCTGGGAGGTGAACGATATGAATATGCGTGATGATGATTTGAATTCAGGTATTGATAACATGATGGAAGCCTATTACAAACTTATAGGAGAAGCACATGTTAAGAATTTATTGGAAGATTTAGAAAGTGACAAAGATGAAATTGATCAGGTTCAAATATCTAAGTCGCTAGATGATTGGTTTGAAGGTTTTATTAATAAGAGAGAGAAGGAAAAACAAAGAAAAAAGTGGCTAAAACGGATTAGGACATATTCAGGCAGAGCAGCAATGTTCATATTGGTTCTGATTGGAGTATTTACAGCGGTGACAATGTCTGTAGAGGCATTTAGGATACGAATATTAAATTATTTCATGGAAAAGACCGAAAGCTATACAGAATTTAAAGTTGATGAAGTGTTGGATGATCAAAACGCACCGAAACTGGATTTAGATCAGTATTATTATCTGACTTATCTACCGGAGGGATATACTTATGACAGTCATCAGATTGTTGGTGAAGTCGTTATGCTCAGATACAGCAATGGTACAGATATTATTATTTTCACCCAGGGAATTACCGGTTCTGCTTATCATTTAGATACCGAAGATGCAGAAATGAAGGAAGTACCAATAAGGAATAGCAGTGGTTACCTTATAGTAAAAGATGATGTGAGTATATTGTTCTGGAATGAAAAAAATATGGATTTTATGATCAATGGAAACCTTGAGGCAAACGAACTGATTAAGATTGCAGAGGGACTTGAAAAAAATAAATAAAAAACTTTTTGAAAAAGTGTAAGATTTCGCCACCTTAAATGGTTATATATAATGAAGACCTAAAGAAGGGAAGTGGCGAGAGATGAAAAGAGGTAATTTATTAACGTTATTAATTTGTTTTATACTTGTTTTTTCGGTAATACCAGTGGGTGCAACCACGGATTCAGATGCATTAGATGAAAAAGTAATAAATATAATTCAACCAAGATTTACAAATATTTCGGTCTTCTACAACGATTTTTACATAACAGATCAAGGTAAGGCGGTGCTTATCTCATCTATTGATGCTAGAAATGTAGATAAATGTAAGATCAGTATGTATCTGTAAAAGTATCAAAATGGAAGTTGGATCACAGTTAAGCATTGGTCATCGACAGAAAGTGGAACTTTTTGTGGTATTGGTGAAACATGGTATGTAATGAGTGGTTATCAGTATAGGATGTCTACATACGGATACGTGTATGCAGACACCAAACTTATTGAAAGTACACTATTTACAAGTAAATCAGTCATTTATTGAGAGGAATATGAATGAAGAGAGAGACGATCAGCGTATTAGGGTTAATTCTGATAAGCACAATTACTTTAATCAGAGGCTTATTGTACTATATTAAAGGGGGGATGCCCGATATATTTCAAACTTTTTTAAGTCTAGCTTGCATCTTATGTTGGCTGCTTGCATCCTATTATTATGGAAAAGCTGGCAGAAAAAAATTCCTAGTATTCACTCTATTTTTTTGGAGTATTGGCCTTATTAGCAATGTGGTAAGTTATTACACAGAGCATTTCCTTTTTCTTGGTATCATTATATATGTTATAGTATGGTTACCACTGTATGGAATTAGTAGATATTTTCGTACGTTTTCACTGATTGGGGAGCCGATAATAACGAGTTTCATTATATTGCTTCCTACAGTGCTTGCGTATATATTTGGAACAAGATCTAGTAAATAGCGAAAATGTAAAATACTCAATCAAGAAAGCAGTAAATATTGTTCAGAGTACCTGATTTTATTTTCTGTAGGTGTTGAAATGAACCATTGTGATTAAGATTTGATTTTGGATGAGATATGTATCAGCTATTGAATTGTATACAAACTTACATAATTTAAGAATCATCACTAGAACATTGAAACTGGAAATTTAAACAAATATTTAATCGTGTGCATTGAAAGATGCAGTACAGATTTTCAAGAGAAGATTATTGAGATGTTTAATTATAGTGGCTAGCATCGATTGATGGTAAGATTACCTCCTAAAATACAATTTAGGAGGTAATTTTATGCAAAAAAAGAAAAAGTACAAAGTGGTAAGGTTTAGATTCGAAAGGAGTGATGGTGGTGATATAAGTCGTTACATGATTGTTGAAGACTTGTTACCCGTATTAGAAATCAATCAATTTATTGAAGCGAAAAGTATCAGAGAGGTATCCACAGGCAAGGAGTATGCAAAGAAGCTGGTTGTTTATCTAAATTGGTTGGATTCCCATGATATCACATATGATGTAGCCAATAATAGCCATGTCAAAAGATTTGTTGACACTTTAGTTTATGGGGATTTAACGGACTTAAAGATTAGAAGTATAGAAAGTAGTTTATCCTATAGCACCTTAAATAGTTATGTGACGGTTGTAACAGAATTTTACAAATGGTTAGACAACAATTATGAAAGCAATATGCGATTTTTTAAAAAGAAAAACACACAAAGAGCAAGACAATCCTATTTATATGGGCAGATATATGAATATGATTACAAATATATCATCGACAGGTATTTGCCACGATTAAAGCTATCCAAAGAATACATTAAGTGGTACACAGAAGATGAAAAAGCACTGATATGCAGTGGGTTCAATACGCTTAGAGATGAATGTATCTTTAGGTTAACATTAGAAGGTTTTAGGATAGATGAAGTGCTGAGTATGACACTTGATAATTATGATGCCTTAGAAGGCTTAATACGTCCTAGTCGCTCTAAAGGGAAACAAACCGTTATTGAAGGCGATAAAAGTCACTTAAGGATTGTTGCCCTTCCAAAGAAAACAGTGGATTTGATTGATCAATACTTGTTTTTAGAAAGAATGGTCGCAGAAAATGAAAGTACAAATGTGAATAATCACATATTTATTAACTTAAATAGTGGCAAGTATCAAGGTGAATCCCTTAAATACAGGAATTACCTAAAAATACTAAAGAGATGTTGTGAGAAAGTTGGAATTGATAGCAAGAAAATAAGAACGCATAGCGCACTACAGAAATCATAATAATGAAATTATTGCCAGAAGTGTTATGCAAAAACTGCACAAGGGGGATCAAACAAATGATTAAAAAATTAAGCTTAACAACAGCATCAGCCATCTGGGAAATCGATGATGTGAAAGTCAGCTTGTGGCACAAGCGTGAAATTTCTGATGACCATATGAAATCAAAAATACTGGAATATAAACAAATCTTAAGGATTAAATCATATCGGTTGGATAATACCCCTTTATGCAGGATGTTTGATTATTTTGGCGGTATGTCGTTTGTAGAAATAGGATTTAATGCTTTCAGAGATGACTTTGTGGAGATGTTTAGGTATTATTCTATAAGATACACAGAAAGCTGGTTTCATTTAGATGAAAAAATATCAAGCAAAGAAGTTGGAATTGCCCATGTATTTGAAACCATGTTACAGAATGATGAAATTAAAATTACGTATAATTATATGTATATTCTTTCTAAGTTAGATGAGAGGAGACTTCTGAATGATGTTTTAGAAGGTGAGTTCTCAAGCTTTTGGATTGGGAGAATTTCAGAAAAAGTAATTGCTAGAAAGGCGTTGGGAGAAATAGAGTCAAAAATAGGATTTGTGAGAACAACGAAATATGCTACAAAGATTGGTCTTGAGGCTTTAAATAAATACTTAAGAAGGTTTGCAGAGGGCTTTACTAAAAGACGTGAACGAATTAGTCAAAGGCAAATGTGGAATTTAATATTTGACTCAGGAACTGAATTATATAGATCAGGTACAGCTTATATAATATTTTCAAAGTTATTAAAAGATGTTGTATCGGAAGAGTTTGCACATCAATATGAAAAATTTCCGGCTGAAAATCATAAAACCTTAAACATAAAAAATGATATATGGACCATCTATGCAAAACATGGTCCATCCCTTTACTTTAATAAAGTTGATTTTAGTGTGATTGAATCTCCATCCCTAAGATTAAAAGTGAAGTGGTACCTAAAACATAGATTTAGCCTGAATTATTCATCCAGATATGAGCAAACTTAAAATCAACAGTTGATATCTTTTTTAATAATCGAATCCGGAACAATTTAAGGTTTTCCCTAAAAAAGGGTAAACGAATCCTGTAGATATAACTTTTGCGATTTTAAATTGCCAATGTTCATCAGTTTCGTTTATTCTAGCTGTGGAAGTTGTCTTATATTTTTGAGCGTTTCATAGAATTCATCTTTATAAGGACAACTACTACATAGTTTGAAATAAATATATCTTGCTGCTTTTATGATTTTTGATGCAACCTTAAGCAGCTTTAAACGAATGGTGTCAACCTGCATCTTTTTCATCTTCTTCGGCAGAACCAATCGTCTGAAACAATTAAACAGATTATATGCCAACATATGCAATTGAAGTCGGTTGGCATTGACTACTTTAGATTTGCTACCGGTAGAAGCGAAACCAAACCCGGATTTGCTTTCTTTGATGAAATTCTCCATAGTACCTCGATTACGATAGTACTTCAGGATTTCTTCTGGTTTTAAGTCCATATTGGTTACAATAAAGGAATACTGAGTGGTCAACTGGTTGTAGGGTTTTTCTACTTTGACAACAACTCTTCGTGGGTATTCCCACTTGCCGGCCTGATAATAAAACTCATCATAACGGACGATATATTGGGTCATATCCTTCTTCATTGCTTCCATTATTTCATCATCAAGATATTTGGCATTGTTATACAAAACATTATTCGCTTTCAGACGGATCGCATAGGATACGCCATTGGTTTCGCATTGCTTATATAAATCAGGCGTTGCAAATCCACTGTCACCACGCAAGTACAACTCTATGTCAGGATATTCCTTGGAATATTCATCAAGTAGGGGTTGCATAAAATCGACAACACCCGTGGAACTGTAGTCCGTTCCGTTACGGAGTTCTGCTTTCAGCAAATCTCCTGTTAATCCATCATAACACAATAATGGATGATAGCCATGTGCGCTGTAATGATAGTTGAAACCCTCACCTTCTTGTTTGCCATAGGTATTCAGCAAGGTGGAGTCCAGATCAAGTAAAACCTGTTTTGGTCGTTTAATCCTATATGCTGATGCCCGCATTGATTTAATGATTTCATCGAATTGTGAAAGGGTTACATCGCTCATTCGGTTCCAGAATCTTGATAAGGTCGGCTGTGAAGCAAGTGCCTTTTTATCAAGAATGTTTGTAAATACAGGCTCATTTGTAAGCTCGTCAGCATCGTCATCTTCGAAGTAACCCGCAATGATCTGATATACCATTTGACGAAGATTTTGATCGTCCTTGTGTCGACGGCTAATTTTATCATCTGTCTTGAAGTTACTGACATGATGATGGAAACCGAATTTGTGGGCAAATTCTTTAATAAGAAGTAGCCCGGAATCGGAGGATAAATCGCCTCCATCAAAATTTATTTTAAGTTTACTATTGCTTTCTAACTGAAGTGCATTTACACTAGACATATGAAGAGTTTCTCCTTTGTTTGTGATTGTTGTGGTGACTTCATTTTAACAAAGTTGGAACTCTTTTTCTATTGTTTTATTTCACTTATCAAGTGAACAGCAAAAGTAATCGGAAACACTGTAACTATGGGGCACTTGGTGCCGTTAATAATATCTGGATGAATAATTCGGGTTTAGCTTTAAAAAGAATATTAGGGATAGATTTATCACCGAAATTGCACCAACTCTTAATTTGTTAACAAAAGATAATCCTAGAATAAAATATATGGCAGATCTTGACGAAATTGATGTTAAAAAACTTCATAATAACTTAGAAAAAATGATGTGCGAAGATAATGGTATCAAAGTTGGTACAACGAGAGTTATGAACGCTTTTAGCCGATTGAAGGTGTTTACTGAGTACCTCATGTCAGAACATAGAGATGAGAACATAAAAAGCCCTAGACCCCATATAAACCACTTTAAAAGCTATATATTTGTGAACTCTAAAAAATATACTCAAAATACCCTCATAGTGCCTAATGAAGTCATTGTTAAACTAGAACCACATATCAAGGAGTTGAATCCATCCTATCAGTTAATTTATAAAATATTTTCTGAAACAGGATTAAGAACAAAAGAGGTGTTATTTTTAGAAGAAAATTGTATTGAAAGTTCTCGATATGAAGGACTAAAACAACTTAAATATTTACCACACAAAATATTATCAGCCAAGAAAAAGAAAGGGGTGCCGAGCTACCATAAAATTATGATTACAGAAACTTTAGCAGATGAGATAGTGGCCTTTGCTAAAGAAACAGAAAAGCTCAGAAGAGCCTGTGCGTTGCCGTATATATTCCTTGTTAAAAGACAGGGATATAAACCCAATATGATAAATATGAATTATTATATTTTTATGATTAATAAGTTGATTGAAATATATGATATCCGCTCAAGTGAAGGAGAACTTTGGAACTTTACCAATAGACAATATAGAAAAACATTAGCAGTTACACTCATTGAAAACGGGGCTACTATTGAAGAATTAGCCTACTGGCTAGGACATCTTAATAGAAATACAGCAGCGACATATTATGCCGAAGTGAGGGCTAAAAAACTTGAAGAAATGAATACGGAGTTCTTTAAAAAACAGTTTGATTTGCTGATAGATCATGAACAACTTGAAGAATTTACAGAAGAAGAAAGAAGACTTTTATATATGGATTTTAGGCTAGAACAAAGACGTGTAGAGTTTGGCTATTGCATGAAAAAATTAGCCGATGGTGGTTGTAATAACAGAAGCAGTTTGTATAACTGTATAAATTGTAAAATGCTTTGTACCGGTAAAAGGTATCTCCCCTACTGGAAAGAATTTTTAAAGGAACAACAGACAATTGTTGACACATTAATCCATATTTACAATGAAAATCAAATCACTAACTATGAGAATTTTAAAGAGTACCAGAAAGAAATGAACCTACTAGCTGGTTACAAAAATATTGTAAATAAAATTGAAGAAAGTGAGGTTAACTAAATGAATTCAGTGGTAGTTGTTCAAAATTATGATAATGCTAAGAAAGAGCGATATAAAGATTTTTTAAGCAATATTGGCACTGATATTGAGTTTGAAGCTGATTCTTGGAAATGTGATAAATTAGTAAGAATTGCATCAGAATATAGCTCTTCATATACTTTGGGATTTGAAGGTATTCCTAATAAATATAAAAAGATGGTGAAGTTTTTTTCGGTAATAAGAATGCTAAACGGGAAGTCACCTAAGGGAATCAGAGCCCATATTTATGACTTGGGATTATTCTTTAAAATAATCGATGTAGAGTATAAAAACTTTCATATAGAAAAATGCACACACAGCACGGCAATAAGATATAAAGAATATCTTGATAATGAATATAGCAGCATGGCAACTAAAAGCACTAAATGGTCCAATGTGAATAATTTTTTAAGAACAATGCAAGGCTTTGATGGTAAAAAATATAAGAACCCATTTGATAACAATCCATACAGCTATTATAAACGATATGATGATAAATATATCCCTAAGAACATTACTGAACAATTAGATGTTGCCTTTAAGGATGACACTATAGATTTGAGGTTTAGGTGTATTTATTGGATTTTAAGGTTAATACCATCAAGGATTGGTGAAGTTGTTGGTATGAATATTGATTGTCTAAAATCATTTAATGGAGCTTATCAATTGTTCATACCTACATGGAAGCAAAATGGTGGACATAGAGAGCCTATCATTCGAACCATCAGATTAGAATATGAAGGTATGGCAGCCTATTTGATTGACTTAATTAAAGAACAACAAGCCTGCTCTAAAAGCATTCAAAAGCATATGAAGGAAGGCGAGAAAGATATACTTTTTTCCTATCAAGAGTATGTGCGATATGATGAGAGTAGGTGTTTTTTTAAAAACAATTATCGAACGACGAAAATAAGTCCTGTAAATCAGTTTTTAAAAGTAATTTGCAGAGAAAAAAACATTACAGATAGTAACGGGGAAATATTTAAATTGTCGACACATATGCTAAGACACAATGGCATAACGGATAGACTTATTCAAGGGTTTACAATACCACAAGTAGCAGAAATGACGGGGCACCATGGTAGTAAAATGATTTATGAATCCTATACACATATGGATCAAAATCCAGAAGTTATTTTAAGTAAGCAAAAGGATGTGCTGGGTGAAACGGATAATTATGATAAATACATTGTGTTTAATGGGCGTATTTTAAATATGGAAGAAGCATTAGAGAAAAAATTACTTCGTAATATTAGAGCGCATAGAGTAAATGGTGGTATTTGTACCGATATTATAGGCTGTAAAAGCGATATGTTTCATTGTTTAGATTGTAAAGATTTTGCACCAGATTATGAAAACCTTGATTATTTTAAAGGCCAGGTTATTTCTTGGGAAAAGAAAATAGAACAATTTGAAAACTTGCCCATGGTCAGTCAAAATGCTAAAAAGAATGCTAAGCTTTTCCAAGAAGTCGTGGATAAAATAATAGCTGTAACAGGTGGTGATTCGATTGAATAAACTGCCGAGAGTAATAGAAGAAAAACAAGCCTTACAAAGACAAGAAACCGTGAATAAAGTCTTAAGAGCAATAAATGATTTGTCTAACGAAGGTGCAAATATTAGAATAAAAGATTTGATTGAATATACAGGACTATCTAGATCAACGTTTGCCAAGCAACATGTCAGGGATATTCTCATTGACAAGGGAATTGTAGAATCAAAAAAGGAAAGAAGTAAAATTAAAACCAATAAACCGACTAGAATATCCAATTTAATGAAAAAATCAGAGGAAAGAGAGACGTATATTAAGAAACTAGAAACAGAAAATGCAGAATATAAAAATGAATGTGAGCTTCTAAGGGGCAGATTATTTTTGTTGATGCAAAGGCTAAAAAACATAGAAAAATAGAAGATAAAAAATTGACACGATTATAGAAAACTATAGTCGTGTTTTTTTAATAAAAAGAAAGAGGTGTAAGTATGATTATTTCAATGAAAAACAGAGGTTTGGCAACAAGGATTAGATGGCTTGAGCATTATAGTGTTAATCGGAAAAAGTACAGAAAAGCGGTGAAAATTTTGATTTCTGTCGTGATTGGAGCCCTATTATTAGCTGGATTGTATGCATTGATAGAGGGTACGGTACTTCCTGAATTACAACAGCGTATTTCTGATATGTTTGAGTATAACGGCTAATTATAGTCAGTGAATGCTGTCATGGTATACTTTTTCTGGGCAGGCAAAATTGTCTTGCTCAGAAGGAGGTGTACCATGAAAAATGAGAAAAAGCAGTTTAGATTAGTACGTTTTGCTTTTGAAACAAGGGATGGTGGAATCGTTTATCGGCATTTAATTACCGATCAGCAGATTCCTGTGTTAGAAGCGAATCAATGGCTGGAAAGTAAGGCATTACGTAAAAAGAGTACAGCAAGAGAATATGGGAAGATGTTAGTTGTATTCCTTAATGATCTTGTAAATGAAGGTGTAAAGTATGACGAAGCAACGAATTGGCATATAAAAAAATTCCTTCACAAACTCATCTATGGTGACGCGGAAGACTTGAAACTACTATTTTGTGATACAGCAGTTGTTTCTTCCACTGCAGCCAGATATTTAACGGTTATAACAGAGTTTTACAGATGGCTAGCTAGCAATTATGAAACCAATATAACATTTCAAACAAAAAAAGATACCTATAGGGCAAAAAAATCCTTTTTGTATGGACAAATCTATTCCTATGATTATCAGTATATAATTGATGCGAGTCTAGCACGCCAGAAGTCTCGTAGAGAATACATTAAGTGGTATACAAAGGACGAAAAAAAGGCTTTGCATGATGCTTTTGAAACACTTAGAGATAAAGCAGTATTCGGTGTTACCTTAGAAGGCTTTCGTATTGATGAGGTACTGAGTATAACTCTGTCAAATTACAATCCTGTGGAAGAGACCATTCAGCCATCAAGGTCTAAGGGGAAGCAGAATGCAGATCCTGAACATGCCAATCATTTACGATTGATTGCACTACCAACAGAACTTTGTAAACTTTTAGACAGATATATCCAAACGGAGCGAATGATTGCTGAAAATGAAAGTGGTGTGATCAGCGATATACTTTTTATTAATCTTCAACGGTCTGGTGCCCAAGGCAAACCGCTAAGTTATGGAAACTACTATAAAATATTCAAACGATGTGCAAAAAGAGCTGGGTTTGACCCATCAAAAATCCGTACTCATAGCGGGCGTAGCACGAAAGTGATGGAATATTTAGAGCATCAAGCACTTTATCCTGAGGATGGCATTGATGATGCTATCATCATGGAAAGTTTTGGGTGGAATTCGGCAGAATCTATTCTTCCTTATAGAAATCACAATAATCCAGTTATTGCTAAAGCTATTATGAAGAAAATTCATGAAAAAAGAGGTACTAAAAATGATCAAGTTGATTGAAATAAAAACAGGAAGTGCCTTTTGGGAAATAGATGGTGTGATTTTACGATTTCAAAGAAAAAAGTCTGTTGGAGATGTACTGATGGAGCAATTAATCGGAGAATACCGAGAGCTGTTGCTTAATGAAGAGTACAAGGAGCATCCAACAAAAATTTGTGAGATTAACGCCATATTGGGAGATGTTATACTTTTGCGGATTGGTATTGAAATTTATTTTGAGGCATTCATAAAAATGTTTGCCTATTATACTGAGAGCTATGTAAGGACATGGGGAATGTCCGATAAAAAACTTGTTTCCAATAGAACAAGCATGTTCCCGGCGTTTGTATATATGTTCAAAAATCAATTAGTCGATAAATCGGATAGTCCCATAGCTATTTTAAAGAATATTCCTTGCGATAACCAATGCTTCTTTGATATTTACGAAGAAAAGTTTTCTGCTTTCTGGAAAATACAAGTTAAAAATAAGGTGGAAGTAAAGGAACCGCTTGATAACATTAGGGTGCGAATAGGAGCTTTGATGACAACAGCTTCTTTAGCTCAACTACCTACAGTTATGATAACGGAATATCTAGAATATATGACTAATAAATTTACAATGGAACGAAAACTTATAACCGTTCAAGGTTTTTGCAGAAGCCTTATGGGAAGTAATTTAATGATGTCAAGAGAACGCCTTGACCCAGATTTTGTTCGACTGGTAGATGTAGTTGTCAAAAAAGAGTATCAGCATCAGTGTAAAAAGTTTATTGAAGATAATCCAAGACAGCTTGATGTTAAATCGGATCAATGGATTCTTTATTATAAACATGGACCATCTTTGTATAAGAACACCATGGATTTTAGCAAGATCCAGTCTAAATCCTTGCGGCTTGAAATAAAGTATTTCATGAGATACCGTTACTATTATATTTCGGCGAAAAAAGATGCAATCATTCATACGTTATCAGAAGCTGTCAATCTTTTAGTTGAAGGGAATCCATCGTTACACTTTTTCGCAGATGTGGATGATGTAGATGTTAGAGCCCTGTATATGGTGATGGAGAGACGTTTTGGACAAGAATCAGGAGGAAAATCTGTATCAGGCATTGTGAGAATTTTTAGTGTGATGTCATTACTAATGGAGTACTTGCTGAGTGATAGGCGAGATGCAGCTATGCAAAGCCCTGTACCACAACAAAATCCCTTCAAGCAATATAAATTTCATAATGCTAAGAACTACAAGGCAAGAACTTTGATTATTCCAGAAGCTGTTGCAGAAGGTATTGATGCTCATCTACACGAGCTTACGGATATACAGGCGTTATTATATCGCATCTTTTCAAGTACTGGTATGCGAATGAAAGAAGTCCTGTTTTTGGAAAGGGACTGCCTTGAGCCTTCGACATATGATGGGTTGGTTCAGATCAAATATAAGCCATACAAAACATTGAAAGCCAGGAGAAAAAAAGGCGTCTCGGATTATCATAGGGTTTTGATTTTTCAGTCGTTAGCAGATGAAATTAAAGGTCAAATTAAGGAGCGAGCTATGCTACGTCAAGAATTAGGCGTACCCTATATTTTTGTGAATCAAAAACCAAAGCATAGAGCAGCTATGATTAACATGGGGCATTATGTACTAATGATTAACAAACTTATACAAAAGCATCATCTTTGTGATGAGAGCGGTGAAGTTTGGCATTTTACCAGCAAGCAGCAGAGAAAAACCTTAGCGGTTACGTTAATCGAAAATGGTGGGTCAGTGGATGAGCTTGCCTATTGGTTAGGACATCTTAGTCGAAGCAGTGCTTCCGGTTATTATGCTGAGGTTCGTCAAATGAAATTAGCATCTTTGAATACTGAATTTTACCGCAAAAAATTTGACTTGGCGATATCAAAGGAGCAGTTGGCGGATTATTCAGAGCAAGAACGTAGGTTGCTTTACATGGATTTTAGATTAGAGCAACGACGAGTTGAGTTTGGGTTCTGTTTGAAGAAACTAGCAGATGGTGGATGTACAAGCAGGAACAGTTTAATTAATTGTGTCAACTGCAAAAATCTCTGTACAGGTAAAGCATATCTTCCATACTGGCAAGAGCTTTTTAAAGAGCAGACACGTTTGGTTGAAGCCTTGATAGTATCTTACAACAAAGCAAATAGGTTAAACTATGAAGAATTTAAAGAGTATAAACAAGCGGTTTATATAAAGAATTGTTATGAAAATACAGTTAAAGCGATAGTGGAAGGAGACAACAAATGAAATTTCCACAATATCAACGAATTGAAAACTATGATGAAACTCAAAAAGAGCGATATATTGAACTGCTTCAGGCGCTTGGAAGTGATATTTGTTTTGATGATGACACGTGGGTTTGTGATAAACGCAGACGTAACAATTCAGATCCGGCCAACTATATGAATATATATTTTTCAACCATACCTTGTGAGTATAAAAGTTTAGTTAAATATTATGGAATTATTCGGTTATTACAAGGGGATACAGTAAGAACTGTTCGTTCCAGTATTGGGAAAATAGTTCCCTTTACGCAGTTTCTAAAAGATGAATATTCAGCACCATTGCTTTCAGCGTGTAATATTAGCGTGGCAAGCCGATTCAAGGAATATATGGATGTTTCAAATATGGCTGAAAGTACTAAAAAAAGCATCTGGTTGCAGACCAGTTCTCTGTTAAGAACAATGGATGGCTTTGATGGTATGTCGATTAAAAATCCATTTACTGCTACTCCATATATACAAAAGATGAAATTGGATTATAAGTACATTCCCGAAAACATAGCTTGTGAATTGGATGAAGTGTTTAAGAAAGAGGAAATAGAGCTGCATATCAGGTGTGTTTACTGGATATTAAGACTAATACCATCAAGAATATCTGAGGTTTTGGCCATGAAGATTGATTGTGTCAAACCCTATAATGATAAATATGTTATATTCATTCCTACATGGAAACAAAACGGTGGTAATATTGAGCCAATTATGCGATCGATACATATTGAGGATACCGGCATTGCAGGTTACCTTTTAGAATTGATCAGGGCACAGCAAAAAATAGCAAATCAGCTGCAAACACGATTAGATGAACATAAAAAAGGGTCTTTGTTCTCGTATCAGCGTATTCATCATTACAAGAAGGGTGGGACATCTAAAACAGGAGTAGCTAATACCATGCTTCTGAGCTTTGTGGATTATCATTTTAGAAGAATCTGTAAGGCGTATGACATAAAGGATAATGACGGGCGTGTCTATAACCCTACTTCCCATCAGTTTCGTCATAATGGAATTACAGATCGCTTAGAAGCTGGTTTTACCATGGAACAGATTGCCGATATGACAGGACATCATGGAAATGCTATGATCTGGAATGCCTATGCGCATCTTAACTTAAAACCTGAAACGATTGTGAAAAAGCAAAGGTCTGTTTTAAAAGAGTCAGTAGATGAGGATAGTAAGTATATTCTTTTTGGCGGAAGAATATTAGGGATGGATGAGTTGCTAGAAAAACGACTACTCAAAAATATTCGTGCGCATCGGGTTCCAGGTGGGATATGTGGAGATGTCACTGGTTGTAAAAGTGATATGTGGAATTGTCTTACTTGTGAGCATTTCATACCGGATAGTGATCAGGAGCCTTATTTTGTGGATCAGATTGCCTCATGGAAGGAAAAGGCAAAACGTTTTGAAAAGATGCCAATGGTTCGTGATAATGCAATTATAAATGCAGGATTATTTGAGGATGTTGTTGATAAAATACGATTGGAGAAGTTGAAAAATGAATGAGAAAGTACCACAGTCGCTTAAAGACAAGCAGGAATTGACGAGACAACAAACTATTAATGCAGTTATAAAGGCAATCCATGAGTTGCAAGATCAGGGTTATGTGATTAAAATTAAGGACTTAATGTCCTATACAGGATTATCACGATCAACTTTTGGAAAGCAACACGTTCGCGAAGTTCTAGAGGACTATGATGTTGTTGAAAAGAAGAAATTCAAAGAAGAAAGAGTGGATGCTAAAGAAAGTTTTTCTGTAGAAAAACGATTAAGAAAAGAGTTGAAGCACAAGGATGAACGGATAAGTAAGCTTATCGAAGAAAATATGGAGTTGAATCAAGAATGTGAGCTATTGAGGGGGCGATTATTTCTATTAATGCAAAGAAGTGAATAAAGGAACAGCCTATTTTAAAATCTTTTACTGATATATATCGGTATAATTAGTTGACGTTTATAATGGCAAAGGAATGAGGACAGTTGTCATTAAACTAACTTGAATATATACTATAAATAGAGACAAAGTGAATTCATGTCTTGTGTAACAATTAATTGATATACAAGTAATATAGCTTCAAAGGGAGAGTGGCCAATGTTAACGATAAAAGAACTTGCAAAATTAACTGAAACGAGTACAGAGACTATAAGATATTATGAAAAGATAGGGATTATTCCAAAACCAAAGCGACTGGAAAATGGCTATAGATCATATGATAAAGCTTATATTATAAAAATCAAGTTTATTATCAAAGCCAAAAAACTTGGTTTTACTTTGCAGGAAATCAAACAACTTTTTTCAAACGCACTTGATCCTGAGGCAACTTGTAATGACATTGCTGATATTGCTTTAGCTAAAATTGAACAAATTGATCAACAAATCTATGAATTAAATAAGATGAAAGAGTTACTTAATTCAGTTTCGATAAAATGCGAACCTTCTTATTCTATTCAGGAATGTCCAATCATAAACAGTCTGATGGAAAATACAGAGAATTAACTTGACATTGAAGTATAGTACAGGGTTTATACTTAATAAGTAGAAGGAATTTATTACGTATAAACCCTGTACTATTAGTTGGTTATCATTGTAACGTCATTATGCATCGCAGCTATTTTAGTTTATTTGGACTATGTAATAATACATTTGCTCATAATAGGTATTGTCCTTTCTTATAAAGCCTATGCTAGAGACAAAAGTACCTGTAAAGAATGCGAAATTAAAGACAATTTGGCAGTCAAATAAATCCAAAGGAGGAAATTGAATATGAAAAAGTTTAAAGCAAAAATCGAAGGAATGACCTGCAAGACGTGTGAAATTCATGTGACAGAAGCCTTAGAGAAGGTAAAATTAGAAAACATAGGTGTTGATTATCAAAGTGGAGAATCTATGTTTGAGATACCAGAAGGGATTGAAGAAAAATTAATTTATACAGCATTAGAAGCAACACCCTATAAGTTTGTCGAAATTAATGAACTGCCTGAAAAAAAAGAATTAAGCAACAAACCCCTTGATAATGATAATTATGACTTTGATATATTATTGATAGGTTCTGGTAGTGCAGCATTCTCGGCAGCTATAAAAGCAACAGAATATGGTGCGAGAATAGGGATGATAGAAAGAGGCGTCATTGGTGGAACTTGTGTCAATATAGGATGTGTGCCATCTAAAGCATTACTTAAAGCGGGAGAGATTAATAAATCTGCTGTACAAAACCCCTTTGCAGGATTGCATACATCGGCTAGTCAACCAGATATGACAGAATTAGTTCAACAGAAAGATCAATTAGTTAATAAGCTGAGAAGAGAAAAGTATGTTGATTTAATCAGTGCTTATGATATCGAGCTCATCAAAGGAGAGGCAAGATTTATAAATGAGAATGAAATTGAGGTAGATGGTAAGATCTATAAATCAAAACGCTTTTTGATAGCCACGTGTTAGACGACACTTTGCTTTCGGCATGAACTACATGATGTTTTCGGTATAAGTCTGACCAAAGCGACACGGAAAAATCGGCACAACATTTTATATTCTGTAAAACGACACCCTGTTGTAGGTTGAT
>Ga0334892_1001048_pt1 | contig 25947 bp, 19 predicted proteins | sample GraSluR3_MG_4_FD_207213 | JGI IMG/M metagenome (GOLD analysis project Ga0334892, IMG submission 207213) | Sludge microbial communities from methane-producing bioreactor in Wageningen University, Netherlands - Granular Sludge_15_04-R3 | ecosystem: Engineered > Bioreactor > Anaerobic >...
CGCGTGCTATACTCCATATGGCAAATCAGCGATGATGCAGTCATAGCCGCAGCTGAAAATTAGCAGTCCATCTTTTTGATTGACAATTTAGCTGCTTTGATTAAATTGTCCTCAGTTAGCAGTTGGAACATGTGACTGCTAAAAATCAAAAAGGCGGTAATCATGAAGAAGAATCAGGCAAGACTCTATCACACGCTTGGAGCTTTGGTGGATGAATACATCCAGAGCTGCGAGCCTGTTTCCTCGAGGATCTTAAATGAGAAGTATCTGACGGATGTTTCTTCGGCTACTTTGCGTTTGGATCTATTGAAGCTTGAGGAGCAAAACCTGATTTCTCAGCCCCATGTTTCAGCGGGCAGAGTGCCGACCATCAGCGGATATCGAAAGTATCTGGCATATATATCGCCTGATCACAGAAACATCATTTATGATCGCATGGATACTCTGCGCAACCTTTTGATTGAGAATTACAAGGATACTCCGCGCGCCTTGCACTATATCATGCAAGTCCTTGCTCACGAGACTGATCAGCTGTCATTTGTGGCAGAACCTGAGGTTTCCAACGGATATCTTTCAAGGCTGGAAGTCTTTAGCATCGGGGATAGTAAATTGCTCTTTGTTATGAGCTTGGATAGTGGCTTGGACAAGACGGTCATCATGAAATGCTCATATGAGATCAATGATGCCCAGCTTAAGAAACTGGTGCGCTATCTCAATGATGAATTAGTCGGACTCAGAGTATATGACATAGCGAATAAAGTACTGGTAGAGATGCGAGAACGTGTGCATGGTGAAAGTGATCTCTTAAGTCAGTTTTTGGTGGAGCTACACAAAGCCTTCATCGAGATTAGTGATTTTTACATACATTATGATGGGAGCATCAAGTTTCTGGAGCAGCCGGAGTTTGATTCCAAAGAGGCGATTTTGAGTTTCATGAATCTGATTCAGCGCCAAGATTATATCCTAAACGCCATGTGTGCTCATGATGAAAGCACTGTAAATGTCTTGATGGGAGAAGACTTTTCGGATCCCAGGTGGCATGATTTTGCGCTCATCTACAGCCGTTATGAGGTCTTTGGGATCCCGGGTTATCTTGGGGTCTTGACTCCGCTGCGGGCAGAGTATCGCAGATTGATACCTTTGATGCGTGATGTGAGCACGACTATCACGCAGACTACCAAGCGAGGCATGGTCGTGCCAAGATGGAGGGACAGTGAGTAAAAAAAAGAAAAAGGACATAAAAATGCAGTCGCAGAATGAAGAGAAGAAGATTTCCGCTGAAGACAGCATGAAGCAGGAAGTCGAAACTGAAACGGACGCTAAGGAGCCGGATTTGGCAACTGAATTGGCAGAGATGAGAGACAAGTATCTGCGCACTATGGCAGAATTTGAAAACTATCGAAGAAGAACTAATACCGAGAAGGCAGATTGGATTCGTCAGGCAACCAAGGATTTGGCACTGCATATCTGTGATGTGTTGGACAATTTTGAGCGCGCTTTGATCCAGGCCGGCGCTGAGGATAGAGAGAGTCCTTTCGGCAAGGGCATTGTTCTCATTGAAAAGCAGCTTTCCAAAGCTTTGGAAAAAGAAGGCGTGAAGAAGATTGAGGCTTTGGGAGAGGAATTTGATCCTGAATATCACGAAGCCTTGGCTCATATCCCCAGTGAATATGAGGAAAACATTGTGGCCGCTATCATCCAAAATGGATACACGATGAATGATAAGGTGATTCGCCCGGTGCGGGTAGCGGTCTCAAACGGAAAATTAATGAAAACCCAGGAGGATTAAATGGGAAAGATAATCGGAATTGACCTCGGTACTACAAACTCTTGTGTAGCTGTAGTCGAGGGTGGAAAACCCGTCGTGATAACAAACGCGGAAGGCGGTAGGACTACTCCCTCCGTGGTCGCATTTACTCAAAAAGGTGAAAGATTGGTCGGACAATTGGCAAAACGCCAGGCAGTCACGAATCCTACAAATACAGTATTCTCAATTAAGCGCTTCATGGGAAGATCCCATGGCGAAGTTAGCGAAGAGATCAAACAAGTCCCCTACAAAGTGATTTCCGGCATCAAAAACCAAGCTGCCGTTCACATAGACGTGGATAACAAGGATTTTACTCCTCAAGAGATCTCTGCCATGGTGCTCACCAGGATGAAAGAAACCGCTGAGGCATATCTGGGAACTACGGTTTCCGAAGCTGTGATCACAGTTCCGGCGTATTTTAATGATGACCAACGCCAAGCCACTAAAGATGCAGGACGCATCGCCGGCTTGGAAGTCAAGAGAATCATCAATGAGCCCACTGCAGCTGCTTTGGCCTATGGCATGGAAAATAAGAAAGAACAGAAGGTGGCGGTCTACGATTTGGGAGGAGGAACCTTTGATATCTCCATCCTAGATATCTCTTCCGGAGTCGTGGAAGTATTAGCTACCAATGGAGATACTCATCTGGGTGGGGACGACTTTGATAAGCGCGTCATCGACTGGATTTTGGAGCAATTTAAGAAACAGGAAGGCATTGATCTTTCCAAGGATGCAATGGCACTCCAGCGCTTGCGTGAAGCTGCTGAAAAGGCAAAGATCGAACTCTCCGGAACTCAAAGCACCAATATCAGCTTACCTTTCATTACAGCAGATGCCACCGGACCCAAACACTTGAACTTGGATCTGAGCTTGGCAGAATTCAATCGTCTCACCTCAGACTTAGTCGAGCGTACTCTGGGACCCTGCAAAAAAGCCTTGGCAGATGCGAAACTAAGCGCTTCTGACATCCAAGAAGTTTTGATGGTTGGCGGCAGCACACGTATCCCGGCAGTAGGCGAAGCTGTCGAGAAATTCTTTGGTAAGAAAGCAAATCGCAGCTTGAACCCTGACGAAGTGGTTGCCATTGGCGCCGGAATCCAGGGAGCAATCCTTTCCGGAGACGACAATGTATCCGACGTCTTGCTTTTGGATGTGACACCGTTGTCTTTGGGAATCGAGACTTTGGGCAATATGATGACCACACTTATTCCTAGAAACACCACTATCCCGACCAAGAAGAGCCAGGTCTTTTCGACCGCCGCGGACAATCAGACTGCTGTGACGATTCATGTGTTGCAGGGTGAGCGTCCGATGGCTCCTGACAATAAAAGTCTGGGACGTTTTGACTTGGTGGGAATTCCCTCAGCACCGCGCGGAGTTCCGCAGATTGAGGTGACTTTTGATATCGATGCAAATGGCATTTTGCACGTATCTGCAAAGGACAAAGGCACCGGCAAAGAACAATCCATCAAGATTGACAGAGCCGGGAGCATCAATCAAGAAGACATAGATCGCATGATCAAAGACGCAGAATTGCATGCCGAAGAAGATAAAAAGCGCCAAGAATTTGTGGCAGCCAAAAATGAGCTTGACACTCTGATCTTCAGCACAGAAAAGAGTCTGAGCGAATATGGCGACAAGCTCTCTGAAGACGAGCGAAAAGCTTTGGAAGAAGAGCTGAAGTCTGCCAAAGAAAAGCTGGAAAAAGTGACTGATACCGAAGAAATCAATCAGATCAAAGAAAGCCTTTCCAAAAAAGCTCAAAAGCTCGGTGAGATCATCTATGCGAATATGCAGCAGCAGCAAGGTGGACAGGGCTTTGATCCCAATGCGCAAGGCTTCAATCCGGAAGATTTTGCCCAAGGGCAACAAGATCAGGCGCCCAAAGACGACTCTCCCATCGATGCAGAATATGAAGTAATGGACGACGATAAGTAGATACGAAAAAGCTCAGACAGCTTTGTGCGAGCCAAGCTCTCGGGCAGGGCTGTCTGGGTATTAATTTTGGGATATTTAGGCATCCAAAGAGATGCCGAGGTGATAGATTTTACAGGAGAAATGATGGCGAAAAGAGATTATTATGAAGTATTGGGTGTGGATAAGGCTGCAGACGAAGCGGCGATAAAGAAGGCATATCGCAAGCTGGCAATGCAGTATCACCCGGACAAGAACCCCGACAACAAAGAAGCGGAAGATAAATTCAAGGAAGCTAGTGAAGCCTATGAGGTGCTCAGCGACAAGGAGAAACGGCAGCTATATGATCAATATGGGCATGCCGGAGTTGAGAGCCAATTTGGTGCGGGAGGATTTTCTTGGGACAATTTCACCCATCGTAGTGATCTCAATGACATCTTCGGAGACGGCTTCTCATCCATCTTTGAGAGTCTTTTTGGCGGCGGATTCGGATCCCGTGGATCACAACGCAGCTCAAATCGGGGTGAAGATCTGCAGATTGAGATATCTTTGTCGCTCAAAGAAATAGCCACCGGTGCAGAGAAGAAGATCAAGATCAGCACCAAAGAAGCATGTGATGTCTGCAGTGGCTCCGGAAGCTCCGACGGGAGCGTGGAAACCTGTTCTCAATGCCGGGGCACGGGTCAGGTTCGTCAGGTGCGCCAATCCCTTTTTGGGCAGATGCAGAGCATAGCGGAATGTCCATCCTGTAGGGGAGAGGGCAAGATCATCAAAAACAAGTGTTCCAAATGCTATGGCGAAGGACGCATGGGCAAGGTCAAAGAGATCACTGTCAAGATCCCTGCCGGAGTGGAAGAAAATCAATATATCCGTTTGCGCGGACAAGGTAATGTCGGACCCAGAAGCGGAGCGCGTGGGGACATCCTGGTGCTCATCCACGAAAAGCAAGACGATCTTTTTGAAAGACATGGCAATGACATTATCATGGAATACCCTATATCAGTATCTCAAGCGGTTTTGGGCGATGAGATACTGGTCCCCACTCTCACCGGCAAAGTCAAGATGAAGATCCCTTCCGGAACTCAGAGCGGAAGACTGTTCAGACTCAAGGGTCAAGGCATTCAGGGGCTAAACTCGTATAACAAAGGGGATGAGATCGTGCGAGCAGTGGTCGTGATTCCTAGCAAAATCAGCAAGGAAGAGACCGAGCTGTATACGCAGCTCAGGGAGTTTGATAAAAAACGCGATCTAAAGCCGGGTAAAGGCTTCTTTGCAAAACTAAAGGACTATTTTAGCTGATATGCCGTCTTACTATCACCCGCTGCTTGATGCTGATAGCAAGGAATTGATCTTGGAGAATGAGGAATTTCATCATCTGACCAGGGTGAAGCGGATTATCTGCGGACAAGAGATCAAGATCAACAGCGGAAGGGGATTTATCAGTACAGCAAGGATTAGCTCGATAGACAAGAGAAAAGCAGTCCTGGAGGTGCTCGAGACCATCTATCATCCCAAAGCGAAAGCCGGGTTTGCGATCGCCTTTGCGCTGCTGAAAAACCATCATGATGAGATGCTCGTGGAGAAATGCACTGAGTTGGGAGCTAAAGAATTCTTTCCATTGACAACTCAATTTACTGTCAAGGATCTCGGAAAAAACACGCTTTCTAGATTTGAGAAGATTGCTCTTGCCGCCATCAAGCAATGTGACAATCCTTGGCTGCCATATATTCGCGAGCATCATGCTTTGCCGGAGGCCATCAAGACAATCGTTTCCTTGGGATATCAGCCGGTTTTTTGCTCAGAAAAGGAGAATCAAGTCAGCATGAGGGACTTATCTGGCGATAAGGATCTATGCTTTATCATAGGCCCAGAGGGCGGATATGATTATCAAGAGCTGAAAATGATCCAAGACTATCCGGCGATAAGGGTTTCACCACTGATTTGTCGGGCTGAGACGGCTGCTATCGCTGTGTCAGCGCAGTATCAGGCAGTGTTTGGGCTTGGTCAGAAGTAGCGAACTTCTGCTATCATCTCAGGCCACAGGCCGGAGCTTTGAGCAGCGCTGAAACGAATGATGCGGGTTTTGCCAAAATTCCTTTGACAATATAGAGAAGTCGTTTTAATTTGGCACAAAGCTAAAAAAGGGGTTGATAGCTAGTATGAAACTCTTTGAAACTCATGCCCATCTGGATCTCCCGGATTTTGATTCCGACCGGGAAAGCCTGATTAATAAATGTTTTAAAAATGGAATCGAGTATATCATCAATATTTCTTTCAACAAAGAGACGGCGATTTCTTCATTGGAATTGGCAAAAAGGCATTCGCGGATATTCTCAACTGTCGGATATCATCCGCATGATGCCACAGATTTTGATCCTGAATTGGTCAAGAAATTGGCAAGAGATCCAAATGTTCTTGCCATTGGGGAGATAGGACTGGATTTCTTTCGAAATCTCTCTCCCTATACAGTGCAGCGAGAAGTGTTTGCAAATCAAGCCCATTTAGCCGTGGAATTTGACCTACCGGTGGTCGTTCACGATAGACAGGCGCATCAAGAATCCTACAACATCCTCAAACAAGAAGGCGTCAAAGAGGCGGTCTTCCACTGTTTTTCCGGAGATATTGTCTTTGCTCAGCAGGTCTTGGACGCAGGATGGATGATGTCTTTCACCGGGAGTATCACTTACAACAATTCGCATCTTGATGATGTCATCAGACTGGTTCCGATGGATCGGTTTATGATCGAGACGGATTGCCCATACCTGCCTCCACATCCACATCGTGGACAACGCAACTCCCCGCTCTTGCTTCATCTTGTAGCAGAGAAAATCGCACAGATCAAGGGGATTACACCCAAAGAAGTGGCAGAGCTTTCCTATGAAAACGCCTACCGCTTTTTTAGGATTCCCGCCGAAGTGACAAAACAAACGAAATCAGGAACTAAGAAATGAAAAGAGCTATTCTAATATGCCTATGTCTCATCGCAAGCTTGCTTTGGGCAGGAAATTCTATCTTTAGCTATGATGGTTTTCCCATCCAGTATTATGGCTTGGATGTCTATAGCATGGGAATGGGGGATACGGGATCGAGTGACATCTTTCGCTTCAACTCTGGATATGGCAATCCCGCGCAATTCAACCGGAGCAACAAGACCCTCTTTGGTACGGGTATCATCCTTGGCTATACAGGATACAAATCTGAATATCAAGATCAGGAACGCTCGTTTCGGGATAACTCACTCGACTTCCCATACTTTAGCGTGTCAGTGCCGGTCAAAGGCCATAGATTTGGCTTTCAGTTCAATTCATACGCCACGGGTTTAGTGGAAAACCAGATCATCCTGGCTGACAGCACGTTGGAACGCCAGTCTACTGACAAATACATCTATCGTGCAGATCTGATATATAGCTACAACTATCGGGATCTAAGCTTGGGTGTGAGCGGCAACTATTTCTTTGGGCACGACAAACGCAGCTTTGAGCAGTTTGCCCCCAATGCCACGGTGCCCACTACAGAAAGTGTGCATAGAGATTTTAAGAATCCCACCATCACAATGGGTGCCATCCAAAGCTATGGGGATCATGCGCTGGGTCTTCATGCCACATTGCCCGTTACCCTGGAGGGAGAGAGCAGAAGGCGCAGCTTCCACACATCAGAGGATCCTCAGGATTATGAATATGAGCTTCCTATGATGATGACAATGAGCTACACAGGTCATGTAAATGAGCAGATAAAGGTGACAAGTGACATCAGTGTCCAAAGATACAGCGATGTCTCCGATGATTTGCAAGACAGCTGGAAAGCCGGAATCGGCATGGCTTATGAGCCAAAGGAAGGAAGGCAAAAACATTGGTGGGCAAAGATACCGCTTAGAGCCGGGTATTCATTTCGCAACCTTCCCTTCAAGACCGGAGGGGACTTTATCGAGGAAAATACCTTTACTGCCGGGCTTAGCTTGCCACTTAAGAATGAAATAAATCGCCTTGATCTGGCTTTTCAATATCAGACACGCGGGTCTTTGGATAACAATGGCCAAAGCGAAAATGCATATATGATGATGATCGGCTTTACCGGCTTTGACATTATTAGCAGAGCCATCGATAGAACTGCTCCCCGCGATATCCCAAAAGCTGAGGAGCTAAGGCAATGGTGAGTGATAAGAGTCTGTATCAAAGATTTTTGGAATCAAGAAATGTTCAGTTGTCCGAGCTAGAGACCAATCTCTATGATCTGCCGGATGAAAGCAGCTTGTATGGGATAGAGCGCATTGCCGAGCGCATTCGTGAAGCAGTCTATGATAACGAACCCACCGTGATCTTCGGACATGACGATCCTGATGGGATCACGAGCACATACATCCTATACAAGTTCCTAAACGACATCGGATTTCAGGGACACAGTTATTACATCCCAAATCGCAATCTGGACTCCCATGGGATCCAGGATAGCTTTGTAAACCACGTTCGTGAGAAGGGGTATAAGCTGGTAATCACGGTAGATAATGGCATCTCTGCCAAGCAAGGAGTAGAGAAACTCAATAGTCTGGGCTGTGATGTGATCATCACAGATCATCATCTGATCCAGACAGAGATGTTGCCCGATGCTTATGCGATGATGAACCCACATCTTCCGCAGTGTCAATATCCGTTCAAGTCACTTGCAGGAGTTGGCGTTGCCTTGATGCTGATTCGTTATCTGGGAAAGATTTGGGAGCATCCTATCGACCCGGCGAGCTATTTTTGGGCAGCAGTCGGTTCGATCGCCGACAAGGTGCCCATGATCGGGCTAAACCGCGTCATAGTCAGCCACGTCCTTGAGCACTTTGAGGAAGTGCAGGATCCCACGGTGCAGTTTCTGCTAAGAAACTACAGCAGAATCAATAGCAAAACAGAGATATTTAACTTTATTACCTACACATCACGCCTCATAGCCAATGGACGAGAGGAAAGTGGACATCACTCCGGGCTTAGTTTTATCAATCAGCTTTCAGATGCTAAAGCCAAGCTTTTTGAAAGACTGGAAGAGCAAAAGAACCTTTGGGAGAGCGAGTTGAATCGTGTCTTTAGCTTTTTGGAGACTCTCACTGATGAATTTGTCGGAAACTTCTTTGTTTACTATGATGATGATGGCGTGATCCCATATGCGCTTTTGGGCACAGCGGCGACCTTCATCGTCAACCGCCTTGGTATTCCGACCATCATGTTAAAACAACACAATTCGCACACGGTCTGTGAGGGAAGATGCAAGGATGGCTTCAACATGGTGGAAGCTTTTACGCATTGCAAAGATCACTTGATTCAATTCGGAGGCCATGCAAAGGCTGCCGGTTTCTCTATGGAGCACTCTTCCTATGATCCATTCCTGGAATGCTTTAACTTATACCTTAGTGAACACTACACGAGTTCTGATAGCGACTTAGATATTGAGTATGACACCGAATGCATGCTTGAAGAAATGGATCAAGAGACATGGAAAGCTCTCGAAGCGCACCTGCCTTGGGGACAGAAGAATCCGGAACCTATCTTGAAAGTTAAAAGCTTGCGAGCTGCTGATCTGAGCGGGACTTGGAGCCTTGATAGTGGCAGCCTGCATATTGCTCGTGATCTCTGCAAAGACTGTTTGGTGATGTGGCGATCACAGAGACAGATGCGCATCCTCAAAATCTTGGAAGACTAGCGTCTATGGGTCACCTTAGCGAGACACTTCGAAAGTCAATTCATCTGGGCTCATTGGTCATCCCCTTGAGTTATAGATATCTTTTGGGATACAATAGACGTTTGGGCTTTTCTCTTTTGCTGATATCCCTGATCATCAGCCTTGTCATCGAGTTCAATCGCTTCTGGCAAAGAAGTTTTCGCAAGACCTTTCATCGGATCTTTGGCATGATCCTTAGGCGACACGAGCTCAAGGACTTCACCGGTGCCACTTATCTGCTATTTGCCAGCGTGCTATGTTTTGCCTTTTATGAGCCTCGCATAGCAGCCGCATCCATAGCATTTCTGAGCATTGGAGACACCTTCGCTGCTTTGGTCGGGTTAAACTTTGGGCGGCGAAAATTCTTGAACAACAAAAAGAGTCTGGAAGGCAGTCTTGCTTGTTTTGTGAGCTGTGTGATTTTTGGAATCTGGTGGTTGGGAGATCCCAGAATGGTGATTCCGGGTGCCATTGCTGCTACGATAGCCGAGCTTTGCACCATCCCCCTTGACGACAATATCAAGATACCGCTCATAGCCGGATTCACCATGACCATATCCAGCATATTGATCTGAGGTGAGCATGCTTTTGTCCTTTGTAATACCTGTCTTGAACGAAGAAGAATCTCTGAGTGAGCTCTACAAAGAGATCCTTCAAAATCTTGGTGAACATAGCTATGAGATCATCTTTATAGATGATGGCTCCACCGACACCAGTTTTGCCCAGATGAAGAGCATCGCACAGCAAGATCCCCAAGTAAAAGTCATCCGTTTCAGACGCAATTTTGGCAAAGCTGCTGCCCTTCAAAAGGGATTTGAGCTTTCCCAAGGAGAAGTAGTTTTTACGATGGATGCAGATCTGCAGGACAATCCCATTGAGATCCCGGCTTTTCTGGAGAAACTGGATGAAGGCTATGATCTCATCTCCGGATGGAAGCAAAAGAGACGGGATCCTTGGCACAAAACGGTGCCTTCGAGACTCTTCAATGGCGTGACCGCCACCACCTTTCGACTGAAGCTCAAGGACTACAATTGCGGCTTCAAGGCATATCGCAAGGAATTGGTCAAAGAGCTCTATCTATATGGGGAGATGCATCGCTACATCCCCGCCTTGGCAGATGCTTTGGGATACAAAGTGGGAGAGATCCCCGTCTCCCACCGAGCCCGCAAGTATGGCAACAGCAAGTATGGGCTGGAGCGCTATCTACGAGGCTTTTTTGATCTTTTGACAGTCAGGATGGTCACCCACTATATCAAGAGCCCTCTATATCTTTTTGGACGCATAGGATTGCTGTCGACCCTTTTGGGATCTCTGATCACGCTCTATCTGGCGATCCTCAAAATCTTCTATAATATGCCCTTGTCAAATCGTCCGCTACTATCTTTGGGCATACTCTTAATTTTGGGAGGACTCCAATTCATCTCGCTTGGTTTGATCTCAGAGCTCATAATCAATCGGGTCAATCGATCGTCCCAATTGCCATTGTCAATCAAGGAAACACTTAATATCGACTCCAGAGAACAGGATGGATAGGCTCGAGTCATTTTTCCTAAAACGCTATCTCAAAAACTCAAAGCGAAATCTCTTTCGCTTTAGTTTTGTTTTTATGGTCCTGGGAATTGTCCTATCCGTGGGCATTCTCTCAGCAGGGCTCAATCTGTTTCAGGGTTATGAGACCAATCTCAAGAGCCTGCTTCTAGATAGTTTTTCCCACATCAGCATTCAATCCGCCTATGGTGATATGATTTCCCCGACTGAGCTGACCAGGATCAAGGGTTCTTTGGCAGATCGCCCCGAGATTATATCTCTGACAGCCAGCCTAGAATCTTCCCTGATAGCTCAGACCGATGCCAAGATCCGCGCTGTCAATCTCCGCGCATATGATTTTTCTGAGGAGTTCCCGTATGCCCGCTATATCAGCGAGGGATCCTATGATCTCAAAAGCAAGGAACTGATAGTTGGCCACTATCTGGCGGAAGAGCTGGGGCTTGTGATAGGTGACACGATAGATCTCAGCTATCCCAGATTGGATCGCATCACTCCGCTTGGGATTCAAAACAACCATAGCAGCCATACCGTCGCTGCAATTTATCGATCCGGATACTATGAGAGTGATCGCAGCATAGTAATCTCCACCTTGGAGGATGCCAGAAATCTTTTGATGCTTTCCGATGGCTACAGCAAGATCGAAATCAGGCTTACAGATGCGGACAAAGCAGCCCTATTTAGCAGGGAGTATACGCATATCATTGGCCGAGACTATGTGGCAATATCTTGGGATCTCTATGCTCAGAGTCTTTTACGGCTTGTCGCCATGGAGAAATGGCTTATCTTCATAGTCTTTAGTTTTTTGGTGATTATTGCAGGGATAAACGTAATCTCGGCAGTAAGCACAATCATCATCGACAAAACTCGTGAAATAGCTGTACTCAAGACTCTGGGAGCAAAAGCTCGGTCGATCAAAAAGATCTTTCTGTGGCAAGTCGGCTTGATCGCATTACTGGCAGTTATTGGTGGACAGATCTTGGGAATCCTGTTATCTTGGTTTGTTGAGATGCAGAGCTTCTATCGCCTTAAAGGGGAAGTGTATTTCATCGATACACTCACTGCTGACATTACCTGGACGAATCTCGCGCTAGTCTTTGTGGTGGCCAATCTTTTGATCTTTGCATGCATCCATCTACCTCTAAAGCAGATAGAAGATATGCAGATCATAGACATTATTCGACAACGAAACTAAAGGACAGATAATGGTATTAAGTGCAAAGCACCTAAAAAAAAGCTATATAGACAGCGATCAGACTATTACCGTGCTCACTGACGCATCTTTGGACGTATGCTCCGGGGATTTTATCTGCATCACCGGAAAATCCGGGTGCGGGAAAAGCACTATGCTCCATATCATGGGATTGCTTGATGCCCCGGATGATGGGGAGCTTTGGATCGGTGAGAAAAAAGTAGATTCTCTTAGCAGCGATGCTCCCAAGATTCGAAATCAGGATCTGGGTTTTGTGTTCCAATTTCACTATTTGGTGGAAGATCTTTGCGCTACTGACAACGTCGCCCTTCCTCTGCTGATAGCTGGTAAAAGCGAGTCGGAAGCTAGAAATCGAGCAAATGAGCTATTGGTACACCTTGGCCTGGGACAAAGATTAAAGCGCTTTCCAAATCAGTTATCCGGAGGTGAGCAACAAAGGGTAAGTCTAGCCCGCGCCTTGGTAAACAAGCCCAAAATTGTATTGGCAGACGAGCCTACCGGGAATCTGGACCCACTTCATAGCTCAGAAGTCTGGGATATGATGAAGTCCTTAAACAAAGAGCTAAACCAAGCATTTGTAATCGTGACCCATGATGCTGAAGCCGATGAAAGAGCGGATGTGGTCTATGAACTCGTGGATGGGGTTCTGATTCGCAAATAGGAGAATGTAGTGCGCCGCCCACGAAAATTCCTAAGCCTGATTATCATACTTTTGGTGATCAATGCTCTTTTCTTCATTATCTGGTACCCCCTTGGCGGAAGGGATAGCTTGAGGAAGTTTATTACCGACACGATTAGTAAGGCTGCCAATATTGAACTCAGCTTTGGTGATCTCAACATCAGCGACAGGCAGGTCTTTGCGCAAGATGTCCATTTTGCTATGTCAGACAGCCTTGTCTCGCTTACAGCCGAGAGCATCCGAGTCAGATACAATGTCTACAAATTCATCTTTTCAGGCTTCAAACCGGAGGGTGTGATATCCAGTATTGAGATCATTCGACCCATTGCTTCCGTGAGATACCATCAGGAGCCAAAAGAAAAAGAATACAAGCCAAAATCTGCTTTTTCGATTCCCGACATTAGCGGATACTTTGATCGATTAAGCTTGGAAAAAGGAGAGATAAGCGCTGAGATTCGCCTCCCCATCAAAATGATGCAAGAAGGCGATCTCATCATCGAAGAGAGCCTCAAAGACCTTGAGATCCGAGCAGACAATATTGACTCAATCAGCAAGATTAGCCTCAGAGCCAATAGCTCATTAGGCGGTGAGATTGTCTTTGACGCCACCCTTGATAAAGGCAGGATAGATCTTGCTCAAGCCTCCGTTCACGAATTTGAACCACTTTACATTTACCATCCGGATATCAAAGATTTTCGCAGCGAAATTAATGCCAGTGCCACATATCAGGAACCTTCCGATTCCACTGCTGCCACATATTCCGCAAATGCGCTTTTCTGGGATAGCTCTGCTTTTGTGATTGATCGCTACCCGGTTTCCATCCCACGTATCAATCTTGAAACAGATGGAGATTATCTAAGGCTCAGTATTCCAGATGCAAACATAGCACAAAGCCATCTAAATGCAGATCTTAGAGTTAATGATCTAATGGGGGACATGATAATAGATGGCTCAAGTGCATATATAGAAGTTTCTATGTCGGATATTCTTCCCCAGATGTCTGGTTCTGTGATGGCAAATCTCCTTGCTGATGGCAGTTTCCGGGAACCCGAGCTATCATTAAGCGCAAGTTCTTCAAGATTCGCCTACCAGAATTGGGCGTTTGAAGATATAGTGCTAAACGCTCAGTTTAGTGAAGATATTGCCACGGTGTCTCTGCCTATGGGAAGATGGGAAAATCAATATCTGAATTTTGATGGCAGCTTTGATACCCGGAGTTTAGCTCTTAGTGCAGAGCTCTACACGAGTCCGGTTGATACCCTCGATCAGCCGCTTCTCGCTCGAGGCAGGATCGGTGTAAGTGGCATGATAATGAAGCCTTATCCACTTCTGGAAGCAAACCTGACTGATATAGACATCAGTTTCAACGAGCTTGATCTGAGGGGTATAAATGGCTATGCCACAATGACTCCTACGGATGAATCTCTGCTCTTTGATGCTGACCTCAGCGCTGAAAACGGTTTGGAAATCACAGCCGTTGGTGATATCCTAGATCGACATATCTTCCTTGACGCCTCTTTTAATGATCTGGATATCTATGATTTATACGCTCAAAATGTCTTAGACGTTCTGCGTCCCAAAGTATCAGGAAGCCTGACGGGCATCATGCTGAGGGACAAGATCTGGCTTCGCAGCATCCTGGATACGAGTCTTGAGGGCAAATACGATTATGCGTCCGAGATCGATCTTGTTGGTTCGTTTGATATCAGTGATTTAGCACTTAGCGCTGCGCTCAAGACACGCAACGGCTCTCTTTTTGGTGAAAGCCTAAATATTGATCTTGCCATGGAGCTAAAGGATCGGATGCTTAGAGTATATAGCCTCAAAGCCGAAGATTTTCTCAGTCTGTCCGGACGGCTCAATCTCGATGACTATCAAGATATGGATTTTGACCTTGCGCTCTACAACCTGGATACAGCTCGCTTGATTCGATACTATTCCGATCTGGAAGTCCTGATCCCGGATTTTGAAAAAATCAATCTCTTTGCCAGCTATAATCGTCATGGATCCGGTCTGTTATCGGCAAATCTAAATCTCAATCACTTAGATCTTCTAAGCATTATTCCCATCAACCTCAATCTCGCTTTAGAAGGTAGCTTAGACGATGTCAGAATCACGGGGGATGTCAATGCCAAGAATCGGAATCTGCTGACTCTAAGCGGTAAAAGCAGCATCATCCCTGAGCTAAATCTTGAACTCACCGCAGCGATGAATGAGCTCTCGATTCAGAAGATTCTATATGAACCGCCCGGAGATGCAACTCTGAGTGGAGAGGCGAGTTTTGCATTCAAGAACGCCTTGAGCTCTGATCCTGAGATGGAGTTTAGCGTAGATATGACTGCCCGGGATATGCGCTTTAAAGACGTTAAGATAGAAGAGCTTAGGATTCGAGGAGCGCAATTGGCAGAAGCCTTGGTAGTGGATACCCTCTATGCGAGATCTCCGGGACTCTTTGAAGCACATGCCTCTGGGTCACTAGATTTTAACGCGATTACAAACCAATATTTTGAAGGGGATAAGGCTCTAGATGTTCGAATTTCGGGAGAGCTATTCCCTTGGCTGATGACGATCACAGACTATATCCAGGAATCCAGAGGATATTCGAGCATATCCCTATCTATCAGCACACAAAAAGAACAGTTTGCGGTGCTGGCGGGTAATCTCGATATCCGGGAAGGCTATGTCCACCTCAAAGATCAAGTGGAGCCACTACGCAATGTGGAGATTATCGGCCTTTTTGATGACAATCGTTTCATCATCCAGCGTGGCTCTTTTCAAATGGGCAATGGAAGATTCTATATGGACAATATCTTCAATCCAGATCCTTCAGATCATTTTGTCCTGTCATTCTTGGATCTCGGATATCTGAGGTTGATGATCGAAGAGCCCGGCATCCAAGCCACGATCCCCGTGATTGCGCCTCCCAGAACTCTCACAAATGTGGCGCTGAGAGGGCAATCCAGCCGATATGCCACCATCAAAGGCCCATTTGAGGACATGAAGATCGAAGCTCACGTTGTGGCTTCAAATCTGGATATCCTTTTCCCGCCGGGAGCGGACAACTTACTCAATCTCATCATGTCCGTCCGGAGTAACGGCCGTAAGCCGGATTCAGACCCCGTACCCCTTCCTTTTACCCTTGATCTTATGGTCAGCGTTGGCGAAAACGTGCGCTATGTCACATATCCCACCAATCTACATATCATGCCCGGGGGATTTCTGCACCTAAGATATGACGGTAATCGCTTCATCGTGGAAGAAGCAAACATAAACTCAGAAAGAGGCACCATAGACTTCTTTGGAACGGTATTCCAAGTAGACAATATAGCTGTGAGTATGATCGATCAACAGGGTATCATTGATATCAATGGAGTGTTTTACAAAAGAACTCCCGATGGCAGCACTGTCACCTTGACGGTATATTCCAGTCCTGAGTTTGATAAGAGTATCCTAGATCGACTCCAGCTTAGTCTTGCCAGCGACAATCCGGCGGATCAAAACATCACTCAAGTGCTTTCTCGCCTAAGATACAATCAAAGTATGGACGAATTGGCGGATGATCAAAGGAACAACCTACTACAGGATGAAGCATTGGGCTTGATCGGTGGGAATCTCGATTCCTCATTCTTGACTCCATTCTTCTACCCAGTGGAAAACTGGATCCGTCGCAAACTGCGCCTGGACGGATTTTCCATTAATGCCGGCTTTATTCAAAACCTCTTTAGCGAATATTCATCCGATCCATCACAATTCTCCGATATGTCAGATTTTACATCAGACATCACCCAATTCTCTTCTTCAATTCTGCTGAATAATCTTTCAATGAATATGAGTAAATACATTGGATATCGGATGTTTGTGGATTATGAGCTGATGCTGCAGGAAGCAACTGACCTCCAACAAAAGACACAGATCCTCGTGTCCCACGAAGCTGCGCTGAGATTGGTGCTTCCTAAACAGTATCGACTCGGATACACGCTAAACTACGCTCCTCAGGAAAACAAACGACTCACTCATGAAATCATGATACAAAGATCACTCAGGTTTTGGGGTTTGTAAGATCCCTTGATCACATTCGAGAGCTTCTCGGACACATCGAAACTATGCATTTATTGCAATAAACTGGCTCGTAACTGCTTGCAAAATAGGGCGCGATCATGCCTCCCTCACCGGTCGCTCACCGGTCGAGCGTGCAAGCGGTGAGAAAATAAGGACTTAGGCGATTTGCAGCTACGCCGAAAATCGAATGTACAATGTGCGATCTACGATGTAGAATTTGGGTGTCGTTTTGCACGTTTCTGCCTTATTATCACCAAGCCAAAACCAGTCCCCATCGCCATATTCATCAAGCCAAAACCAGCCCCCATCGCTCTATTCATCAAGCCAAAACCAGTCACTCCGGGCTTGACCCGGAATCTAAAGTACTATCATAGGTTGGCTTATGACGTTATGACGTTTTCATATTCTGCGCGGATACGGAGCTTTTGGTAGTTTCTAGGATCGCTAGCTGTGAAGGAGCTGAGTCCCAACAGTGTAGAATTCTATCGCTAATACACATATTTGACACCCAGCCCAAAGGAGCGCTGAGTATCCTTCCACCACTTGATATCTCCATCTTTGTCGGGATACTTTTCACTGTATTTAGCAATAAAGAACCAGCGTCTCTTTTCATTTAGGCTCATCGTGATGCTGGTGGAAAGCCGTGCCCGGGGAACAGCGACCTTGCCTAGGCTGAGCTTCTCCACTCCGGTCTTGCTATAGGAGATTCCCACTCTTTCAAGGCGCTTGTACTGTGTGTCCAGGTTCATGCTAAACCATAGTGACTTGCCGCCTATAAGATTATTGCCATGCATGTTTTGCCAAGCTACCATGGTCTTAAATTTTTTAGCTATAGTGGCATTGATTTTGCCATAGAAACCACGTGATGCTTGCATCTGATTCACCGCTTCCTGCTTCGTGACGACCGTCATCGAGAGAGTGTCTAGCATCGCGCGCTCTTCCTCGTAAAAGTGATCAAAGAAGCCAGGGCTAAACTTGTCTCCGTGAACTCTGTATTCCAGATTGAGTTTTACTACATCAAAATCCGCATAGACTCCGGGTAGGATAAATCCGGTCCCGCTATCAAAAATATGCGCTACCTCTGCATAGACCCCAAATTCCGCATTGTCAGACTGAGCAAATGGCTGACTATAGTCCAAGCCGGCTACTACGACCGCATCTTTGTCATCCGGTTTGTGAATCTGGTACAAGGAATCTCCCAAGGCATGCTTGAGATTGCCATATTGATTGCGGTCAGCATACAAGGACATACCCAAGATGCCCTGATCGATGTATTTGAGAGTGGAGTATGGCAGCGGCTGTATCGTGGCGTTCATTGCCAAAATCTGGCTTTTTTGGACGTCCGAACTAAAGACTTCAACTTTTGGCTTAATGCGAGTATCCATGCAGCCGCCGATCAGCAGTCCATTGTGCCTAAGATCCGGATAGTAGTGCATATTTGAATAATTGAGCATCACTAAGCCATTGCCGATAGTGTAGTTTGAAAAACCTCCAAAATGGAAAAAGAAGGGATCTCCCACCTCTGCATACCGGAAGTAGTAAAACTTGCCTAGGATATCTTCGATGTGATCCCAATCACTTTCTCTTAACTTGAAATTTTTATCAAAGAGAAAATCAAGATCCAGACCCAGCCCAAACTTCTTGTATCTGAATTCTTGAATGAAGCGTATCTGATTGTATTTCACCGAATCTATCTCAACCCTTCCTATCATGCTGGAAACAGAGTAATTTGTTGTAGAGCGGACAGTAAACGGCATATCCTGAGCAAGGGCAAAAATCGGCAAGAAGATAAGAATAAAAAGTATCAGGAAATTTTTCATGCTTTCCACCTCATGGATTAATGACTCTAGCATGATTCTTGGTGATTCCTTGTCAAGTTAATTGTATGAGATCAAAAAAAGATTTGACAGAAAGGCGGGTAGTGATATAGATGACTACATCACTAGGTAGACCCCCTGTGAAATAAGCTGTATGAGGATGCTATGAAAGTATTTAATGACGATATGCCGATCTACTTGCAACTCCGCAAGCATATCGAAGAACAGATCCTCGCCAGAGCTGTTATTGAAGAAGAGAAGCTCAAGTCCTTTCGAGAGCTGGCAGCAGAGTATAGAATCAATCCTATCACAGTCGGCAATGCGATCAATGCATTGGTCGATGAAGGGATTCTATACAACAAGCGAGGGATCGGTGTCTTTGTGGCATCTGGAGCTCGCGAGAAGATCATCTCAAGTCGCAGATCATCCTTTGTGAGTGAGACTTTGGAGCCTTCTTTGCGACTTGCAAAAAGTTACGAGATTCCCAAACGGGAAATCCTGAAGACCATTAACGACATCTATGGAGAAGAAAAATGACGGTATACGAAAAAACATTCGAGAATCACCCGACTCCTTATGCGATTGATAATCTTAGCAAGAACTATGGTAAGTTCAAGGCTCTGGACGAGGTTTCTTTTACGCTTCCCTGGGGGAAGATCGTCGGACTATTGGGAAAGAATGGTGCAGGAAAATCCACTTTGATGCGCTGCATGCTGGGGTTTTTGAGGCACCAAGGAAAGGTGAATTTGGATGGTTTTGAGCTTGCGCATCGCGACCACAGAGTCTTTGATCAAGTGGCTTTTATTCCTGATGTGAGCGGTCTGGACGATCGGCTCACGGTCAAGCAGAGCATAGACTATTATCGCAATATGCATCCCCGGTTCAATGAAGCCCGCAGCAAGAAGATGTTTGCGATCAGCAATCTCCCTGAAAACAAGAAGGTGGGCAAGCTTTCCAAAGGGATGAAGACAAAGCTCTATCTTCTTTTAACTCTATCTTTGGATGTGCGTTATCTGCTCTTGGATGAGCCGACCTTAGGCCTGGACATTGCCTTTCGCAAAGAGTTTTTTAGTACGATCTTGGGCGAGTTCTTTGATGAAGAGAGAACTATCTTTATCTCCACTCATCAGGTCGAGGAGATTGAGGATATATTGCAGGAAATCATATTCTTGGATGATGGGAAGATCGTGGTCAATGAAGAGATCGAATCCCTCAAATCCCGCTATCACGTGGTGAGTCTCACATCCGACAAAGAAGATCTTCTAAGAAAGCACAATCCCAAGGTAATCAATCGGAACATGGGCTTTGTCCACGCTGTCTTGCCATCAGAGGTCATGATCGACACCGCAAGCTATGGCAGGCCGTCGCTTTCCGACATCTTCATGGAAGTGGTAGGAGGAAACAATGAAACAGTTTAAAGCACTACTCATCAAAGAATGGCAGACACATTGGAAGACCTTGCTGCTTCCGGCGTGGTTTCTTCTTGCTGTCTATGCCTTTAACTTGGTGATATTTATCTACTCATACTTCAAGTTTGGCAGTGAATTGAACGTCTTTATATCTGCTCGACATGCTCAGATAGATGAATTGATCTGGGGACTTTACTTTGGCAGCTCGATTATCTTGGGATTTCTGGCTTCCTTGGCAGCATTAATCCTGGCTGATGGTGTGATCAATCAGGATGCTGTGAAAAAATGTGAGATCTTCCACTATTCACTACCGGTGAGCCTACAAAAGATTCTGCTCTCAAAGCTCGCTTTTGTGACAGTCGGCTCTTTTTTGATCTTTGTAGTCCTTGCGGCTTTAAACAGCCTTGTGATGAGCGCTTTTTTAGCCATTTTTGGTTTTGCTGATCTGTCCTTGGCATTAAATGGACTGCTGAATTCAATCCCATATACGATCATCTTCCTATTGTTCTTTCCGGCAGTATACGGGTTTTTTGCCAGTATCTTCAGAAAAAACGCATTTGGCGGCATGATCGGGACTTTCGTTATGATAGACCTAATGATATATTTCTCGGATCTATGGATCAATACAGGATCATTTAGTGTCTACCGTTACTTTATCGAGGTCCTTGGAGCCCCGCTTAGAACCGCAACTTTGTTACTAAGTGGGCAGTATTCTCGTTTGGATCTGTATGCTTGGCAGGATCTCTCAAGTAAGGATTCTTTGATCCGGTTTGGCATCAGCGCGATCCTAATCGTGGCTACATACTTCATCATCAAAAGGCGAGAACTTCGGTAATTCAGGCTTAATAACCCATTTAAAGCTCATATAAGATTCATATCCCGGAATTGTGCATGCTTACAATGAGTTTTTTCTTTCACTTTGATCAGCCTATTGCCGATCTAATATGATATGCTTGACAGAATCTTTGGTTCTGCTATCTTGCTCATAAGTGACCAAAGATTTGGCAAATCCTAAGAAGACATTGAAACATGAGGTGGTTATTGCAAGTCAGGACTCTATCACTATTCATCGTCTGCTTGATGATGTTGATTCCATCCATGTCCCTTGGGGCGGCAGATTTGACGGAAAACAAGTCCACTGAATCAGAATCCCCGGAAACTCAAGGTGGACTCCAGAAGACTATGCAAGAAAACCGCTTGCTATCCAGGATATATCCCCTGCTTTTCCGCGATGATAATGAGTTGATTCCGCCAATGATCTATCCGGATTATGAACAGTGGACAGGCAGGAGAATCGGGAAGATCGACGTTGTCCAAATGGATGTCTTTACGCCACAAGAAGGCAAAGGAGCTCTTGTCGGCGGGGTTGTGGATCTGGGCAATTATCTTCATTACAAAACGCGGGAGAGGATCATAAGGGACATGCTCTTCTTTAGCGAGGGCGATACTCTGCAACTTGGGTATTTGGAAAGCAACATCCAATACATCTATGATCAAGACTCTTTTTCTGAAGTTTCGTTTATCCTGGACGAGATGGAAAACGGAGATATTGAGATCACTGTAATGGTGCGGGATAAGTTTTTTCTGCAGATTGGGGGAAAGTATATCAGCCGAAATAAGTACAATATCAGGATCACTGATCGCAATCTCTTAGGCACTGGGCACGCGCTTAGAAACTCCTGGTATGTAGATCCCCAAAACCAAGGATCGATCGGATGGGAAAGCTCATTTACGAATCCGAACATCCTTGGCACATTCCTTCGAGGAGATCTTGCCTGGACGGATATGCCCGGCTTTAATGAGCTTCATCTGGATCTCTCACGCCCTTTTCTGTTTCCACTCTTTAAACAATCAGGAGGTGTGGACTATAGAAAGACAAATATCTCAACTCCTCGGGACACGAGTAGAGTGAAAAAGCAAGAAGCCGGATTGTGGTATGCACATAGCTTTGATTTTTGGGATTATCCCAAAAACTCCTATGCTGCGTTCGGTTTGGAATATACACGCTATCCTAAACGCCCAATTGCAAACGCCATCGACGGGATGCCTTGGCAGGAGTCCATCCTTGCACTAGGATCATTGGCTCTGTTAAAAAACAACTACGGCTATCTGCCTGGGATCAGCTCATTTCTTGACAATGACTATCTCCCACTGGGCTACTTGATGGAGCTATATGGCGGTCATGAGTTTGGAGAGTATAAGAACAGACCTTTTGCAGGGGTTCATTCGGCGTGGTCGATATTCCCTGCAGATGATCAGTTTCTCTTTCTGCGCTCTACCGTGGAAGGCTTTCTTGATAGGGGAGCACCACAGCAGGCTGTCATTTCAATCGAACCAATGTATATATCCCAGAGCAAGAGCTTGGGGCAAGTGAAGGGACGCAGCTTCATCAGGGCACGCTATGTTCACGGGCACAATCTCATGCACACCGAAAGCTTGAGCTTGAAGAGTGATCCTTTGTACCGCGGCAATCAAGATCTTCAGGGAAGCAAACTGTATTCTTTGAGTCTTGAAGAGGATCTATACTTGCCGATCTCTTTGTGGGGATTCCAGATAACTGTATTCGGTTTTGCTGATCTTGCAGTGATGGAGGATTCTAGGAAGAAAGATTTGTCGCGGCAGAGCGTCTTCTCCGAAGGAGTAGGGGTGAGGCTGCGCAATCCGAGCCTTATATGGGACTTCATCGAGTTGTATGTAGGTTTGGAACAACTTGGTTCTGAATCATCAGTGAATGTAGAACTAAATCTCAAAAGAGGACTGTCGCTTGAGGATTTTAAGGGAAGAAGACCGCGGCGTTATAAGTTTCAATGATTAGATGTAGATTCAGCTTGTTTCCGAGGATCAAGCAAAAAATGGTTTGACAAAAAAAGAAAGCTTAAAAAGGGTGAATATAAAGAAGAAGTCAGTGGGAGAAGATAATGTCTGAAACAACTAAGAATACAAAAGCAAAAACTACAAACCTACCTCCGGTAGCCGACAAACACAAGGTAAGCTTGGTGGAATTGATCATGATTCTGCTGCTTGTCGGTCTGGTATTCGTTTTCATCTTTGGCATGAAACAGCTTAGAGTAGACAAAGAAGCAGAACTTATTGCACATCAAAAGTTCCAAGCCGTTTTGCCGATCTTGCAAGAAGCAGTGGATGCAGCAGAGGAATTCCGTCGTAATGACGACTTTGCTGAGTATCCTTTCGATTTTGGTCAGCTTAATATGGTCTCAACTGACTTGTACACTGTCGAGAGCAACGAAAGTGGCGAGATCTTCCTTCAGACCGACGACTTTACCATCAGTTATGATGGTACAGACTATTTCTTTGTTGTTACCAGCAGAGAAGGTTTTGGCAAAGCAGGAATCGAAGTGATCTACACTCTTTCAAATCGCAGCTACAGAGTCGAAGATCCGAGTCCGGAACGCCGGCCAACCATAAAGGATGAATGGCTCCCTCAAAACTAATCCCATAGCCTATTTAGTAATAGCGGCTCTCTTGTGGAGCCGCTTTTTCTTTAGTTGCCGGCTTTATTCTCAAAGTCGAAAATCGGTCCTGCTCTTCTGGCTGATCTGTCTCTTCCAGTGCACTTGAAAGCATCTCGGGCTGAGCAGGGGAGGCTTTCAGGAGACTTGCCACCAGCATCGCAACCAGCAGCGGGAAACGCTTCATGAGTTGATCTGATAGACTTCAAATAAGTGAAGTCATACCCGCTGTTATTAGTGCTTATTTTCTGAAGACAAAAAAGGTGCCGAGCATGTCGGCACCTTAGCTTGAATCTATTCTTTGAGACTATTTCATCAGCATCATCTTGATGCTTCTGCTTTCATTTGGTGTTTTGATTCTGGCGAAATACATGCCACTGGCAACGGAGCGTCCGTTCATGTCTTTGCCGTTCCATCTCAGGTTATGGGATCCTGATTGAAGCAGTCCATTGTGGATGTTTATCACTTTTTGGCCTCTTATGTTGTAGATGTCCACGCTGCAATCCATGGCTTTAGGTGTGCTAAACGCTATGGTCACATCCGGGTTGAAGGGATTGGGGTAGGCACTTATGCGGCCAAGTGGGCTGCTCACCAGATCTTGATTTGACACAGTGTGGTTGTATATAACGATTCTGCCAGAGTAGCTGCCGGCTTCGGGTAATTGCATAAGGAAGCTTTCTCCATCATACAAACTTGCTGGTTCATCTTCTAGATAGAAGCGAACTGACCAATCTTCGGGAACATTGTAGGTTGCAGCAGAGAATTCAACCGTTTGTGCCTCATCGCTATGCAGGATGAAGTCATACTGCACAGATGCCTCTTGACCCCTAAAACTATCGCGCATTTCTTGTTGAAGAGCTGTTTCTGCGAAGTCGTCTGCCATCTGTGGTTCGATATACATAGTGAGACCGGAGAAGAGAGTCTTTTCAGGAGCCTTAGGCAGATCCAAACGGAAGTCATAGCCATCAGTTCCGATGGGGCTTGCGCCGACAACGATCTCGTCACTATCGGTTGTCTCGCCTTGAGCTGTCAGTTTAACAGTCCAGATTGGGGCAGGGGGTCTTACCTGCGGCGCTTCGTAGAAGGGGTAGAAGCTCATCATGATGTTGTTTCCGGGGCTGGAATAGCTCTTGATAAAGAATGCCTCATGTGGCTCGATTCTTTCGACCATTTGATATGCGCCATCGCGATAGACATAGATGGCTTTGGAGATCAATCTTTGCCCGAGCATCTCACTGAAGTTGTATGGAACACCGTTGACGCTAAACTTTAGTGAAGATATATCATAATGACACAAGTGGGGATTGGCAATGAAATTCCAGCCTGATTCGATTTCGATATCGGTCTCAAAAGCTAACACATCTGAGGTGCTGCTATTGAATACATAGTCTGTCGATTCCACAAAGTATGCAATACCCGGGAAGAAATCATCCATCTGCATCCAGTCGTTATTCCAGATATAGCCCATGGCGCCATCACCAAAAAGTTCCGGCATAGAGAATATATCGTTTACAAAAGGATTGCTGCGTGTGCTCCAGCCCGGCTCGGTATATAGCAGATTCATCCTCGGTACGATAGCGAAGGTGTATGGGGAGGGATATGTCGAGCGAACTCCATCAGTTGCCACGACTTCCACATAAGCTTTGGCTTGCGGCATTTCCGAAGCTTGTGGGATGATGTAGCTATAGCTTGATACATGCGCAGGAGCTTCCATGTAGATTGCCAGAGAATCTGTAGCGTTTTTAATGTATAGATTTGTGTGATCGATAAGGAACGGATTGATGTTGCTCCAAGAGAAGTTGATCGTATTTCCGCCTTGGAAGATCTGGTTTTCCATATACGAAAGTGATGCTCTGGGCTGGAGGTTACCCCAGTATAGGGTCATGGTCCTGACACTGGTATTAGTCACAGTAAACTCATATGGTCCACTTTGCAGATCGTGCCAGTTGCCGTTGCCCGCATCATAGATATAGATCTTTTCGGATCTGGTTTCAGCCGTCGGAACCGACAGATAGAGGGGCACGTTTAGCTGATCGGAACGAACCCGCAGAGTCCAGGTCTTCAGATCGGAATCAACGTCATATTCGCCTTTAATCTCCCTGGCAAGCTGAGTGCCATATTGTCCCCAATACTGCTGCCAAAAGGCCAGCCACACGTAATTTGTCGTGGGGTTGGATTTTGATACATCCCAATATGCATCCTGCCCATCCGATGCGTAGGCATTGTTGCCAAACTCGATAGTATTGGTTCTGGTTCCGGAGGCATTTGATAGATGGAGCTCATGCACCAATTCAGCTACCGCAGGTTTCGGTACATTGTGAATATACTCAAAAGACGAGT
>Ga0334892_1001057_pt1 | contig 25729 bp, 20 predicted proteins | sample GraSluR3_MG_4_FD_207213 | JGI IMG/M metagenome (GOLD analysis project Ga0334892, IMG submission 207213) | Sludge microbial communities from methane-producing bioreactor in Wageningen University, Netherlands - Granular Sludge_15_04-R3 | ecosystem: Engineered > Bioreactor > Anaerobic >...
GTCCTGGATCTCTGGATCGTCCAGTAGAGCAGCCTGCAGAAGGGCGGAACCGGATACGGTTCCGGAAAATAGTGCTACTGATGCAATACCCTCTTCAGCCTGAACATCGATACTCTGTTCCTGGTTCTCAAAATGCAGGCCGAGATCGCTACCCTCTATCGTAATTTCAAATCTGACCCAGACATTCTCCGGAACAATTTCACCAAGATAATTCTGTAACTCGACCTGCAGGAGAATGGACTCCATACCACCGACACCAATAACATCAAGCATATATTCATCTTCTGTAAATACAAGGGAACTTATCTCATCGCTGTAAATATAGAATGTAAACTCGGCTGAAAGGATATCTCCATCCGCTCCCGGCTCTGTCGTATTGACAGATACCACTCCCTCACCGACAATTGAACCAGGCTGGAATGATACGTAAGCTGAACCATCATCACCGGTAGTGGCATATTCTTCTATCTCACCCAGGGTAGTAGTGAAATTCAGCCCAATATCAGGTGTCGGATTATTGTATTGATCGCGTAGAAGGACTTTTATTCTCAAGTCGAAACCGAAATCGACAGGAATGGGTTCTGTAAACTCTACCCACTCACCCTCATTATTCTGACTCTCCAGGGTAACTGATATCTGGGAAGCTAAGGCGGGAACTATGCAGGCACTCACGGACTCGATAATATCACCCACTCTGGCCCGTATAACCAGATCTCCGGCAATAATTCCTGTATTAAAGAGGATTTCGGTCTCTCCCCCGCTTGTAGAAGCCTGGTTGCCCCCCTCGAAGAAGCCCTTATCAGCGGTAAAGTTAACAACTATACCGTCAGGAACCGGATTATCGTCGATATCAAAGAGTGCTACCTTTACCGGCAGTGTCGTCTGTAACTGCAAAGTATCAGGAAAATCACTGAATTCAATTCTCCCGATCTCGTAGTCCTCATCTATGATTATATTCAGAGTGGCCGTCTCACTCGGGTTCCATTCCTCCCTGAATGCCTTAGCTTTCAGTATACTATCTTCAGAGACTGTCAGAGGTCCGGTATAGAGTGTTGATGAAATGCCGGGATTACTCCCGTCTGTAGTGAAGCGGATCTCTGCCCCTTCTGTTTCACAGGTGATCTCCACCTCCTGGGGCACTATATAGATGCCATCAGTTATGCTAAACTCAGGAGTAGCAACACGAGGCTTTGAATCCGTAGTACTGTCGCTACAGCCGAGTAAGAATATCAGTGTAATAATAGATGAGAGCAGGAATACTCCTGATTTCATAATTACCTCCCGGTCTATGATTATATCATTCGATTGTTTTCTTTCCTATTATCTTGATTGTTGCCATAATCTTCTATAATTTTCTTGCCTGATATATTGTCATTGTCAGCGATTCGGAGATGTACTCATCACCTTCACCCGGCTCAATAGTGATGGCAGTAATCTCGGCAATTCCAGCTATCGAGCCTACAGAGAAACTGACAGAGGCTGTACCGTTCACGTCTGTTACACCGAGCCCTTCGATCTCACCCAGTGTAGCAGTAAACTGGATACCGATATCCTCCATTACGCTATTCCCGTATTTGTCTCGTACTGTTGCTCTGATAATAACTTCACCGGGGAAGTTGACCGGTAATCCTTCCGCTGGAACTGGTACCCAATCTCCGTCATCATCATAGAAAGCAGTCAATGATATCTCCGCCGGGGGATCTGGTATAACCTGATAATATTTCTGAGCAGTAATATCTCCTACCTGGGCTGTAACTGTGGCATTCTGGGCTGTTATACCCGGATTCCATACTATCGAGTTCCAACCTTCAGGTTCATAACCGAGATACATCATTGTGCCGATAGAAACAGAGAAATCGAGGGGAAGCACTACCGGTTGATGGTCCTTATCATAAGCTCTTGCCCTGATGGTTGAGAGGGTATTGAGAGGAATATAGAGAGGATTTTCATCGAATTCGATCACGACTACAACTGATTCAGGATCTATAACCAGATAGAGAACCGCCATATCACTCGGATCCCATTTATCCTTGAATGCTCGAGCTTTGATAGTCTTTGTTGTCGAAACTAAAAGAGAATCACTATATACACTCGATGTTGAAGTCGGAGTCGTATCATCAAGTGTATATCTTATCACAGAACCTTCTGTTGCACAGCTTATCCTCACCACCTGAGGATGCCCATAAGTACCGCTTTCGATATCAAATTCCGGAGTTGATACCGTTCCCAACGGCCCGGTTGTACTTTCGCTACAACCAAAGATGAATATAAGACCTATAATCGGAACGAGAAAAAATACCAGACTTTTCATCAGTCACCTCCCCGCCTGTATCAATCCTGAAAGGTTGATAAGGTTGCTATATGCCAAACTGCATCCATCATACCCTTTTATTATCTATGACAAACATAAGATCTTTTGGTCAAGTTTTTTATTTAACTCATTTTTTCTCCAAAATGCTGAAGCAGGCAACTTATCCCAGTATGATTGGCTTATAGTCTGGAACAAGATCCTTCACGCAAAACGATTCATTCAAGTTATCCACTTCAGACGTTCTTGAGAGAGAGCATTCCGGGGTATAAAATATTTGACACTTTCCTCTCTCAATAAATAGCATACAGGGATTGATAATATGATAATTTATTGGAAACAATATGCATAAAGTAGCAATAACCGGGGCTAACGGGTTTGTCGGCAGTAATATGGTAAGTGAATGCCTCTCCAGAGGGTGGCAGGTTACCGGACTCGTGAGAAAGGGTGCCGATCTCTCACTCCTTCCTGCAGATTTTAAGGCAACCGTGATAGACTACCTGGATACAGAAGAATTAAAATCGGCTCTTCAGGGTAATACCATTCTGGTTCATAATGCTGCCATAACACGTGGTAAGAACTGGGAGGAATTTTTACGGTTTAATATCGAACTCACCTCACATATTGTGAGAGCAGCTAATGAGGTCGATTCTCTACAGCAGTTCGTATTTATCAGCAGCCAGGCTGCTTCTGGTGAATGTGACACTCTAACCGGCAAACGGGAAGAGGATGAGTGCTATCCGGTGAGTTACTATGGAAAGAGTAAACTCCTGGCAGAAGCAGAGGTAGTAAAAAACTGCCGTAAGGAATGGACTATCATCAGGCCAGCTTCCGTATTTGGACCGGGTGACTCTGATTTCCTGCAATATTTTAAGCTCGTGAAACGGGGTATATCACTTGTTATCGGTTATCGTCCCAGATACATCAGCCTTATTCCGGTCAGCGGTTTAACTGAGATGGTTCTGCAAACATTCGGCAACCCAAAAGCTTACGGCGAAATCTTCTTCGCCTCCTGTAGCTCTTACTACAGCTGGGATGAGTTTATAAACGCCCTGGAATCTGCAATGAACAGGAAAACTATAAGAATCAGGATACCGGAGCTATTCGTCTATCCAGTAGCCCTTTTCGGTGAACTGAAGGGTAAATTAAGCAGAAGGCAGGCGCTGATCAATCTTCAGAAACTTCGTGAGATGAAGGGGAGAGCCTGGATCTGTGATACAGGAAAGGCAAGAAAACTGCTCGGTTTCGAATTACAGCGGGACCTGAAGGAAGAACTACGCAAAACTTATGAATGGTACAGGGGGAAGGGATGGCTTTAGCCCGCCAGTATGAAAATCTGACTCTTTACTTTATGGCACGTTACCTGTTATTACTCCTTTTCCTGACTGCTCTGTTTGCTGTCTGTCTCGACAATTTATTCGCTCAAATCGAAGAAGAACCTGTCGAACCTCCAAGAGCTGTATACCGTGCCCCTCTCTATTACCCCCCTGAATTGCAGAGAGATATGATATCGGGAACAGTAGTCCTCGATGTAACAGTTCTACCGGATAGCACAATCGGTTATATAGAAGTAAAAGAGTCCATCCCGGAACTTGACAGCCTCGCCATAGCAAATGTCCGGGAATGGGAATTTACTCCAGCATTAAGGAATGGAGAGCCGAGTACCGGTGTCCTTACAGTAGAGATTGACTTCGTTCCCGAGTATATCGCTGATGAGGTAGAGATTCCTGTCAGCGCTCCTGATCTGGATGTCCTGTACGAAAAAGTCGATCTGTATATAGAAAAGCAACAGGAACCATTTATCCACAATCTGAACTCAATCAATTTACCGGCCTACAACGAAAACTATCATCTCATATCCTGGAATCGATATACCCCTATAATGAGAAAGAATGGGTTTACCATTCTTCCATCATCCACAATACCCATACATACTTTTCAGAACTACTTTCCTTTATATGAACAGAAGCTGACCGAACATACCTGGACTTTCGAATCCAGAGATTATGAACTGCCGATTACCTTCGTCGATACCTATGCCGGACTAGGTTATCTCAATATGGATTATGGACATATTCGGCTGGCCAAGAACAATTTTCTCGATCTGGAGAATTTTCAGATCGGGACTGCCATCCTCTTTCAGGACGGATACTGGATGGGAACCAGAGAAAAGAGTTCTAACTACACCCTGGATGTCAGATTACCTCTCGGCAATCATACTTTCAGCTGGAATTTTCTGCATGTGAATCAGGATATTCCTCCGGTCAAGTTCCGTGATCAGGTCGAATATCTGGTCAATGTCTCTTATAGTGAGAAGATAAGTGAACACAGCCTGACATGGCATAACCCCTTTCTCAATTTAGGCTTCCGCTACGAGAAGATCCGCCACGATTTTACACCTCTGGAAATCCAGGATCGAAGAACCACGTATCAGATATTGCTGAACCGGCAATTCGATTGGAGACAACATTACCTTGACCTGACCTGGGAATACTTCGCCAATGCTGACAGGGAAGATTCCGACAGTCTCCCCTTTATTACTGATGGTTCGGCCGTGTATGGGTTTAAGGGTGAAAAGCTTGATCTTCGAACCGAATTGTTAACCGGTTACATCTATGATTATTATACACATTCGACTGTGGACTACCACGTTTCCGATAATTTTACTGCCGGGATTGGCATACTGGATAATTCACCCTGGGCTGAGTTTGATGATTATATAAGAATGATCATAACCCGTGATCTATATTCTTCACTTCATCTGAATTCTCTGATCGGTGAAGTAAGAGCGATTGTGGGACAGAGAGATTATGTGCAATATGGCGACATAAACTCTTCCGGTAATGAAGCACTATCCACAAAAGATTATACTGAACGTTCTGAGGGCAAGGGTGAGCTTACCACTCAATATATCTCGGCAGAGCATAGATTGAAGAGAAGTTATGGTGTGACAGACTGGTCCCTCTTATCACAACTCAATGCCCATCTCGACAACGACCTCTATTTCATTCCCTTATATTATGGCAGGATCAATCTCGAATGCCGGTATAACCTCCTACACAACAACGCAATTACTGCCGGACTGGTATACCATCATACCGGGGAATTCGAGACACCTCTCGATCGGGTTGAATCTACCAATATGCTTGACGGGTATATCAGGATTAGTATAACTAAATTGTTTGATATACAGGCAGACGCCAGGAATTTATTGCAATCTGAAAGCCTGTATGGGTATCCTGTAGCCGGTATTCACTGGAACGTCGGTATTCGCTGGTTCTTCTTCGATTAAAGAGATACCCGGACAGAAGACATTTGTTTCAGCTTAACCACCGTGGGCAAGATGAATGATCTGGACAGAACTATTATCCGGCACCTCCCGGGAGTTGTATTCCTCTTCTGGAACGTATTCTTCGTTGATGTATATACTGATCAGGCTGTAGTCGTAATTCATTTCCTTAAGAATGTCATTTACTCTCATTCCTGGTTGCCAGTTTAACTTATCCCTGTTGTTTACCGTAATCATCTTCCCTCTCCCTTCATAAGAATCTCGATAACAGTATTAGCCTGCATGTTAGCAACTATTGCTACCCTGGCCGGGCATAACCCCTCTTTCATGTCGGAACTCTGGTCTCCACAGAAATAGTGTTTGCCAATCCTGACAGTCTTGAGTTCACCAGTCTTACCGAATCCGGCCACTCCAGTCCCACAGACGAGAGGTATATCACTGTGATGGCTTGACCAGCTGTTTATCAACCACTTCTTACTTTCACCCTGATCAAATGCTTCAACCATGATATCAACTCCTGAAAATAGTTCTCCAATATTAGCAGGGGTTAACTTCTCCACTATAGTTTTAATCTTCACCTGAGGATTGATCCGGAGCAATATGTCCTGTAAGGCATCTGTCTTTAATTTACCAACATCTTCGAGAAAATAATACTGCCGGTTGAGATTTGAGAGCTCTACCCGATCATAATCGGCAATGATCAATTCTCCTATACCGGCTCTAACGAGTGTTACTGCTATGTTGGACCCCAGGCCACCACAGCCGGCAATTCCTGCCCGGCATCTGATGAGTCTCTCTCTGCTACCCGGAACATTACGTATGAAAATCTCCTCTATATTGATGCTCATCGTCTCTCCTGTTCTGTCTCTTTATCTCAATTAGAACAGAGACGGAGCGAACCCCGTCTCTGTCTATCTATTATTCATCACTGTTGCAGCTTTACTGCAGTGATTTAACTATATCTACTAATTCAGGCAGGTCTATCCCAAGCTCCTTCAGTCTTTCGATTCTGGGAACTCCCTCTTTAGTCCAGCCTCTACGTTCATAAGCAGCGTCCATAAGTTTATCATACTGCTCAAAACGGTGTTTACGCAGTTTTTCTATCTTTTCTTGCAGTGAGAGTTGCTCAGGATCTAACTTTAACTCCTCTCTTAACTGCTTATCATAACGTTCCTGACGGGAGAGGTATTCCTCTTCCGTTACAGGCCCAACAGCTCTGTATGGCGGTATATCGTCTTCTCTCTTGCCGTAACCCATCATCAGGTTCATTATCTTCTGCAGATTATGAACCCTGGCTGATTGCTCGATCATCTCTTTCTCTCCGATCTTCTTGCCGGTCATACCTTCAAAGAACTTCCAGTAATTCTCGACATGTTCAGGGATCTTTGCCGCTACCTGCGGTGGATATTTTTTAGCATTATCGGCAGGGACTACATCATTCCAGACTATTTTACACAGCCCCATAAGACCGAACCAGGTTCTGAAGAGTGGGAAGTAATATAGCGCTTCCGCCTTATCCTCGAAAGTCGGTATCTGATTGTTAACCATATCCATGAAGATCAGCCACGCTTCGTCATGTTGTGGTCCTTTGACAGCCATAGCATAGCCACCCTGCTGGGCGAGTGATTCCTTACTGACGTATTCAGAATATTCGAGCCCTTTAACCTCCATTCCAATATCGTGAAGCCATTGCACCTTATCGGGATATCTCTTCTGTAGTTTCTCCCTGAGGATTCTTATACCCTGCCCTAATTCCAGGCCGAACTTCTCTCCACGAGACATTTCGTGCAGGCATTCCAGAACAGCATCACAGTTACCGAAATGGAGATCTTTGCCATAAGTATCCTCTTTCGTCAGTAAACCTGCTTCATAACATTCCATAGCAAAGGCTGTTGCTGTTGCCATTGATATCGTATCGATCCCGTATGTATCGCAATAGAAATTGAATTCTACGACGAAATCCCCATCGAAACAACCCATGTTAGAACAACCTGCTGCTGTTTCATATTCGGGACCATCCACCACTACTTTCTGGCCTTTGTAGGGTCCGGTTTTAAGTTCAAAACCATCTACTGCTTTGGCACAGGCCATCGAACAACCACGCCAGCAGGCATCTGCCTGTTCCTGGGTAAAGTAGTGCTTCTTTAATGTATTGGAATCTATCTTTGGTGTATCGGGATGTGAGCCGTATTTGAAGTTATGCACGGGAAGAAGATCATAACGGTCCATTACCTCTACTATGTTAGCAGTTCCTACTTCCCGCATACGGCACTGGGAGCTGTCAAGAGTGGCCATTTCGGCATTGACTTTCATCCCGTGATCCCGAATGAGTTTCTGATTTACAGGATGGTTCATATCGTCTATAACTTCTATCGCACCGGTAGGACAGACATAGGCACACGAAGTACAGCCTACACAGTGTTTATCAACCTGGCCAAAAGGCATTGTGATATGACGCTTGATACCTCTGCCGGCAAAGTCGATTATCCTTTCAAGGATGAACTCTTTACAGGCTCTGACACACATACCGCATAAGATACAGGCTTTCTCACTCTCTTCTGTCAGTTCACTCCTGAACCGTGAAGCATCGGTTACACCACACTGCCTGGCTGCATCCTGAACGACTTTGACATTAGGCCATCTGCCAAGATACATCTCTGCCAGTGTCTTACGATGTTTTTTGACCTTCTCGGAATTCGTCCAGACCTTTAAATCTTCTCGGATAGGATAGTTACAGGAGGTGACGAGTTTCTTCTTCCCCCGAACTTCTATCTCGCATACGCAGAGACGGCAGGAACCACCGGGAGTTAGATCTTTATGATAACAGAGAGTCGGGATTACTATGCCCGCTTGCAGAATCGGCTTCAGCAAATAGGTCCCCTGTTGAACCTTGAGCTCTTTTCTATCATCTACCAGAATTGTTACTGTCTGATTACTCATTATTTCACCTCCACTGCCTCAAAATTACACACTTCATAGCAAATACCACACTTGATGCATTTGCTCTGATCTATTTTATGAACCTGTTTTGCTTCACCACTAATTGCTGTAACCGGACAACTACGGGCACAGAGAGTACAACCGGTGCAGTTCTCCTCGTTGATACTGTATTTGATCAGAGGTTTACAAATTCCCGCTCTACATTTCCTGTCGCGGATATGTTCGATATATTCTTCTTCGAAATACTTCAGGGTACTCAAAACAGGATTGGGAGCAGAACCACCAAGCTGACAGAGGCTGGTCTCTTTGATGGTCTCTGAAAGACTCTTCAACTGTTCAATATCTTCTTCTCTCCCTTCACCGTTACAGATGCGGGACAGAATCTTATTGAGAGCAAACAGTCCTTCCCGGCAGGGTGTACATTTACCACAAGACTCATCGATAAGGAATTCGATGAAATAACGGGCTACATCCACCATACAGGTCCTGTCGTCCATCACGATCATTCCACCAGAACCCATCATTGACCCGGCTTCAGTCAGAGAATCGAAATCTACCGGCATATCGAGTTTGCTAGCTGGAAGACAACCACCGGAAGGTCCACCTGTCTGGACAGCTTTAAACTCTCTTCCATTAGGTATGCCACCTCCGATATCCTCTATTATCTCGCGGAGGGTTATACCCATGGGAACCTCTACGAGACCTGTATTACGTATATCTCCTACGAGTGAGAAGACCTTGGTTCCTGATGAACCGTTCCAGGGGTTCTTGCTTACATCACCACTACCGATGGAAGCAAACCATTCAGCACCACGGACTATTATGACCGGTATATTAGCCCAGGTCTCAACGTTGTTCAATACTGTGGGTTTATCTCTGTAACCAACCTCCACGTTATGAACATATTTCGCTCTTGGTTCTCCTGCCATTCCGGACATAGAGGCCATTAGAGCACTCGACTCACCACAGACAAAAGCTCCTGCACCACGATGGATGTGGATATCGAAATCGAAACCGGTGTTGAGTATATTCTCACCAAGCAGACCACACTCTCTGGCCTGGTCGATTGCCTTCTGCAGCCTGACCATTGCCAGCGGGTATTCCTTACGTATATAGATGAAACCTTCTCGTGCGCCTACTGCTCTTGCTCCGATAATCATACCTTCCAGCACTGTGTGTGGATCGGTCTCGATGATACTTCTGTCCATATAGGCACCTGGATCACCTTCGTCAGCGTTACAGACGATATAGGCCTTTTCTTCCTTCTCTTTGGCTACCCTGTAAGCTGTTTCCCACTTGATACCTGCTGGGAAACCGCCACCACCACGACCTCTGATTGCTGAAGCTTTGACTCTGTCAATAATCTCTTCCGGGCTCAGTTCGGTTAGAGCGACTTTCAAACCTTGATATCCTTCGCGGGCTATGTAGTGCTCTATATTCTCGGGGTCGATCAACCCCTTGTTTCTCAAAGCGATTAACTGCTGCTTTGTAAAGAACTTGATATCGTTCATCGTTTTGTTTATTGCGCCGGTAACCGGATCCTTATGCAGACATCTATCTACTATCTGACCGTTTTTAAGATGTGATACGACAATCTCTTCTACATCTTCAGGCTTCAGTTTCTGGTAGAAAACCCCTTCGGGCTGGACCACACAGATAGGCCCTACTGCACAGAAACCGTTACAACCGGTCCCAACCGTCAAATATTGCTTTTCGAGATCATGTTTCTTCAGCATCTCTTTAAATCTATTCTTTATTTCCATACCAGCTGCAGAGACACAACCCGTTCCGGTACAGACCATCAATATACCTTTATATTTAGCCCAGTTCTCTTTTTCCACTCTGGCTATTCTGGCCAAATCTTCCAGATTAAGTCTTTTCATGATCACTGCTCCTCTTTCTTATCAATTGAAGCTGAATCTTTTATCAGCCTTTCTACATCTTTGATCTGAACATTTCCAATAACTTTTTCGCCAATCTTGACTACAGGGGCTATACTACAGGCACCGAGACAGGCAACTGCTTCCAGAGTATACTTCTTGTCAGGGGTAGTTTCTCCACATTTGATACCTAGTACCTGTTCGAGACGGTCTATTATCTTCGCTGCCCCTTTTACATGGCATGTCGTTCCTGTACAGACCTGTATATTCAATGCTCCCTTTTCGTTCAGGCTGAGTGATTTATAGAAAGTTGCAATGTGATAGAGATACGCTTTGGGCTTGCCGGTCTTTTTGTTGATCATATCTATTGCTGTTTTGGATATATGTCTGTATTCCTGCTGTATATCCTGCATCATCTCTATGACATATTCCTCATCACTATTCCACTTCTCAATAATCTCTTCGAGCTTCTTAATATCTTCTTTATTATCCTGTATTGATATCTTTTCCGGCCTTAAAAGATGTGCAACCTTACTCTCTTCTATACGCCAGGAAGGCGTTATATCACGATTTTTGGCTACTAACCCTTTCAAACCTTTGTTACGGAATACCATACCAATACCCCCTCTTCCCGCCTGTTTCAGCCTGGTTACTCCACGTCGCCAGTCCCAGAATGAGAAGTTCAGAACACTGAAACGGGTATTGGCAGCTGCAGTTCCGGAAGAAACTACGGCTACATTCCGCTTGTCGAGCTCATCATCAGCATACATCTCTGTCAGTTCCTCAGCTACTATATGGGAATCGATATGCTCGTCAGGAGCAGTCTCGATAGTGACCATGCCTTCTGCTGCATCGATTACAACCACCACCTCCTCTGCTGCTTTACCAATTACCATAAGGGCATCGAACCCGGCAAATTTGAGAAAAGGTCCGAAATAACCACCAACATTGCTATCAATAATAATGTTTGTTAAGGGTGATATAGCAGTAACGAGTGTCTTCCCCGAGCCAGGAAATGAGGTCGTGCCACCTAATGGTCCTGACGAAAAGCAAATCGGATTTTCAGGGCTATCCCATTTCGTTTGAGGGCTTATTTCCTTGAAAGTGAGCCAGAGATCAAAACCTTTACCACCGATCCAGAGTTCTTTCATCTGATCAGTTACAGGGTGAATACTGATCTCGTTTTTTGTTAGATCGACACGTAGATAGCGGTTCGCATATCCCCGGTCCAGTTCAACTGTCTGAAAAGGAAACTTCTGCAATATGCGATGTTTCTTCTTCATCTCGGCTACATTTAAATTAGTCGAGTCCATTACCATCTTCCGGCCTCCTTCTTTATCTTTATATATTCAACTAATAACCACTCTAAACGATACAGTATATCCACTTCTAGCCCCTTTTTATACGTAAGTATTCTGTAGTTTTGTTTTTAGAAGTGCGCTTGAGGTACTCTTCCTTTTTAGCGGTCTTAGAGTCAAGGGATTTTCCCCATTATCAGCGGAAATTCAGGCAGAGAGAGGGTAGAATACTCATCCGGATATCTTATACTGCTCTGGTTGTCCGGAGATGAGTTACATTAAATGGTGATAATAAAGTAATTACTTGTTGCTATAGAGTTCAAGAATATTACCGTTAGGATCGCTGAAACGGGCACAGTAACCGTTGCCGGGTCCGAGTGAATATTTCTCTTTGACTACTGTCCCACCATTCTGGACGATCTTATTCAGTGTCTGGTCAATATCATCGACAGTAATGGAGAAACTGAGACTCTTCTCTGATGGTTCAAGATCACTATCGAAACCACCGCTGATATTAGCAGCTTTGAAAACAGAAAAGGTTCTGCTGTAATCTGAGATTTCAAAATGAAAAACTTTGCTGTAGAAAGCTCTGGCTTTAGGCAGATCGGGCGCAGGAATCAACAACCATTCAATAGCAGCAGGTTTAGATTTCATAGACAATTATCTCTGGGGGTACATGAATTGGTATATTCGTTAATAGCACTCAAAAAGGCTCAGCAAATCAGCATCTTCATAGTTGCTACTGCTTCTGCCAGACCGGTAAAGACTGCTCTTGAGATAATGCTGTGTCCTATATTGTATTCTTCAATAATACCGAACTCGGCAAGCCTGGAAACGTTATGATAATTCAGCCCGTGTCCGGCAACTACCCTCATACCGGCAGACCTTATCGTCTTGGCGGCTTTATAGATCCTGGACAGTTCATGCTCGATATCCTTATCGGATTTAGCATTGGCATAAGCTCCGGTATGTATTTCTACCGCCTGAACTTTCATTCTATCAGCTTGCTTGATCATCTCTATATCAGGCTCGAGAAAAAGGCTTACCTCGATACCCTCATCCATGAGTTCTTTGATGCGCTCATCCAACCCCTTTATGTTGATGTTTAGGCCACCTTCGGTCGTTATCTCCTCCCTCTTCTCTGGAACCAGGGTTACTGTATCCGGTCTGATCGATTTGGCTATAGCTATAAGCTCCGTGGTCAGAGCCATTTCCAGGTTGAGTTTAGTCTGCAAGATACTGCGTAACATCTTAACATCTCGCATCTGTATGTGCCTTCTGTCTTCTCTTAAATGAACCGTTATCTGGTCTGCCCCGTTCTGCTCGGCTATCATTGCAGCATGCATCGGTTCTGGCTCTATTCCCATCCTTGCCTGTCTGAGGGTTGCTACATGATCAATGTTAACACCTAATAAGGTCATTTTATTCTGCTCCTTATTCCTTTAGTGACTCTATAAATTCTTCATTGATATAGATATCAGCCTTCTCACGAAGTTCTTTCAGATGCTTCTCAAGTTTTAACTCGAAATCTATCTGCTGCAATCTCTTGATAAGCGGTTCTTTAACTTCTTCAAAGGTGAGAGTACCTGCCTCTCTTTTATCTGTGACGATGATTATATGATATCCATGTTTGGTTTCAATGGGTTGACTGATCTCATCTACTTGCAATTTAAAGGCTACATCATCGAACTCTTTCACCATTTTCCCTTCCACTATATATCCCAAATCTCCTGCATGACAATTGCTGGGACATTCAGAACATTTCTCTGCCATATCAAAGAAATCTTTCTTTGTCTCTATCTTGTCTCTTATCTCTCTGGCCTTTTCCAGACCTTTGTCAAGAGAGATCAGAATATGCGAAACCCTTACCATCCTATCATTTTTGAAGAGTCCAATATTTTTGCTGTAGAAGTTCTGCAGGTATTCTTCATCGACAGAAAAATCGTTATCGACACAACTCTCCAGGTATTTTCGTATCATCAGTTTATCACGGAGTCTTTCCATAATCTCTTTTTGAGTACATCCGGAGCAGGAGAGGAGGGATTCAAATTCTTCGGGAGACTTGAACCTCATCTGAAACTCTATCATCTCCTTTTGCACTTCATCTTCCGGGACCAGTATGTTTTCCAGTTTTGCCCTTTGCAGTACCAGAGCTCCATCAATGAGTTTATCGAGAGCCACGTCTGACAGTTCCCTGTCGGGACGATTATTTTCGTTCTCTTTCAGTAGTCGTTTCAACTCTTGTAGGAATTCTCTATCTTCGATCTCATAGTCATTTACACGGGCAACAATCATCTACTACCCTCCTCCTTAGCCTATATTTATTGGACATTATTGCTTCTTTACTTCTCAAGATAACGTTTTATCGCTCTTTTCCAAGAAGTTTTTGATCCTCGCATTGAGGTCAGAGATATCGTGATTACTTTCGATAACTAAATCGAAATCGATTTTACGGTACCAGGTGAACTGTCGTTTAGCATAATTGCGGCTATTCTGTTTAGCCTCTTCCAGACAGGAGAAGAAAGAAGCATTCTCTCTTATGAAGGGGATAAATTCTCGATATCCGACAGATGTCATACCGGGATCATCCTCTTTATATCCCCGATTGAGCAGGAGACGAATTTCATCTATCAGTCCCTTATCTATCATCATATCAATGCGTTTATTGATTCTTTCATAGAGAACCTGCCGATCTTCGGTAACGAGAATACGGAAAGGTTTGTAATCCCGACCGGAACTCTTCTGTTCTTCCCAGTGTTGCCCCATACCTTTCCCAGTTGTTATCCAGACTTCAAGAGCTCTCTTTATCCGGTAGCTGTCGTTGGGATGTATCCTCTCTGCCGAGAGTGGATCGATCTTCTTCAGCATGTTATTGAGGTATTCTGTACCTTTGCTATCTTCCAGTGCTCTGAGATCTTCCCTTATAGTAGCAGGAATCGCCGGAGCTTCGAAAAGCCCTTCCAGTAATGATTTGATATAGAAACCGGTTCCTCCGCAAACGATCGGAACCTTACTCTCTGCTTGCAATTCTCTGATAATAGCAGCAGCATCGACGGCGTACTGTCCGGCACTATACTCCTGATAGGGTTCAATAATATCGACTAGATGATGTTCTACCCTCTTTCTCTCTTCCACGGTTGGTTTGGCTGTACCGATATCCATATAGCGATATATCTGTCTGGAATCAGCCGAGATAATCTCATTCCCCAGTTTCTCTGCTAACTGCAGAGCAATTCTGCTCTTACCTACAGCAGTAGGCCCTTCGATAACAATGAGTGGTATCATATACGTTTGAATTTTCTTTCCAGTTCAGTTAGGGTGAATTTAATCAGTACCGGTCTGCCGTGGGGGCAAAAGTAGGGAACCTGACAGGCAAAAAGATCGTTTATTAACTGCAGCATCTCTTTACGAGAGATCTTCTCCCCCGCCTTGATAGCAGCCTTGCAGGATACTGCTTTGGCAATACTGTCACGAAAATCTTCCGTCTCTTTGTATTCATCCTGAAGTTGATAGAGAATATCCTTGAAGACCTCTCCTCCATCCCAGTTCCCAAGTTCTACTGGTATTTCTTCGATTACCACCGAATCACCACTGAAGGTCTTGAGAGAAAACCCTACCATTTTCAGTAATTCAGGATTCTCCTCCAGAAGGAGCGAAACAGTCGGCTTCAGAATAGGCGGGATATCTACAACAATAGGAAAGAGCATCTTTTGAGATTCTGCTGGAACTCCACACATACGATGGAATACCTTTTCATAGATTATTCGCTCGTGTGCTGCATGCTGATCGATGATAATGAGTCCGTCATCACTCTGGACGAGTATATAGCTGTTATGCAACTGCCAGGGATTAACCACCTCCTCTTCCGAGGGTAGGTAGAGATCTGAAGGGAACAATTTCTGGTCTGCAGTAGAGATGCCGGCCTCAGCTCTGTTTCCGGATTCTCCTGTCACAGTTGCAGACCGAAAGAGATCGGGTTGGTAAAGATCGTTCAAAATGACATTCATCTGCTTCAACTCTTTCTTGCTCCCCTTCTTCGCCATGATCTGTTTCTCCATCAAGGTGGGCATCCCCTCTTTGCCGGTGATATCGAACTTCTTTCTGGCTATCTGAAACTTACTCTCCTGATAATCAAGTAGAGTCTGTACTATCGTTGATTTAATAAAATTATGTACCAGATGAGGATCACGAAACCTGACCTCCAATTTGGCAGGATGCACGTTAAAATCTATCAGTTCCGGGTCTATCCGGAGAAAGAGTATGTAGGGTGGTGTTTTACCCTGTTGAAATATGCGGTATTTTTTGATGAAAGGTTCGTAAGCTGTCCGAATGGAATGAAGCACGATACGGTCACGGATAAACCTGCCATTAATGAAGATATAACGAAAATCGGTCATCCTGTCCTTCGTTTCTTCCAGTCCGGCAATATAACCCTCCATGAAGACTTGCCTGTCTCCGGCAGCAATTTTCAAAAAATCCTGTTTATAGAAATCACTACCGAGAACAGCAGAAAGCCGGAGATCCTTATCCTCAACTGCGGGATAGTTCAGTTTTTCCTGCCCGTTACTGATCAGTCTCAGGTGGATTCCGGGAAAGGTAAGTGCCTGATAGTGGATGTAATCGGTTATATGTTTCAGTTCGACCTGTTCGGTCTTGAGAAAACTCTTACGGGGAGGGAGATTATCGAATAAACGCTTTATAGTGAACTCAGTTCCTCTGTTAGCCGGAACTTTACCGACATTCTTGATGTTACCAAATTCGGCCTCGATTTTCGTCGCTGCAGCACTGTCTTCATCTTTAGTGATCATCTCGAATTTGCTTACCGATGCAATACTAGGTATGGCCTCACCGCGAAATCCGAGAGATGAGATCGTGATAATATCCTCAACATTACGAATCTTGCTAGTTGCATGACGTTCTAAGGCGAGGAGTGCGTCCTCTTCACTCATCCCGATACCGTTATCTATAACCTGGATCTTATTCTTACCACCCCTATCAACGAGAACAGTAATTTTTGTCGCTTCTGCATCAATTGCATTCTCAACGAGTTCTTTTACTATCGAAACAGGACGGTCAATGATCTCTCCCGCTGCTATCTTATTGGTAACCTCTTCTGCTAAAACCTTGATTCTATTCATCTCACCTCTATGGAATTTTGTGTCTCGTAATTCGTGTTGACTAACAGCATCCTATTGATAAATAAGATAGTGTATCCATCTCCCTGTGTCAACAGTTTTGTCAAGCTAACAAAACCGATATTGACATAATAATTCACTTTTATTATAAGTAACATAAATTAGGAAATCAGGTTTACCCTGGAAATGATGGGTCCTTATACTGACAATTCCCGGTTGGAGGGTATATGGAAAGGGGGTTTATCACAGCAGGTACTTTTATCTCATTACTGATCTTCACTGGACTGCTGCAAGGCCAGTATGAAGTTATTGGAGGAGAGATGGTGCTGGAGACAGAGCATTTCATAATTCAAGTTTATGAGGAGGAACCGGATTATCTTTATGATCTGGTTGAGAGCTTGGAGAGTAATTATGTTTTTATAGTCACTTCTCTACAGATGGGAAAGAACATTCCCAAGACTGTAGTTAAGGTTTATCCGACGATAGAAGAATTTCATAAGGGGGTCAATATGGAAGGTTCTCCCAACTGGGTTCTAGGAACTATATCGGACAATAATGAGTTCAGTATGGCATCACCACTGAGCCCTAATCTTCCTGTGTCATATCAGGAGATGACAGAAAAACTCCCGGTTCACGAATTCACACACGTTATGGTTCATAACATCGTCGACCCCAGAGAGATCCCCTATTGGCTTTGGGAAGGGATCTCTCTATACATGGCTGGGCAAAGGGCCGATCTTGCTCGTTTGGATTCTCTGCAGGAAGACAAATTTCCCTCTTTCGAAGAGTTGAACTCCATACCCAACAGCTTTCAGTTTGGTTACAGCCTTGTAGAATACATCACCGAGACTTGGGGTATACAAACCTTAAAAGAATTTTTACAGAACCGGGGTGATATAGAAGCTACCTACGGAACGAGTGAAGATAATTTCTGGAAAGGATGGCAGAGCTTTGTGAACTCTGAGTATCTTGCTGGAAAGTAATACAACCAGCTGTCCAAAACCGTTTAGAACATTATCCTGTTGTATATCTGTTCCTCATAGAGGATTATATAACAAAGGTCCCCGAATAGAATTCGGGGACCTCTCTCAAATACATGACCGGAATCTCTCTTAGAGCAGTTCGGTCATCTTCTTATATTTAGCGTATCGTTCCTTAACGAATTTTTCCATTTCGGAACGATATTGATCGTAATTTTCCGGAAAAGTATGCTTGAGCGAACTATATCTTCTTTCGTTATCGAGCAGCTCTGTCACCTTAGCAGTAGGTTCTTTGGAATCCAGCTGTAACGGGTTTTTGCCCACTTCTTTCAAACGTGGATCGTAGCGATAAAGAATCCAGTATCCCGAATCGACAGCCAGCTTTTCCTCTTTCTGGGTCAATGACATATCGAGTCCGTGATTTATACAGGGTGCATAGGCTATCACAATGGAAGGGCCGTCATAGCTTTCAGCTTCGGTTATCGCTTTCATTAACTGGTTTTTATCATAACCCATCGAAACGGAGGCAACATATATATAGCCGTAGCTCATAAGCATCATACCGAGATCTTTCTTTATTGTCTTCTTGCCCGATTCGGCAAACTTAGCGACTGCACCGAGAGGAGTAGCTTTGGAAGCCTGTCCACCGGTATTGGAATATACCTCAGTATCGAGAACCAGAATATTAACATTCCTGTTACTGGCCAAAACGTGATCGAGTCCACCGTAACCTATATCATAAGCCCAGCCGTCACCGCCAAAGGCCCAGACACTCTTTTTGATGAAGTAGTGCTGCAGTTCAATTATTCTCTTAACGATGGGATCTGTTTCGGCATTACCGAGTACTTTCGGTAACAACTTTTTGATCAATCGGACATTCTCTTTTGCTTCTTCTCCCGTTTCGTTCCAGAGTTCTTTCGCCTTTTTCAATAATTTCTCCAGCTCTCTGTCGGTCCCTTTCTCCAGCAGTATGTTTATATTATGACCCAATATACGACGGTTAGAATCGACAGCCAGCCGCATTCCGAATCCGTATTCAGCATTATCTTCGAAGAGTGAATTTGCCCAGGTTGGACCCTCTCCATCGGCATTCTTACAATAGGGAATACTCGGGAAAGTTCCTCCCCAGATCGATGAACAACCGGTAGCGTTTGCTATAATCATTCTGTCACCGTAAAGCTGAGTAATCAACTTGACATAAGGTGTCTCACCACAACCGGCACAGGCACCTGAGAACTCGAGTAACGGTTTTTTGAACTGACTTCCCTTAACAGTCGTCTCTTTAACCATCTCACCCATTATATCATAGGGGAGCGTATCAAAGAAGAGTTCATTTTCATATTCTCCAGCTTTTCTCTCCTCTTCTACAGGTTTCATCTCCAGAGCTTGAACGGGGCATTCGATAACACAGTTCTTACAACCCTGGCAATCCTCTATATATACCTGAACCTTGAATCTGTATTTATCCGCATCTTTCCCTTTAGTTTCCAGAGTTGTGAAGGACTTTGGTGCATCATCGAGTCTCTTCGGATCGATCAATTTTGCTCTGATCGCAGCGTGAGGGCAGACGAAAGAGCAGCGGTTACACTGTATACATTTTTCTGAGATCCAGCGAGGAACAAAGGCTGAAACACCTCTCTTCTCAAGCTGGGTAGTACCGGAGGGGACATATCCATCGAGTGGCATCATCGATACGGGAATCTCGTCACCTTTTTCTCTCATTATCCTCTCTATTACCTCTTTCGTATATTGGTCAGAGTCATCAGGAATGAGTTTCTTCATCTCGCCACATTTTTCGGGAGCCTTTTCAGGTATCGTGATCTCCTGTAGAGCTTCATCAGTTCTGTCAACTGCATCCCAGTTCATCTTGACAACGTTCTCTCCCTTCTTCTGATAGGTCTTCTGGATAGCATCCTTGATCAATTTGATCGCTTCCTGTCGGTCAAGAACACCAGATATCAGGAAGAAGGCTGTCTGCATTACAGAATTGATTCTGCTACCAAGCCCTACCGCATTAGCAATCTTTAGAGCATCTATATTATAGAATTTGATCTTCTTCTTAATGATCGTCTCCTGCATATCCCTGGTCAGATGACAGAATACTTCGTCGGAAGACCAGTTGGAGTTGAGCAGAAATGTCCCGTTTTCTTTAATCCCTTCCAGAATATCATATCTGCCGATAAAGGCCTGATTATGACAGGCAATGAAATCGGCATTCTGAACAAGATAAGCAGATTCGATCGGTTTTTTACCGAAACGGAGATGACTTCTGGTTATGCCACCCGATTTCTTGGAATCATACTGGAAATAACCCTGAGCATACATATCGGTACTATCACCAATTATCTTGATCGAGTTCTTGTTAGCACCTACTGTTCCGTCAGAACCAAGTCCCCAGAATTTACAGCTGATAGTCCCTTCCGGGATCGTATTAATATGATCCTTGACCGGGAGGGAGAGATTGCTTACATCGTCGTTTATACCGACAGTGAAGCCATGAAAGGCTTTACCATCGAGATGATCATAAACAGCCTTCACCATCGAAGGTGTAAACTCTTTAGATGATAGTCCGTATCTTCCACCTATGATATTGATATCCTGTCTATCTTTGAGAGCAGAGACAACATCGAGATATAAAGGTTCACCAATTGCTCCCGGCTCTTTCGTTCTATCCAATACGGCAATCTTCTTAACTGAACCGGGTAGAGCCTTTTTAAACCTTTCAACATCAAACGGCCTGTATAGCCTTACTTTGATCAAGCCAACCTTATAGTCCTGCTCATTGAGATATTTAATAGTTTCGTCGATTGTATCACAGCCACTACCCATAGCAACTATAACCTTATCTGCATCTGGTGCTCCAACATAATCGAAACAGTGATACTCTCTGCCAAATTGTCTGGCAAACAGGTCCATATATTCCTGTACTATATCGGGTGTGGCCTCATAGTATTTATTTACAGTCTCCCGTCCCTGGAAATAGACATCGGGATTCTGAGCACCGACCTTGACCCTTGGTTTTTCGGGATTCATCGCCCTGCTGCGGAAATCTTCGATATATTCCATATCGACCAGCTCTTTCAGCGAGTCGTAATCCATAACCTCTATCTTCTGGATTTCGTTTGACGTTCTGAAACCGTCAAAGAAGTTCACAAATGGAACTTTCGCTTTCAGTGTCGCGAGGTGGCATACAGTTGCCAGGTCGAGAACCTCCTGGACTGAACAACCGGCTATTAAGGCAAACCCTGTATTACGAGCCGCCATGACATCAGAATGATCGCCGAATATCGATAGAGACTGGCAGGCGAGTGAACGAGCCGAAACATGAAAGACTGCAGGTAACATCTCACCGGCGATCTTGTGCATATTGGGCAACATCAGCATCAAACCCTGCGAGGCTGTAAAAGTAGTTGTCATAGCGCCCGCGGAGAGAGAACCATGAACCGCTCCGGCTGCTCCTGCTTCCGATTGCATTTCCACTACTTCTACCGGCAAACCGAATATATTCTTGCGCCCTTCCGCTGACCAGGCGTCAGCTAACTCACCCATCGTTGAAGAGGGTGTGATGGGATATATGGCAGCAACTTCGCTAAAAGCATAAGCTACGTGGGTAGCTGCTGTATTACCATCCATTGTTTTTTTACTTACTTTTGGCATTAGTCCCCCTATAAATATTTAGTTCTTCTTTACATACAAAAAATCAGACCCCTGATTATCGTCAATGATAATCGTACGGATTAACAAGTCCCCTCTATCTCTCTGTTAGCCTTATTAGCAAACAGTGAGAATAGAACAGAATAGTTCTCAGCAGTCTTGCCTTTTTGACTGGGAGTTTTGAGATTGCGTTTAAATTATGTCTCTCCTGCTAAGATCAGATGGCGAGGATATGATCCTTCGCTCCTAACTCAGTTCTTCAGGTTGTTTCGATTCAGGATAATCTGTCGCTATCTCTCAAGGATAAAGGTTACCGGACCATCATTGACGAGTTCGACCTCCATATAGGCTCCAAAACTCCCCAGTTTCGGTTCAACTCCATTCTGAGCAACTTCCCGGGCAAATTCTTCGTACATTGCCTCTGCTTTCGCCGGTTCAGCTGCAGTAAAAAAATCGGGTCTCCTTCCCCGCTCAAGCTGAGCCGAAAGGGTAAATTGCGAGATGAGGAGAATCTCGCCACCGACATCCCTGATTGATAGATTCATCTTTCCAGTTTCATCGGGGAATATCCTCAACTCCGTGACCTTCTTAGCCAGCCATGGTATCTCTGAGCCGTCATCTTTCGAATCAATCCCCAGTAGTAGCAATAATCCCTTACCTATCGAGGCGATTACCCTATTTTCGACAGAAACAGTAGAACTCTTAACTCTCTGCAAGACAATTTTCATTTATCTATTCCTCTAAGTTCAATGATAGCTGGCATTTAATTAAGTCAAGAGAAAGAGCTTCACCCTGCTCTTTTTGAAAAATCTAAAGCGATTCTTATCTCTACTTGAGATACTGATAAGCTAATGGTAGAAACATATTCATAAAACGAGAAGCCTTACCCTGCAAACACCCGGGTAGTATTAAGATAATCTGCCTGGCTCAATTAGCTTTCTTCTGCTGTCTGATGCTTGATTACCTTGCCTGAGATCATATAGATCGTATCTTCTGCTATATTGGTAGCAAGGTCGGCAACTCTCTCCAGGTTTCGAGATATCCTTATTATATGCAGTGCCCTTTCGATGATCTGCGGCTCATCTCTCATCTGCTCTATCAGTTCCTTTACGATCGCTTCGTGTAATTCATCGACTGTTGCATCACGGACACAGACAGTTATGGCCAGTTCATTATCTTCATCGATAAAGGCTCTGATACTATCCCTGATCATAGCGATACTCTCCTTACTCAGCCGGGCAATGGATTTGAGAATTCTCAATTCAGGACGTTCGATAAGATACTGGCTGCTCTCCGAGATATTAACTGCCTGGTCTCCTATTCTCTCGAGATCATTGTTGATTTTATAGATCATCAAAACCGTTCTCAGATCTTTTGCTTCCGGTTGAAAAAGGGCAATAGTATTGGTGCATAATTCCTCTATCTCGATCTCTATTCTATTGATATCTTTTTCGAGCCTGATAACCTCAAAGAGCTTGTCGGAATACCCTTCCAGCAATCCTTCAACACTCCTGGCAAGCATCATCTCTACGATATTGGCTTCAGAAATCAATCTCTCTTTTAAACTCAGTATTTTCTCTCCTATCATCTCTTACTCCTTATCAACCGAATTTTCCAGTCAGATACTCTTCAGTCCTCCTATCTGTAGGAACTGTAAAAACTCTTTCCGTTACACCAAATTCTACCAATTCACCGAGGAAAAGAAAGGCGGTATAATCGGATACCCGGGCAGCCTGAGCGATATTATGGGTAACAAGTAAGATAGTAACCGACTTCTTCAACTCCACGATCAACTCTTCTATGAAAGCAGTAGCTTTGGGATCGAGAGCTGATGTCGGTTCATCGAGCAGCAATATATCCGGTTTCATTGCCAGAGCCCTGGCAATGCATAACCGCTGTTGTTGACCACCGGAGAGAAAAGTTCCACGCTTGTGCAGATTGTCTTTCACCTCACTCCAGAGTGCAGCATTTATCAACGACTTTTCTACTATATTATCCCTCTCATCTTTTGAGAGTTTTATCCCGTTGAGTTTGTAACCGGCAATAACGTTGTCATAGATACTCATAGTCGGAAAGGGATTGGGTCTTTGAAATACCATCCCGATCTGACGTCGCAACATTATGGGGTTCATACGGTAAATATCTTTGTCTTTGAGCATTATCCTCCCTTCAACAGTAGCATTGGGATGAAGTTCGTGCATTCTGTTAACAGCTCGCAGCAGGGTTGATTTACCACAACCTGAAGGGCCCATAACAGCGGTAATCTTATTATCTTCTATCTCCAGATTGACATTGCTGACTACCCTCCCATCACCGTAGGAAGCTGAAAAATCGATTATCCTTAATACTTTCTGCACCATCGTCTACATACTCCTTTAGCTGTTATGTTAAGCGTTAAGACCAGAACTACCAGGAGAAACGAGGCTCCCCAGGCCATTGTGTGCAGATCCTGATAGGGACTGGAAGCGTAACGATAGATCAGTAACGGCATACTCTCAACTGGCTTGAAGATATCGAGATTCATAAACCTGCTCCCGAAAGCGGTGAAGATCAGGGGGGCTGTCTCGCCTGCTATTCTGGCTATTGAGAGGAGAATTCCAGATACTATGCCACTCAGTCCTGCAGGGAGAATGACCTTTAATACAGTTCGGTAATAAGGAACCCCGAGTGAAAGAGAAGCCTCCTTAATGCTGTAGGGTATCAACCTGACGGTCTCTTCTGTACTTCTGACGATAACTGGTAACATCATCAATCCCAGCGCCATTCCACCCGAAAAGGCACTGAACATTCGCATCGGCTTAACTATCCAGCTCCAGACAATTATCCCGATAACAATTGAAGGTATGCTCTGCAGGATATCTACACCAAGCCTTACCCAGTATGCCAGCTTGCTTTTTCTGTTTTCTGCCAGAAATAGGCCGATAGAGAGTCCAGCAGGAACGGATAGAAGGGCGGCAAGAATAATCAGTATGAGAGTCCCCACGATAGCGTGTGCTATTCCCCCACCGGAAATACCGTATGGTTTGGGACCAGCAATGATGAATTCCCAGTTGATAGCCGGTGCTCCCTTGATAATCAAAAAATAGAGTATGAAGCCTAAGGGAACAATAGATACCAGGGCAATAATAATCAGTAGAAGAAGAAATACCCTGTCCTTAATTATTCTCCATTCTATTTTGTTAATACACATTCTGTTTTATCCTCTTTTAATCTTAAATTATCTTACATATCAACAGATGGATGATATCTTGTCAGTATTGTTACCTCATTCTCTGTAACTCAGCCTGTTGAGTACTATCTTGCCTATGATGTTGATGACTGTCGTTACCAGGAACAGCAAGAGGCCGATTTGAACGAGCGATGAGAGATGAAGATTCTGTACTGCCTCGGCAAATTCGTTAGCTATCAGGCTGGCCATCGTATTGGCTGGAGCGAAAAATGATGAAGGGAAAACATTGTTATTCCCGATTACCATAGTGACTGCCATTGTTTCTCCAAGAGCTCTTCCCAGAGCGAGGAGTATCCCGGCAAAGATACCTGAGATCGAATGGGGTATGATGATATGCCTGATGACTTCCAGCCGCGTAGCTCCCAGCGAATATGCCGCCTCTTTCAGATCACCGGGTACCATATTGATAACTTCACGGGCAATGCTCGCCGCATAAGGAATAATCATAAAGCAGAGAATTACGGCAGCGGTGAAGATTCCTACCCCGTAGGGGGTGATACCGAAACTGATCTGTATATTCCTGACGAACGGGACAAAAACAAACAATCCCCAGAATCCATATACGATAGAAGGGATTCCGGCCAGCAACTCAATTGTAGTGTTCATTATCGAAGCAAACAGGCCTGTCCTGTAATATTCCCCCATCAGTATCGATATGGCAAATGAGAAGGGCAGACAGAGCAGTAATGCGGCAAAAGCTGTAAAAACCGTCCCTGCAAGAAAAGGAAGTGAACCATATTCATCCCTGACCGGGTCCCAGGTAGTACCGGTAAAGAAGCCGAAACCATTGTGCAGGATCGCTTCTCTGGCATCCCATACGAGAGTCAGCAGAATAATGATCAATATCAGTAGGATTACCAGTGATGATAGACGGAGGTATCCAGAAAAAATGTTGTCTCCATTAAATTTCATATCTCTTCAACTCTTTTCTCTTATCTGTAGCTCACATCCTGACGGGTACTCTTCCAACCCGTCAGGATATTCCAGTTCATTAACAGCATTTCATTCTCTTATAC
>Ga0334892_1001064_pt1 | contig 25679 bp, 16 predicted proteins | sample GraSluR3_MG_4_FD_207213 | JGI IMG/M metagenome (GOLD analysis project Ga0334892, IMG submission 207213) | Sludge microbial communities from methane-producing bioreactor in Wageningen University, Netherlands - Granular Sludge_15_04-R3 | ecosystem: Engineered > Bioreactor > Anaerobic >...
CGCCGGCCCGCGGGATACGATCCCATGGAACGCCGAATCGAGTCCGCCGCAAGTATACCTGAAACCCGTTGCCGGAGAACCACGCCATGCGAGCCGCGATCGCTTTGGTTGCCGTCGTGTTCGTTGCCCGATTCTCGTACGTTGCCCGCGTCGACGCGGCCGGCCCGGTGCGATGGAAACACCTTTCGACCACGGCGGGCGACCTGCCGCCGGCCGACGTGGGGCGCCAGTCGGCCGCGCTGGCCTTCGACGTCGACGGCGACGGGGCCGACGACTTCGTCATTGCCGGCTGGGGCGAGACGAGCATGGTCTGGTTCCGCCGCACGCGCGACGGCTGGGAGCGGTATCTCATCGACAATCGCAAGAGCCACATCGAGGCCGGCGGCGCGTTCTGCGACATCGACGGCGACGGCGATCTCGACGTGCTCCAGGGCGGCAGTTGGGCCACGAACGAGGTCTGGTGGTGGGAGAACCCGTCGCCGGACTTCGATCCGGCCGTCCCCTGGCCCCGGCACACGATCAAGGACGCGGGCGAGAAACAGCACCACGACCAGATCTTCGGCGACTTCGACGGCGACGGGAAGGCCGAGCTGGTCTTCTGGAACCAACGGGCCCGGGACCTCTTGCTGGCCGACGTGCCCCGCGATCCGAAAAGGAGGCAGAGCTGGTCGTTCCACCCAATCTGGTCGTGGCCCAAGGCGTTCAAGTACGAGGGACTGGCCAGGTGCGACGTCGATCGCGACGGCAAGATCGACCTGATCGGCGGCGGCTACTGGTTCAAGCATCGCGGAGGGATCGACTACCAGGCGAACCGGATCGACGATTACGGCCAGTCGCGTTCGGCGGCCGGCGACCTGATCGAGGGCGGCTGGCGCGAGGTCGTGCTCAACTCGGGCGACGGCGTGGGGCCGCTCAATCTGTACGAGCACCGCGACGGCCAGTGGGTGAAGCGCACGCTCGTCGAGCGCATGGACCACGGCCACACCCTGCAGGTGGGCGACGTCAACGGCGACGGGCATCTCGACATCTACGCCGCCGAGATGTTCGACCCCGGCCCCGGCAAGGCGTGCCGCCAGTTCGTGCTGTACGGCAACGGAAAGGGCGCGTTCGAAATGCAGATCCTCTCGACGGGCATCGGCACCCACGAGGGCCGGCTGGCCGACCTCGACGGCGACGGCGACCTCGATATCCTGCAAAAGGACTTCCAGGCCGAGCAGCGCGTCGACCTGTGGCTGAACCAAGGCTCGTAGTGGCCCAATGGATCGGGTCGGAGAAGGCGGGAGGCCGCAGACCGCGCGGCCTTTGATCGATCGCGGGTTCGGGGTGTAGCACCGCGCCCCAAGAGACTGTGGAAATGCGTGGATCGCCAGACGCGAGATGCCGCTTCCTGAACCACACACCCTCAACCGTACAAACGTCGACTCTCTCCGATTCAGCGTTTTCAGTCGTCAACCGGCCGGACGACGTCGACTCGACCGTCATCCAGCAACACGCTCTTCAGATGCGGCATCGCGAGCAGGCTTTCCAGGCCGTCGTCGGTCACCTGGGTGCCCGCCAGGGAAACGACGGCCAGGGAGTCGAGTTGCATGAGATGGGGTAGGCCATCGTCGCCGAGCGGGGTCTCGTCGAGCGACAGCTCTTCGAGGCGTTCGAGACTCGTCAGTTGGGCCAGCCCTGGGCCCCTTACTCGAGACCCGGAGAGGTCGAGCCGTCGCAGGCGGCGGAGCCGAGCCAGGTGGACGAGGGCTTCGTCGTCGACCTGGGTTCGGGCGAGGACGAGTTCGCGGAGATTCTCGAGCCGGACGAGGTGGGCAAGCCCCGGGCCTTGGATCTGCGACCCCGCCAGGCGTAAGGAGAACAGGCTCGTCATCTCCGCCAGATGGGCCAGCCCGGCGTCGGTGATTCCCGACCGGTTGGTCACCCAAAGCCACATCAGCTTGTGATCGCGAAGGGCTGCCAGCCCGGCGTCGGTGACGCGGGCGCCGTCGAGCCGCAGTAGCTGAAGCCCACTTCTCAAAGCCTTACACCGGGGCGCCCATGAACCCTTCGTGGAACAGCACGGGCTTGTACCCGTGCTCGGTGACCCAGCGGATGGCCGTGTCGAGGCGCTCGGCGTGGTCGGGCACGAAGTGGCTGTAGAACGGCCAGAAGTACTGCTCGTGGGTGAACAGGTCCATGATCTCGGCCGTGTTCGGATCCTCGGCCAGGGGCGCCAGCGTCGGCACGATCCGCTCGATCGGCGTGTTGTTGCACACGATGTCGACCTTCGAGAAGACGATGCCGCTGCCGAAATCCATCAGGGCGTCGTGGCGCGACATGTACTCCGAGCGGTCTTCATCGACCAGGTAGTTCACGTCCCAGACGCTCCCGCGCCGGGAGAAGTAGCCGCTGAGCACGCGAACGCCCCGCTCGTACAGCGGCTTCAGCGCGCTGGGCTGGACCATCCCCCAGTGGATCACCGTGGGCGGCGAGTAGGTCGCCTCGCCGGCAAAACGGTGAATCTGCTCCGCCACCTTGTCGAGATCGCCGATCAACCGGGCGGGCGGCGCGTACTGGTAAGGCCGGGCCGGATCGTTCGCGTGCGCGTGGAAGGCCAGCGCCAACCAGTCGGCGTTGTCTTGCCACTCGCCCTTGTACCGGTCGGGAAACTGGGGCAACTCGAAATCGTCGCCCGTCGTGTAGTAGATGTTCAACACGAACTTCGCCCCGTACTTTTCGTGCAGGTCGCGAAAGACCTTCAGGTAGAAGCAATCGAAGAGCGACTTGTACTGCTTCTGGGCGACGTCGCGGAGGAAGAAGCTGTTGTCGTCGACCGAGAATCGGTAGCGGGGAAACGAGTTCCGGTCCCAAACCACGCGCACCCGATGCTCGCTCGAGCCGAACACGCCCTGGGCGGCGGCCACGACGTCGGTCTCGCGCTCGCGGAGCACCACCTCGGCCGAAAACCGGTTGCCGTCGCGCCGGGCGGGCTGGCCGTTGACCGTGACGTTCTGGATGAGCGGGGCCTGGCCCGTGACGCGGACCTTCAGGCCGCCCTCGACCTCCTCGCCGTGCCGCCGGTTGAGCACGGCCCCGTGAAAGGGATCGTCGATCGCCAGGGGCGGCGCGACCCGGGCGTGGGCGGTCGAAGCGCCGGCGGCGACCGCGGCGGCCCCGGTCGCGGCGGCTTGCAGAAAGTGTCGGCGTCGGATGGGCGCGTTCTTCATGGCGGGCTCTCCAGGATCGAGTGCTCGGGCGAGGGACTTGTTCAACGGTGGCTTTATGCTATCACGGAACCACGCCGTGCGGCAATCGCTCCTCGATTTCTCGCGGAAGCGAGCCGGCCGCCACGAATCGCACCAGGGCGATGGTGTCCTCGCCCGGAAGCCGCCCTCTCACGATTCCCGCACGATGCCGACCTCGGGAGGATCGGCATAGTCGTGCCACAGCCGGTCGGCCTCGCGGGGATCGAGAGGCCCGACGTGGACGCAGAAACGGTATCGCGAAACGTAGGGCGGCATGTCGGGCTCGATCGTGAAGGCCCCGAGCACCGCGGGGGCGAAACAAAAGTAGGGCATCGAGGGATGCAAACGCACCGGCTGGGGGGCGCCGTGGTTCGCCGGATGCCCCAGAACGGTCACGCCGCTCGGATTCCCGCCGATCGACCCGTGGACGTCGCACCACCGCGGCCGGGTATGATTCCCGTCGGCGCGCGTGTGCCCCTGGCTGGTGAGGAAGTCGCCGTTCTCCTTGCCGTTCCAGGACCGCGCGCCGCGGATCATCAGCCCGCCGTAGTGATACGCTTCCACGGTCAGGGGGCTCGAGCCGGCGCACCGCTGGGTCGACACGAGGTCGAACAGAAAGTAGTCGGTGAAGCGGTACACGCGCACGTGCCAAGTTTCGTCGAGGATCGGCCTGGGAACGCCGTCGGGCGCGTTGAGGTTCACGTGGCGCAGCCGCGTGGTGAAGAACCCGAAGACCGGCCCGCCGCCGAACGCTTCGGTCGCCGCGTGTTCGACGTTTCCCTGGCCGGTCTTCTGGTCCCAGCAGTTCGAGGGCCGACCCTCGAACGTCGACTTGGTCCAGGCGAACATGATCCCGTGCTGGTGCATGTGATCGGGGTTGAAGTCGTCGGTCACCACCTGGCCCAAGGGATTGTAGACCGGATGGATGTGGCCGCTTCGCGCGTAGTACGGCTCGTTGGGGTCGGGCGAAGGCACCACCGCCTGATTGTAGGCGAGCACGGGTTTGCCCGCGACGCTCACCCGCAACTGCTTGCCGTCGTCGTCGACGGCTACGTTCGCTTCGGCGCGGGGGCCGTCGGAGGCCGAGAGGCGGTATCGGCGCGATTGGCCGGCCGGCAGCTTCTCGTCGACGATCCAGACGAGGCGCGACGGGGCAACGGGATCCCGCTGGGCGTCGACCGGCTCGCCCGTGTCGAGCCGCGCGAGCGACAGCCCGGGCGCGTCGCGCAAGGCGGGCGGCAGTTCGACCGACGCGACGGCGCCGGATCGGTCGCGGGCGCCGCCGCGGACCTCGAGCACGATGGGCTCGCCCGCGACAAGGTGCGCGGGCCAACCGGCCAGAAAGAAAGCCGCCACGAGGGCACGCGACGTCATGGTGTGTCTCCCGTTACAATAAAGCCTCTTCCGGCATTCGAGTGGGCAATAAGGGTTCATCCGGAGTTCACGTAGGTGGTTCTACAGGACGGAGTACCGGTGCCTCTTCTGTGTTGCCAATGCAGTCGCAACCCCTGACAGAGTTAGTGCTTTGGCGCAGTCGTGCACAGAGAAGAGGCACCGGTACTCCCGTGCGGGCCTCGGGACCTACGCTTCCGCGTTCCGTTGACCTGCCACGAACGACGGTTCCTGGGCTATGCCCCACACCATTTCCTTGCCCTGCCATGCCTACAGAAACCTATCGTAACCATCGGGAAAACCGCGTTACCCACGCAAATCCCGGAATACCCACAATAAAGGGGCGACGCCGTCGCCCGGCGCGTTATCCGAATCGTTCGAGAAACTCGGCCGCCTGGGCCGACAGCTCGACCCCGGCCTCGTGTAGCGACTGGAGCGTCGCGCGGCCGCGGTCGCGGCAGGTTTGGGCCTCGGCCCGATGGCCAGCCTCTTCGTGGAAGGCGGCCAGAAGCCCGTAAGAGACGGCGAGGCACTCCTGCCACTCGGGGTTGTCGGGCTCCTGCTCGCACAGCTCCTCGGCCGCCTGGCGCGTGGCGTCGGCGAGGCGCCGGCGCGCTTCGACCGGCGCGTTGTGGGCCAGCGCGTCGAGCAACTCGCGGTGGAAGCGGCGGCAGAGCGTGCCGACCTGGGAGCGGTTCAGCTTGGGCTCGATCAACAGCGAGGCGGCCAGCGCCAGCCCGGGGTTCGGCGTCTCCCGCGCGCCGGCCAGCATGTGGTCGGCCAGCGACCGCGTGGCCCCGGCCAGCTCGGCCTCACTCAGCTCGCTCGCGTAGTAATGGGCCGCGCGCAGCCGGTCCTCGCTCCCGATGAGGTGGACCATCAGTTCGGAATGCCGCAGGGGATCGTCGTCGGGGAGCGACTTCAGGTGGTAGGCGATAGCCGTGTGAAGCTGGTGGACGATCTGGGGATCGCGCAGGTTGCGCTGCTTGACGGTCTCCCGGAACCGGGCATGGGCGAAATCCCACTGGCCCTCCGGCACATGCTCGACCAGGTGGGCGCGAAATGCGCGGCGAAGCAGGGCGAAGGCCAGATCGTTCCATACCACGCGCGGGGCGGTGGGGGCCAGCAGTCGGGCAACCTTCGGGATGAGCACCCCCAGGGCCGACTCCCGCAGTCCCCTTCGGCTCAGGGCGATCAGGTTGACAAAGCCCGACACGCAGCCGGCACCGAGCGATTCCTCGTTCCGCCGGATGACCCAATCGTAGAGCGACTCGACGTCGGCGGGCAGGTCCCGCGCGGCCGCCAGCAGGCGCGCGTCGCGCGACCCTTCCGCCGTACCGCCGGCGCCGTCCAGATCGAGCAGGATCAGCTCCTCCAGGGCCGTTTCGAGCCAAAGCGGGATGCCGGCCGCGGCCGCTCCCCCGGGAAGCCGCTTCGCCAGAAGGCAGTCGATCGCCTCGGGCGGAACGGGACGATGGTACTGCTGGCCGACCGCCTCGGCGAACCGGCGCGCCTCGTCGGGCGTGAACGGCGCCAGCGGAAGCACGTCGACTCCGGCCATGTGTCCGAGGGTTTCCGAGGCCGGGCCCGGCCTCGCGGTCGCGATGAGCCGCGCGTTGTCGGGCCAGGGCTGGGGCAGCCACGCCAGACGCTGGGCCCGCGGCGTCGGCTCGAACTGGTTCAGTCCGTCGATCAGCAGGACGACCCGGCGCTCGGCCGCGACCCGGCGCAGCAGATCGGCGAACGTCGCCTCGACCGCCATGCTGCCCATGCCGCCGTCGATGGGCACCGCGATGCCGAGCCCGTCGGCGAGCGATTCGGTCCACGCCCGAAGCATGGCGTCGACCTGGAACATGCCGCCGACCGTTCCCGCGGAATAGGCTAGAAGGATCAGGTCCTCCGATTCGAGGCGTCGACGCAAATGGTTCCACAGGGCGGTCTTGCCCGCCCCGGAGATTCCCGTCACGCATGCTGCCCAGGTCGCCGCGGGCTCGGCGGACGAACGGGCCAATCCGAGGAGTTGATCGGTGAGGGTCTCGCGCCCGATGAACTGCCGGGATCGGGAGGGCGTCGCGCACCGCGGCGCGCTTTCCTGCTCGGCGCCGGCGGGCTGGCGAATGGCTTCGTCGAGCGCTTGCCAGAGATCGTCGAGCACCATGCGGCCGAACTCCTCCAGACCGACCACGGTGCGCCGATCGCGATCCCATTCGGCGCGGTAGTGACGCACCCGACGGGGCATTTCCCGTTCGAGCCGCTCCTTCAGCGCGGCCAGACGTTCGATGTGCTCGGCATCGTAGAAGCGGCCCACGATGTCGTCGGGCATCCCGTCGTAGGGCAAGGGCTCGCGAAAGTAGAAGAAGCACGGCGACGAGTCCGAGGGTCGGGTCAGGCCGAACTCGATCTCCAACTCGGTAATGCTTTTTCCGGCGGGGTCGGTCTCGAAGCCGGCCTCTTCCGCAATCGCTTCGACCGTCGGACGGGGTGGGATCCAGCCGTAGCAGTCGCCCAGCAGAACGATCTGGAGCGGCCGGGCCCGTTCGATCTCGCCCAGACACACCTTCATGGCCAGCAGCTCTTGCCGAGCCAGGTCCTCGTCGGAGTCGAAGGCCACGCCCCAGCGCAAGTCGATCGACTCCAGAGGATGATGCCGCTCTGCCAAGCGGCTCTTGAGTTCGGGAAACACGCGACTGCGGAGATAATCGCGTTCCGCGACCATGTCGCCCAGCGTGCTCGTGACGTACACCGTTTGGCGGCGCGAAATGGGAGTGACCGTCATAAGTCGCTCGCTTGATATCCCCCCCAGAGGACGTCCTGCGCCGAAATCGGCCGATTCCGAAAGCGCCCCACCATCTTGGCATGTTGGGGCCGCACTTGCCACCCCGATAAACTGGTGGGGCGTCTTACCTCTTGCGGGCAATCCACCGTGACCCAACAGGGGATCGCCGCGCCCAGCGAGGCAACGCGCACCACCGCGGCCCCGTCCATCCCCGACCAGCCGTACCGCGACAACTCCCTGGAATCGTCGAAAGCAGGCAATACACCCGCGTTCCGAGCGCCGAATTCGGCAGCGTGTGTTTGCCAAGGGCTTGCTTGCCGGCCCGCCCTAGCCGCCGGCTTCGCCCGCCTGGGAGCCTCGGGCCTGGCCGTCGGGTTCGGAAGCCGATTTCTCGGCAGCCAGGCGTTTGGGACTGCTGTCGGTTCCGGGCACGATCAGCGGGCTTGGCGAGTTGTCGTCGATGACCTTCCTGAGCTCGTCGTTGTCGATCACTTCCTTGTCGATGAGGCATTTGGCGAGGGCTTCGAGTGCGGTGCGGCGGGTATCCAGAATCTCGCGGACCTTGGCCAGCGAATCGTCGACGATTCGCCGGATCTCTTCGTCGATTTCGCGGGCCGTCTGCTCGCTATGTGCCCGCTCCGTGGAAACCTCCGGGGCGCCGGCCAGGAACACCGACCCGCGACGCTCGCGGTAGTTGACCCGGCCCAGACGGCTCATCCCATAGTCCATGACCATGCTTCGGGCGATCTCGGTGGCGCGTTCCAGGTCGTTTTGGGCGCCGGTCGAAACGTCGTCGAAGACCATCTCCTCGGCCACGGTGCCGGCCAGGAGGACCTGGATGCGGCTTTCCAGCTCGCGTTGGGTGAGCAAGTAGCGATCTCCCTCGGGCCGCTGCATGGTGTAACCCAAGGCGGCAAGGCCCCGGGGGATGATGGAGACCTTGTGCACCGGATCGGTGTTGGGCAGGCTGCAGGCCACCAGGGCGTGGGCGCTTTCGTGGTAGGCGACGCGCTGTTTTTCGTCGCCGCTGATGATCCGCTGCCGCTTCTCCAGCCCGGCGGTGACCCGCTCGACGCCCTCGTTGAATTCCTCCATGGTAACCGCGTCTCGGTCTTTGCGCGCGGCCAGCAGGGCCGCCTCGTTGACCAGGTTGGCCAGGTCGGCGCCGACGAACCCCGAGGTGATTGCCGCCAGGGCCTTCAGATCGACCGACTCGTGGAGTTTGACATCCTTGGCGTGCACCTTGAGAATCGCCTCGCGTCCGGTAAGGTCGGGGCGGTCGACCAGCACGTGCCGATCGAACCGGCCGGGTCGCAGCAGAGCGGGGTCAAGCGTCTCGGGGCGGTTGGTCGCGGCCATGATGATCACGCCGCTATTGGTGCTGAATCCGTCCATCTCGACCAGCAGGGCGTTGAGCGTCTGCTCGCGCTCGTCGTGGCCGCCCACCATGCCCGAGCCGCGCGTCTTGCCCAGGGCATCCAGCTCGTCGATGAACACGATACAGGGGGCCGTCGCCTGGGCCTGCTGGAACATGTCGCGGACGCGGGCGGCCCCGACGCCGACGAACATCTCGACGAAGTCGGACCCCGAAAGGCTGAAGAAGGGCACCTCGGCCTCGCCGGCGATGGCCTTGGCCAGCAAGGTCTTTCCCGTACCCGGCGGTCCCACGAGCAGCACGCCCTTGGGGATTCGTCCGCCCAGCGAGCGGAACTTGTCGGGCGTCTTGAGAAACTCGACCACTTCGCGGAGCTCGTCGACCGCCTCGTCGATCCCGGCGACATCCTCGAAGGTGACCCCGGCGTCTTCCTGGGCGATCAGCTTGCCGCGGCTGCGTCCGAAGGCCATGGCGCCGCCCGCCCCCCCCATCCGTCGCATCATCATCAGGATGAAAATCACAATGACGACGACCGGCAGCATGAGCATGGCGATCGGCCCCCAAGGGCTGGGGGGGTCCTCGCCACGAAATGTGAAGCCCTTCTCCCGAAGCGTGGCCAGCAGCGCATTGTTGTCGTTTTCGAGCCCCCTGCGGGAGGTGTAGAATTGGACTCGCTGCGGTTCCTTGCTCACCGGCGCGATGACTTCTCGGGATACCGTGCCGCGGATCTGATCGGGCCCGATTCGCAGATTCGCCAGTTTCGAGTAGCGGACCGACTCTCGCCGACCCGATGTCCCCTCGTCGACTTCGATCGCGGCCTGCGGGTTGATTTCCGGTGCTCCCTGCTCGATCAGGGCCAGCAGATCGGAGATGGGCAATTCGACTTGGGTGCCGTTGCGTACCGCATTCAACGCAAACACAAGTACGATGATGCCCAATACGACGTATAAGATCAGATTGTTGCCTCCCGGGGGCAACTTCCTGTCGAGGGTGCGACGTTCGGGGTCCTTGCCTTGATCGTGTTCCGGGGACATGGTGATCCTTGTGCGGGGCGGCGTTCTATCTATTCTATTATGCCCTGGTCAGCAAGGGGCACAATGTTCTACCATTACGAGAGGAATCGAGCCCTGGAACTCGACCGATCCGCCCGCGACTCCGGCTCTTGAAGATCGACAGAGATCATCCCTGCCCGCCGCCCCCGCATGACCCGATCTCCGACCAACGTCGCCGTACTGGGCTCCACCGGGAGCATCGGCCGCAGCGCGCTGGAAGTGATCGGGGCGTCGGAGGGCCGTTTGCGCGCGGTGGCGTTGACCGCCCACACCAGCACCCGGCAACTCGCCGAACAGGCCCGGTCGGCACGGCCTCGGTGGGTCGTCGTCACCGACGCCAAGGCGGCCGCGAGCGGCTACGGGTGGTCGATACCCCCCGACGTGGAGGTTCTCACGGGACCCGAGAGCGTTGCCCGCGTGGTCGGCGACCCGGAGGTCGACGTGGTGCTGTCGGCGGTGGTCGGCCGCGCGGGGTTGGAGGGCACCTGGGCCGCCTTGGAGGCCGGCAAGACGGTCGCCCTGGCGAACAAGGAGAGTCTCGTGGTGGGGGGGCCGCTGGTCACGGGGTTGGCCCGAGCGCACCATGCGAACATCCTGCCGGTCGACAGCGAGCACAGCGCGGTGTTTCAGGTGCTACAGGCGGGGCGGCGCGAGGAGGTCCGGCGCGTGGTCCTCACGGCAAGTGGAGGGCCGTTCCGCACCTACACGGCCGAGCGGCTCGCCCGGGTCACGGTCGACGAGGCGCTTGACCATCCGACGTGGGAGATGGGTCGGAAAATCACGATCGACTCCGCCACGCTGATGAACAAGGCCTTGGAGATCATCGAAGCCCGATGGCTCTTCGATCTGGCCCCGGAGCAGATCAGCGTGGTGATCCATCCCCAGTCGATCGTGCATTCGCTGGTCGAGTTCGTCGACGGCTCGGTGGTGGCCCAGTTGAGTCCGCCGGACATGAAGCTGCCGATCCAGTACGCGCTGACCTGGCCGGAGCGTCGCACCGGCGTGGCCGAGAAGCTCGACTGGCGCCGGGCGATGCAGTTGGATTTCGAGCCTCCCGACTTCGAACGGTTCGGGGCGCTCGAGTTGGGGCTCGAGGTGGCTCGCGTCGGTGGCTCTGCCGGCGCGGTGCTCAACGGGGCCAATGAGGCGGCGGTCGCGGCGTTTCTGGGCGGGGAACTCCGCTTCGACGAAATCGTTCCCGCCTGCCGAAGCATTCTCAAGAACCATCACTTCGAGCCGAATCCCAGCCTGTCGCGACTGATCGAGTTGGACCGCTGGGCTCGCCGGGAGGTATCGCGTTGGGCCAGTACGTAGTTTTCGCCGATTTGGGGTCCTCCTGGTGGGAAACGACCCTCAAGGTCGTCTTGGTGCTCATCGGCTTGAACCTGGTGATCCTGGTACACGAGTTCGGGCACTTCATCGTGGCCCGATGGTGCGGGGTGAAGTGCGAGAAGTTCTACATCTGGTTCGATGTCTTCGGCCTGAAACTCTTCAAAGTCACCCGCGGCGACACGGAGTACGGTATCGGCGTGCTGCCCCTGGGCGGATACGTGAAGATGCTCGGCCAGGAGGACAACCCCGCCCGGCTCAAGGAGGAGATCGAGCGGGCCAAGGCCCAAAGCGGGCAGCCGTCGGGCGAATTGGCCGCGCAGATCCACTCGGCCGAACGGGCGCTGTACGACCCGCGCAGCTACCTCGCGAAGAGCGTGCCCCAGCGGATGGCCATCATCTCGGCCGGCGTCGCCATGAACGTGGTGTTTGCCCTGGTCGCGGCGGTATTTGCCTACGGGCTGGGCGTCGAGCACGTCAAGTGCGCCGTCGGGGCCGTGTTTCCCGGCGAGGCGGCCTGGCGGGCCAACGTGCGCGTGGGCGATGAGATCGAACAGATCGCCGGCCGGCCCGTCGAACGGTTCAGCGACTTGCAGCGAGCGGTCGCCGTGGGCAACATCGACCGCGGCGTGACCATGGTGCTGCGCCGCCCGCGCCCCGACGGAAGCTGGGAGCGGCTGACCGTGACCGTCCATCCCGACCGCACCCGGCTCGCCCCGTCGATCGGAATCATCAGCAGCCAGGCGCCCGTGCTCGCCGAGCCGTTTGCCGTGGTTCCGGGCTCGCCGGCCGGTCGGGCGACTCCCCCGTTTCGGCCCGGCGACCGGATCGTGCGAATCGGCGACGTGGCGATCACCGGCTACGCGCCGATCCATTCTCAATTGGCCTTGCACCCCGGCGAGCCGCTGGAGATTGTCGTTCAGCGCACGGAATCGCCCTCCGACGCAGAGCCGGGCACGCCGCGCGAGATCGTGGTCGAAGTCGCGCCGAACCCCATGCGGCGCCTGGGACTGGCCATGCAGATCGGGCCCGTCGTTGCCATCCAGGACGATTCCCCCGCCGCCCGGGCGGGCGTCGAACAGGGCGACCGAATCGTGGCGGTGGACGGCGAGCGGCCGGGAGACCCGCTCACCCTTCCCGACCGCATGCGCGAGCGGGCCGAACAGGGCCGGCTCGTCCGGCTGACCATCGAACGAGCGGGGGAACCCGAGCCCTTGGAGATCGAGCTGCCCCCCCGCCGCGTCGATTGGTACGGCATGCCCGCCCCGGTGGCCCCCGCGGGTCCGATGTCGGTGCCGGCCCTGGGTCTGGCGCTTGAGGTGTCGAACCAAGTCGCCGAGATCGCCGAAGGGAGCCCCGCCGACAAAGCGGGAATCCGACCGGGCGACGTCGTGGCCTCGGCCACGCTCCTCCGCGCCGATCCGGCATTGCTGGCCCGCTACGCCGTTTCGGAAGAAAACGCCGACGAGTTCCAGCGACCCGAGATCACGCTGGCCCTCGAACGGGGCCAGGCCAATTGGCCCGTGGTCATCTGGGTGTTGCAGGAGTCGTTGCCCGGGACGCGCGTCCAACTGCGCATGAAGGACGGACGTGAGCTGACCCTCGACCCCGAGGTTTCGGATCGCTGGTTTCATCCCGAGCGCGGTTTCAAATTCGAAGCGTTGGCCTTTACCCAGACGGCTCGGTCCGTCCCCGAGGCCCTTGCGCTAGGGACTCGGGAAACCTGGGACTCGCTGACTCTGATCTTTCGGACGCTCGGCAGCCTGGGGACGGGCCAGGTGTCGTTCCGGGGCCTGGCCGGGCCGGTGGGGATCTTCCATCTCGCGCTCGACTCGGCCGGGCGGGGCCTGGCCTCGCTGGCGATCTTCCTCTGCCTGATCAGCGCGAACCTCGCGGTGCTCAATTTCATCCCCATCCCGGTGCTCGACGGGGGACACATGGTTTTTCTGGGTTACGAGGGGATCCGCGGCAAGCCGCCCAGCGAAAACGTGTTGACCACCCTGAGCTTTGCCGGACTGGTCCTCCTGCTGACTTTGATGCTTTGGGTGACCGGCTTGGACATCTTCCGCATCTTCGGGTCGTGAGAGTCACAACGATCGCCGGTCCTTCGCGATCGCGCGCGATATCGCGACACCACGCGGGGCAGGCACGATCCGCGCACGAGGCGGCCGCGACGGGCGCCTTCCCGAACGGTGCGTGGCCGCTCAGGCGCGGTCGTGGACCCACTGGAACGCGCGGTGGCTCAACTGCTGGCTGTTCGCGAGGTCGAGCTTGGTCTTGATCTTCTCGCGGTGCGTTTCGATCGTCTTGGGGCTGAGGTCGAGCCGTCGGGCGATTTGCTTGGTCGTATACCCCTGGCCGATCAATTGAAAGACTTCCATCTCTCGATTCGTGAGGGTCTCGACGGGGTCCTGCTCGTCGGGCTTGCCGCCCACGAGACTCTGCAGGAGCCGCTTGGCCATGGAGCCGCTGAGGTAGATCTCGCCCCGCAAGACCTGGTGAATGGCCTCCACGATCTTGTCGGCTGCCTCTTCCTTATTGACGTATCCCATCGCGCCGGCGCGGAGGGCCCGCTCGGCGAAATCCGTCTCGGGGTGCATCGAGCAGACCAGCATGCGGACCTGGTCGTTTTGCTGCTTGATCTCCTCGATCAGCTCAAGCCCGTGGCCCCCTTTGAGCGTGAGGTCGATCAGGGCCACGTCGGGCGGGCAGGTGTGGATGTACCGCAACGCCTCGCCCGAGTCGGCCGCCTCGCAGCAGACTTCGAGGTCGGGCTCGTCGGCGATGAGTTCGCGGAGCCCCCGCCGGAAGATGGGGTGATCGTCGACAATCAGGACCCGTGCGCGCCTGGTCATGGGAGGAGCGAATTCTTCCGGATGCGGCGGAATGCTCCCCTAGGATAGCAGGGCCGGGCGTGACCGTCGAGGGGATGGGCCGGTCAGAATTCGCTCGATCGGGCCCGCGCGGTCTCGCGCCGTGGCGCAACGACCGCGGCCTTGGTGCCTCCGCCGGGCCGCGATTCGATCTCCATCCGCCCGCCCGCCAGTCCGATCCGTTCCCGTACGCTGTACAACCCGAAGCCGGCTTCGCCGGGCGTCTCGAGCAGCGCGGGGTCGAACCCCTTGCCGTCGTCGGCGACCGACACCTCGATCTGGTCGTCGCCGACACGGGCGGCCGCGAGTTGGGCCGCGCCGGCCTGAGCGTGCTTGACCACGTTGAACAGCAGTTCGCGCGCGGCCTGGAAGAGCAACAACCGCAGGTCCTCCGATTCCGGCTCGGCCGCGGGATCGGCGTCGACGTGGACGGTCAAACCGTGATTCTCCTGGACATGCCGGGCCAGCCATTCCAAGGCGGCGATCAGACCGGCGTCGTAGAGAATCGGCGGACTCAACTCCACGGTGAGCGAACGCGAAGCGGCAATGGCCTCCTGGAGCAACTCGTTGATCCGGCAAAACGCCTCGCGGGCCGCGGGATCGCCCTCGCGCCGGCGGAGCACGCTCACCTTGAGCTTCGCCGTGGCCAGGATCTGCTGAAGGTGGTCGTGGAGGATGTGAGCCAGACGCCGCCGCTCGCGCTGCTCGGTTCGGGTAAGCTCCGACGCGAGCATGCGGAGCTGCGAGGCCCGTTGCTCCGCCAGCCAGGTCCGCTCGGCCACGCGGTGCTCGAGGGTTTCGTTGACTTCGTGGAGTCGGCGTTCGGCGTCCTTGCGCGCGGTGATGTCCTGGATCACGGCGATCGAGTACATCGGCCGGCCCGCGTCGTCACGCTGCAACGCCATCGTCAGCAAAACCCAGACGATCCGGCCCTCGGCGTGCAGGTACCGCTGCTCGGCGGTGTAGCTGTTGATCTCACCCCGGGCGAGGGCCCGGAACCGGCCCAGGTTGGCCTCCAGGTCGTCCACGGGGGTCAAGTCGTGAAACTTCTTCCGGAGGATCTCTTCCCTCGGGTAGCCGACGATCCCGCAGAGCTTTTCGTTGACTCGGAGCCAACGGCCGTCGAGGTCGACGTGGGCGATCCCGACGGCCGCGTTTTCGAAGGTGCCGCGAAAGCGGAACTCGCTACGGCGCAGCGATGCCTCGCTTTCCCGGAGGTTTCGGAAGAGCACCGAATAAGGGTTCGTCAAGGCTACCTCGACGAAGGCGACATACACGAGATAGTACGAGATGAGCTTGAGAAAATGACCGGCCGCATTCATTCTCCCGAACACGTCCTCGTACTGGGTGAACGCCAGTTCCGAGGCGATCGTGATCAGCACCGACGCCGACAACAAGCGGTAGACGCGGCGGTCGAGCCCCTCCCTTCGCCGATGGAGTATCACGAGCGCGGCCGCCAGGATGACGCATACGATCGCTTCGCTGACGATCTTGAAGGGGGTCAGGCCCTCCCCGTCGATGAAGCAGGTGGGAAAGACTCGCCAATGGAAGATCGAAACGAGCAGCGTGCAAACGACCAGCGCATAGGCCGACAGCAACAGATACGGATGGAAACGCCGATAGAGAAACACCGGCGCGGCCAGAATCGAAACGCTCTCGACGTATCGCCCACCGATCCACAGTTGCGTCGCGAGATTGGCCCCGTCGACCTCAAAGACCCCCATGCCCTTGTAGGCCAGCGTATGTAGCAGGTCGAGCACTCCGACGAACAGGTAGGCGATGCCCAAGAACAGGAAGCAGCCGTTGTCGAGGAACCGCCGCGCGTTCCAGAAGACGGTGAAGATGCCGAAAGCGATGACGATGCCGCCGAGTTCCACCAGGCAGTGGAAGAGCAGGAAGCCGTGCCATTGCAGAATCGCCCAAAGCCCGGCCAGAACCGCCAGGCCGAGGCCCAGCGATCCCAGTCTCAAGGGCACGAAAGAGCGGCCAGTGGCGTTCGGCATGACGCGTCTCAGGACCGGCGAACCTATCTTGTCGGAACAGAGCCCTCATTCTATGCACGAAGGTCTACCGCGAAATGTCCCGCCCCCTCTTGAGGTGGGGTTTCCGGCGACATGGGCTCGCGGCCGGGGCCCTTTTGTCGGACGCCCCACCCGAACAAAGGGGGGCGACATGGGAGATTTCCCGATCCGATGCGAGGGTTTATCCGAACCGAGGAATTCGGTTTTCCCGATTCGCAGGTCTTCCATAGGGCCTTAGACTATCGGCCGAGTTGCATGCCGACAGGAAAAAAAGTCGTCGCAAGGGACCAACGTGTTCGCAACCTGGATCACCGCTCGAATTCGGGCAAGAACGCTCGCTGCTTCGTCGAATCGAGCGGGACGAGAAGAGCCGAGGCCGGGGGCCGCCGGCGCCGACAGGGTCGCCGGGCCGACCGCGTCTCACCGGAGGTTCGCCGTGGGAAGCAATGTCGAGTTCGAATGGTCGCCCGAGCAAGTGCTCCGCGAGGCCGAGCGGCGGCTCCGGGAGCTTCCCGAGCTTGCCGAGCAGCCGATCTCGTGCCGGCTCGAGGGCCGGACGCTCACGCTGTACGGGCGCGTGCCGACCTACTCGCTGAAGCAGACCGTGCGGACGCGGGTCAAGTCGATTCGCGGCGTCGAGCGAGTCGACGACCGGCTCGACGTGGTCCCCTATCCGGCCTCGAACCACGATCCAAGCCGGGCGAACCGAAATCGCCCTTAGGGTGGATGTTTTCATCACGCGAGGAGAATTGCCATGCTGGTGCTGTCGCGCAAGATCGGCCAACGGATCCGCATCGGGCACGCCATCGAGCTGATCGTGCTCGAGTGCAACCACGGCCGGGTCAAGCTGGGGTTCTCGGGTCCACCGGACGTGCCCATCTACCGGGAAGAGCTTCTCGAACGCCTCGACGCGGACGAGCGGCTCTGCCCGGCAACCGCCTGAGGATTCCGTCGAATACCGTCGTCGACCGGAGCGCCGGGGGGCCGGGAACCGGACCAGCATTGCGGAGAGAATTTTGCCGCCCCTGCCCTGGAAGGCGGCGTGAGGAGGAATATCGATGCGGAGCAACTATCTCAGTCCGGCCATTCGCAGTCTTCGCGATCAGCAAGTTCGTTCGGCGCCGCTCGAAGAGCAGATGGAATGTGCCGAACGGGCCGAAAAGCTGCTCGCCGAGCTGAAGGCCCAGCAGACCTACACGTACGACTACGTTCACTACCGCATCACCCGGTCGCGGCCCGATGCCCATCTCGAGTTGCAGTTGAAGGGGCGCGACGCGCGGCACGACCTGCGTCTGTTTGTCGAAGACGTCTCCGACGCGGCGAACCTACCCGCCGACCTCGCCGGCGAGCGCGTGCTGACCGTGTCCGAGCTGGCCCGGTGCTTCAACGTCTCGACCAAGACCATTACCCGCTGGCGGCGGCACGGGCTCGTGAGCCGCCGATTCATCATGGACGGGCGCAAGCGCATCGGGTTCCTGCAAAGCTCGGTCGAGCGATTCGTGGCGCAGAACGGCGAGCGCGTCCGCCGCGGGGCGCGTTTCAGCCAGTTGACCGATGAGGAACGCGACCGCATCGTGGAGCGGGCCCGGCGCCTGGCGCAAGCGGGAGCCTGGCCGGCCGACGTGACGCGGCGCCTGGCCGAGGAAACGGGGCGAAGCGTCGAGACGATCCGCTACACGCTGAAACGATTCGACGAGAGCCACCCCGACCGCGCCGTCTTTCCCGACGTCCACGGTCCCCTCACGCTCAAGGCCAAGCAGCGCATCTACCAGCAGCATCTCCAGGGCGAGTCGATCGACGCGCTGGCCAAACGGTTCTGCCGCAGCCAGGCGAGCGTGGCCCGGGTGGTCGACGAGATGCGGGCACGGCGGATCCTGGACCTGCCGTTGGACTATATCCCCAACGAGGAATTTCCGCGCATCCGGTCGCGCAGCCGCGAGGCGGCGATCACGGGACCGATGCCCGACCATGAGACCGCCGTCAAGACCCCGCGCGCTCCGGCCGGCTTGCCGCCCTACCTCCGAAGCCTCTACGAGGTGCCGCTGCTGACCCGGGAGCAAGAGGTCCACCTGTTCCGCAAGATGAACTACCTGAAGTACCGGGCCGCCCGGCTCCGCGAGCAGCTCGACCCCGAGCGCCCGGCGCGAAGCCTCATGGAGCGGATCGAGCGGCTCTACGACCGGTCGGTGGCCACGAAGAACCGGATCATCCAGGCCAATTTGCGTCTGGTCGTGTCGATCGCCAAGCGACACGTCGGGGCGATCGGCTCCCTGTTCGAGCTGGTCAGCGACGGCAACGTGTCGTTGATCCGGGCCGTCGAGCGCTTCGACTTCGCCCGGGGCAACAAGTTCAGCACCTACGCGAGCTGGGCGATCATGAAGAACTTCGCCCGCACGATCCCCGACGAGCACCGCCACCGCGACCGGTTCCGCACGGTCGACGCCGAGATCTTCGCCGCCGCGCGCGACGACCGCTCCGACCAGCTCGAGCAAGAGACGGCCCAGCTTCGCCGCGAGCAGCAGGTGGCCGCCATCCTCGATCGGCTGGACGAGCGGGAGCGTCAGATTATCGTCCGGCGTTACGGCCTGGAGCGAGGCCAGGAACCCCGCACGCTCAAAGAGGTCGGGGCCGAGCTGGGCGTGACCAAAGAGCGAATCCGCCAGATCGAAACCCGCGCCCTGAACAAGCTCCGCCAGGCGGCCGAGGAAGCGAAGGTCGAGGTGCTCGAGCTCGTATGACGCGACCGGGGCGGTTGCAGAAGCCGGCCCGTCCGCATCCTCGCGCCGAAGCGCCGGCTCGGACGCGAGGAACGGAGGATCGCTCCGTCCCCGACCGATCGGAACGCGCCGGCACGGTCACTTTCCACGCCGGACGATCGTGAGCACCGCGGGCACGATCCAGACGAGCAGGCACACGACGCCCAGCGCGGCGGCCATGGGCCGCGAGAAAAAGGCCGCCAGCGATCCTTCCGATTTGGCCAGGGTCTGGAGGAAGCGTTCTTCGAGCGGGCCGCCGAGGATGATGCCCAGCACCACGGGGCCCAGCGGGATCTGCCGCCGCTCGAGCACGAAGCCGAGAAGGCCCATGGCCAACATGATGCCCACGTCGAAGGCGTTCGCGTTGATGGCGTAGGAGCCGATCACGCAGAAGAGCAGGATGACCGGCAGGAGCACGCGGCGCGGCACGCGCACGACGTATCCGCCGATCTTGATCGCCGCGAAGCCCACGGGGATGAGCACGAGGTTGGCCAGAAAGAACATCAGGTAGATGCTGTAGACCAGGTCGCCCTGCTCTCGGAAGATCTCGGGGCCCGGCGTGATGTTCTTCATCAGAAGCACGCCGATGACGATGGCGGTCACCGAGTCGCCGGGGATGCCGAAGACCAAGGCGGGCACCCAGGCGCCGGCCAGGGCCGCGTTGTTGGCCGCCGTGGCGTCGGCGATCCCCTCGACCGATCCGCGGCCGTATTGCTCGGGCTGCTTCGAGGCCCGCTTCGAGGCAGCGAGCGAGACCCACGCGCCGATGTCGGCCCCGGCGCCGGGAAGCATGCCGACCACCGCGCCGATGATGCTCGACCGCAGCGCGTGCAGCTTGCGCCGCCACAACAGCGGCAGCGCCGCCTGGAAGACCGACGCCACGGGGCGGGCGACGAACCGCTCGAAGAGCGTCATGCCTCGGGCCGGCGTCGCGACGCGGTTCGCGGCCGGCGGCTCGGCGCGGGCGTCGATCACCAGCACGTTGCGGAAGATCTCCGACACGCCGAACAGCCCGATCATCGCCGGGATGAAGTTGACCCCCTGATAGAGCTGCGGTTGCCCCAGGGTGAACCGCGCCAGCGTGTGCGAGTTGCTGAACCCGACCGTCGAAAGCATCAGGCCGATCACCAGGGCCAGGGCCGCCTGGAGGGTCGATCCCCGCGACACGACGACGGCGCAGCTCAAGCCGAACAGGTAGAGCCAGAAATACTCCGGCGCCGAGAACTCGCGGGCCCAGTTGGCCAACTGGGGGGCGAACAGCATCAGCACCAGAGCGCCGAAAAGCCCACCGGCCACGCTGAAGGTCAGGCAGGTGCCCAGGGCCTCGGCCGAGCGGCCCGACCGGGTCAGGGCATAGGCGTCGTCGGCATAGGCCGCCGACGAAGGTGTGCCCGGGATGCGCAGCAGCGTGTTGGGCAGGTCGCCCGCGAAGATCGCGCACGCTTCGAGGGTCACCACGGCGGCCAGCGCGGGAATCGGATCGAGAAAGAACGTCACCGGGATCAACAACGCCACGGCCATCGTGGCCGTCAGGCCGGGCACGGCGCCCATGAACACCCCGTAGGCCGACGTCGCCAGGATGATCAGCAGAACCTGCGGATCGCAGAAGACGTGCTGGAAGGCATCGAGCAGGTGTTCGTTCATCGGGCGCCTTGCGTGTTTCTCACCATCCCAGCCAACCGCGAGGCAGCGGCACGCGCAGCACCACGGCGAAGATCTCGTAGGCCAGCGGCACGACGACCACGCTGACCGCCAGGGCCGCGGGCCACTTCGTGCCCAAGCGCAGCAGCAACACGAGAGTCAGCACGGTCGCCGTGACGACGAACCCGGCCCATTCCACCACCGCCAGATAGACCACGACCCAGGCCACGATCTCGACCAGGCGGACCAGCCCTTGCCCCGACACGGCCGGCGCGTCGGGATCGCGCCCGAGCTTGCCCGTCGCCAGAAGACAGCCCCCGATCGCCAGAAAAAGCCCCAAAAGCAGCGACGGGAAGAAGTAGGGGCCGAACCGCGTCCGGCGGATCGACTGGAAAGCGTCGCTGTGCAGCAGCCGGCCGAATCGCGCGTCGCCCTCGTCGAGCGCTTGGACGAGTTCCTCCCCCGATATCCAATCGACGTGAAAGCCCGTATTCTCCATGAACTGCCGGAACTCACCGCTTTCGACCACGCGCCGCAGAGCGTGGGCCACCCGGCGGGCGATCTCGGGCGGCGCGCCTTGGGGCAGGGCGATCGCGCGCCATCCGGCCATGCGGCAATCGTACCCCTCCTCCTGGAACGTCGGCACGTCGGGAAACGGTTCGAGGCGATCCCGGCCCATGACGCCCAGGCAACGGATCTGGCCCCCGTCGAGCAGGGAACGGGCCTCGGGCAGACTGCAGCAGACGAAGTCGAGCCCGCCGGCCATCAGCTCCTGCAGCGACGGCGCCGCGCCGTTCATGCCGATCCACACCACGTCGGACGGATCGAGCCCCGCCGTCAAGAGCCACTCGGCCAGGCCCAGGTGCCAGATCCCCCCGTCGACCGTTCCCGACGCGGTGAGCTTACCCGGAGCCGCGCGAATCGCCTCCTCGAGTTGCCCGAGGCTCTGCCAAGGGGAATCGACGGGCACGAACAGGGCCGTGGCGTCGGCGTTCAGCAGGGCGACCGGCTCGAAGTCGGCGTGGGAGATGTTCGTCAGACCCCGGTGGTGGAGCATGTGAATCTCGACGGTCATCATCATCAACGTATAACCGTCGGGCCGGGCCAAGGCGCCCCGGGTATGGCCGGTCACACCGGCGCCGCCCGTGGCGTTGACCACGTTGACCGGCACGCCCAGCTCGCGTTCCAGCAGCGCCGCCACCTGGCGCGAAACCGTGTCGGTTCCGCCGCCGGCCGCCCAAGGGCAGATCAGCGTGATGGGGCGGTTCGGGTAGTCGCCGCGTTCGACGCAACCGGCGAGTACGCAGACGAAGAGCATCGAGGCGGCCAACACGGGGCGCATCCTCCCTGACCGAGCCGCTTCTCCCCGCCGCGGATCATACGCTAGAGCTTTCATGGCCGCCACGGTACGGGGCGGGGACGACGCTGTCAAGAACCGTGGTTCGACGGATGCATGTGCCGAGGGCCACAAGTCCCGCCGTCGATGCGATCGACTCCCACGAAGTCGAGGCCGGCTCCGCGGCGGAGGTGACGGTCCCGCATTCGTGAGCGCGGCAACCGGCCGAGTTCACTCGAGCGCCGGTCCGGCGATTCGCTCGCCGCGCCGCTGGCGCTGCTGGTCGTCGGGGTCGAAGGTGCCGTAGAACAGGGCGTTCGCATCCATCCAGGTGACCATCCGCTCCATCTCCTCCGCCGCGAGCTCGACGCCCTCGTGGCCTGCGACCAACAGCGGCAGGAGCCGGCTGGCCCGGGCGCCGAACTGGTTCGGGTGGGTCAGTGGCTCGTGATTGGCCTGGGGAGTGCCCTTCCACTCGGAGTACGGCACCAGGGGGGCCAGCGCGTTGTACGAGCGGGTGAACTGGCCGTCGGGCGTGCCGGTCAGGTCGATTCCGCCCTCGGCCTTGGCCGGCCCGTGGCACGCGACGCAGTGCTTGTCGAGGATGGGCTGGACGAGGATGGCGTAGCTGAACGGCCGGGAGCCCTCGGGCCCGGGGGTAATGGGCGACGGGGGACGCTGGCTCGCCAGGGGCGTCGCGCCGACGGTCGGGGTCGTGGTGCGGTGCTCGTGGCAGCCGACGCAACTGGTCTGCTCGCCGGGCTGAAGGTAGGTGAGGCTGCGCATGGTCTGAATCGCCGTGCCGCGATGGTCCAACGCCTGGAAGGCCAGCGGAATGCCCGCCGGGGCGCGGAAATACGCCGATCCGTCGGCCTCGACCGGCACCGTGCCCAAGACCTGCTTGCCCGGCGAGGCGTTGGCCAGTCCCACCCGGGGCGTATTCGCGTGGGGCGTCGTCTTGGGCAGAACCTGCACGATCCGCAGATGGGTGACCGCGTCGCGTGGCTCGACCCGCGGCCAGCTCTCGTAAACGTTCTGCAGCAGGAAGGTCCCCTCGGCCGGCTCGTCGCCGACCAGGAGCGACGGCAAGGCGGGCAGACGGCGGCGGGGCCCCAACGGCATCGCCCAGAGGCTGCCCACGGCCGGGTCGCGGTAGAGCAGCTCCTTGTTGCCGAATCGATCGACCAGGTAGATGCCGAACATGTTCGTCCGGTTCGGAAGCGGCTCGCCGATCAGGGCCTCGAAGCTGTAGGCGGCCAGGAAGAAGTCTTCCGAAAGCGGATAGGGCGACCGGTAGCAGTGCCCCGGCCAGCGTCTTCCCTCGACGGGCACCTCGGGCGGATCGGGCACGCCGGCCTTGGCGTGCCAGCGCTGCACGGGAAACTCGCTCTCGGGGAACAAGGCGTCGGGCGTCAGCCGCGTGATGGGCTTCAATCCGTCGATGCCTTGCGTGACGTCGAGCAGGATGATCGAGCCGGCCGTCATCGCGTGATGGGCCGCCGCCGTGGCCATGACGCGGTGGGAATTGGGGACGGGCCGCGCCTCCCAGACCCCCACGGGGTTGAGCGTGTTGTTGCCGTAAAAGGCCCGCACGTCCGTCCCGTCGGGGCGCACCGACCAGAGTTGCTGATAGTGCACGGCATGGCGGTCGACGTAATCCCACCGGGTGTACACCACGCGCCCGTCGTTCAGCACGGCCGGATCCCATTCGTGGGTCTCGTGGAACGAGATCACCCGGGGATTCGACCCGTCGGCCTCGGCCACCGCCAGGGTGTAGACCGGGCAGGGCCCCCGGCCGCAGCGATGAAACCCGCCCCGCCGGGTCGAGACGAAAATGATCGTGCCGTCGGGCAGGTAGCGGGGCGCGAAGTCGTCGTCATCGCCGTCGGTGAGTTGACGCAGACCCGAGCCGTCGGCCCCGACCTCGTACAAATGATAGAACTGGCCGTAATTGGTCATCCACTCGGTGGCCGTGCGATCGGTCTCGCAGAAGGCGAAGAGCACGCGCCGGCCGTCCCACGACACGTCGAGATGCATGAAGCTGCCCGTGGGCAGCGCGTCGAGCCGGCGGCAGCGCATCGATTCGCCCGGCGCGTCGAGCGCGAACACGCCCCCGCCCGGCCGGGCGCGCCAGCCGCCATACTGGGTCAGTTGATGACTCAGGCCGCTGGGCACGCGCTTGACGAAGGCCAGGGGGCCGACTTTGGCCAAGGGGTTGGCCAACGCGATTCGTCGCCGCAGCGCATGCACGCGCCGCCAGAGCGATTCCCACTCGGCCTCGTTCGACGCGCCGGCCTTCGAGGCGTTCGCGTACTCGCCGCGGAGCGTTTCCCAACGGGCCGCGAGGTCGTCGATTGGGGCTTTCGCCTCGACAAGCGCGCCGATCAACGCGTCGCCTCGCTCGAAGGTGGCCTCGATCGCCTGCCGCCAGGTTCGAGGCTCGCGGGGCGTGCCGATGCCGTCCTGCATGCGCCAATCCCACTCGATCAGCTCGCCTTCGATCGAGGGGCGGAGGTTGGGCGCGACGGGCGGCGGAACGGTTTCCTCGGCCGGCGGCAGACCCAGGGAAAGGGGATACTCGCGATCGCCCAGGGCGTATCGCAGGTTGCTCCACCGCACGCCCGTCTCGCAGTCAATCCCGCGCGTCGTCGCCGCGATTTCGGCCTCGTCCGACAAGGTTACCGGTCCGATCGTCAGGCACACGTCGTCGCCGCAGCGAAGCGTGCGGGAGACGCTCGCCGCGCCGAGCGCCAGTTGCACCTCGGCCCGCGATCCGCCGACGATTCGGGCGTCGGCCGTGATCCGCACGGGCTCGGTCACGTTCCTGACCGCGACGGCCCAGCGCACTTCTTCGCCGGGCGCGACGTCCGCGGTGAACATTCCGGCCGATTCCATGACGGCGACCTGGGGCCCGGTCTGCCCGGCGATCAACGAGAAGCCGCCGGTCGGGGGCGTTCGCGCGGGAGCCGTCTCGTCGCCGAACGTGATCTGGCCATCGCCGAAGAACACGAACCGCGGGTCGCGAACCAGGCGCGCCTCGACCCAGTTGGCCATGTCGCAGCCGATGCCGTCGCCCGCGTCCGAGGCGGTCAAGCGAAGCTCCCTTGCCCCGTCGACGGGCAGGTCGATCGGTTGGGCCGGATCGCTGTCGGACATGGGCCCCGCCTCGAACTTGACCTCGCCGTCGATCGCGACGCGGAAGACGACGCTGCCCCGCTTGCCCCCTTGCCACTGGACGCCCACCAGGGCCTGAAAGCGGCGGTACCGGCCGCGCAGCTCGACGGCGATTTCGCCGTTGGCGTGATGGCCCAGGCCCTTGTCGAAGGTCTTCGGGCCGATCTGCAGGGGCGAGCCCGTGCCCCCGGTGCGGGCCGCCGCCGTGTCGAACCCGAAATCACCCCATTGCTGCTCGTGCCGCAGCACGACGCCGGCCGGGCGGTCGCTGAGATACTCGACGTGCTCGGCGCCCGGGCCCGGTCGGGCGACCGCCGCCCAGAGCAGGCAGGCCGCGAGCAGCAAGCCCCGCCTCGATCGAGAAACGCCAAGCCGACGCGAAAGGGACGACGATTGCGATGCCTTGCGCATGAGACGGTTCTTCCCTGCTGCTGGAGACTCGGGCCCATCGCACCCGGCGCGGCAAACAAGCCACCCGCTATTCTAGCCCGAAGGCGCGGGCGCCGAAAGCGGCGATCTTGACGTTTCCTGCCCCAATGCCGATATTGGCGTGCCCCGGCCGACCTCGCACGGTTCGGACTTCGAACGACGGAAGCCTCTCAACCGAATGGCAGCCCCCATGAGCACGATCACGCGTCCGGCGCTCGTTGCCGATCTGCGACGGCTGGGCGTCCGGCAGGGCGATTGTGTCATGCTGCACAGTTCCCTGAGCCGACTGGGCTGGGTCGAG
>Ga0334892_1001066_pt1 | contig 25656 bp, 29 predicted proteins | sample GraSluR3_MG_4_FD_207213 | JGI IMG/M metagenome (GOLD analysis project Ga0334892, IMG submission 207213) | Sludge microbial communities from methane-producing bioreactor in Wageningen University, Netherlands - Granular Sludge_15_04-R3 | ecosystem: Engineered > Bioreactor > Anaerobic >...
ACATTGCCTTTTATCTGGTGAACGATGAGCTGAAAGAAGCCTTTATTTTGGGCAAGGATGAAGTTTTCCATACTGTATTCAAAGAGGGAAGAAAGTCAATCCCTATCCACACGGTAGAGGGTGCATACCTGAAAATTATCAACGATTTGGTGCCGCATCAGGCTGATATCAAGGTAAACGACTACAGTAAAGGCGCTGAAAGTTTGTTCGCGTATGCAAGTTTCGAGCTGATGCGCAAGTTTGGACTGGACTATAAAATCATCAAACTGTCCGACTTGTCAATCTAGCACTTGAGCCTTAAGCCCCTTGTGCCTTCCGGGGACTCGTGATATAATGGTTTCATCCTGAGAGGAGGGGTTCGGCGTGGCGAAAAAGAAGATCGAAAAGGACGTTATTTTGCGTGTTCTCTTGGTAAAGGGTGACGGGGAGGACAAGCTGTGTGTATACACTACGGATGGAATGGTCAGAGAGTTCAAAGATGATGGGCAGTGTTGCTGTGAAGATCGGTACATGACGTGCAATGAGGAGGGGTTGGACTACTTCATCGGGGCAACATATCTAGGGTATGACATTTCGGACTTTACTCAAGAAGACGATGTTGAGGGGTACATCAACGAGGCGCAGTTACTGAATATTCGCACGGATCGCGGCGTGTTCACGGTAGTAACGCACAACGAGCATAACGGGTATTACGGGGGTTTTAACGTGGTAATGAGCTGCAAGCCCCTCAAAACGAACGGGAAGGAATTGCTCGAAAAGATCGAAAAGAAGAAATAGAAAGTCGCTTGACAGTCACGCCGACTCATGATATAATGGTCTCACAGTCGAGGGAGGGGCGACGAAGCCCCGCAGGGAAATTTCAAACCAATTCCAAGGAGGATACCATCTATGACTACACTTAATGTCACCGAGAAGAAAGTGGAGAAAATTGTGCGCAAAACCGTCACCGTCCGCGTGCCTGTCGATATTCACGCGAAGTTCAAGGCAATTGCCAAATTCAGCAACACTCCCATGCAGAAGGTTCTTGCTGACTTCGTGGAGAATTTCGTCAACGACAACTTTGACGCTAACCTGCACGACATCAATGAGGATTCCGACAACTCCGCCGACACTGATTAGACGCAACTGTTCCGACTGCACCACCCTAAGCCCTGCCGTGGATTCGTGGCAGGGCTTTTTTCATATCCGCGAATAGAGTGAATTATCAAAATTGTGTACCAGATACCCGGCGTTTTTTCTAATTTTCTAAATACTATACAGCCCACCCCCCCCAGCCGCTCCCGATTGTATACAAGACTTGCTAATCTTTCCCCTTGACCCTCTACGCGCCTCATGATATAATGGTTCCAAGATCGAGGGGGTGTTCAGGAATGGCTGAAAGCATTCTAAAAACTGAAATTATTCGGCTTATGGAAGAGGTTCCTACTTCAGCGTTGGATACCAATCCGGAGTACGCTCAAAGTATTATCGAAAAAATGGAAGGCATCATCGCCTATATCTGCGAGGTATACCCTGAAGAAGAGCACATTCCTTCCACGAAAGCCATCGTTGACTACATCGAAAGTTGGTATGGGCTGGAAGAGGAGGAGTCTGAAGATTTTTGGGATGACTTCATCTCTCTACTGTGTGAATAGGTGGCAAGAATGATTATTCAGAGAATTCGTGAAGATTTACTGCACCTGTTTACTTCTCGCGTAGGGTACGAAGTAGGTTGGGATTTAATCCGCTGCTTAGTTAAAGAGGAAAGTTTTGCAGAGGAGCTTGTGTCTGAGGCAATCAACTATATTGAGGTTATGCTGGATATTTACAGTAGGGCTATTCTTGAAGAGGAAGTAAATCGTGTATACACTGAAATGATGCGTTGGTATTCAGTGGACGAAGGAAATTACACTGCATACTGGACGAACCTTTTCAAACTGCTGCAACAGAAAGAATAGACAGTCACGAAGAAAGGCTTGACCTCCAGAGGGATTCATGATATAATGGTTTTATCCTGAGAGGAGGGGTTCATCCATGATCACCCTGGTTGCAAGCATTTCCGACAAGCACGGCTTTGAAATTGTCCAGATTCCCACCTCTATTCCTCGTGCGGACGCGGAAATGCTGGCTTGGAATAAGAACCCCCTTGCAGCGTTTTGGGACTACTGCACCATAATCAACGATTCCGACACTTTGAACCAACTAGCTATCGTGCGTCAGCGTAAAGCGAACGGCGAAAAGGTGAAATTGTACGTCAAAAAGGAGGATAAGTAGCATGAGAATTCGTGCTAAAGGTGAGGGTAGCAAAGCCACTATCACCTTCAGTTATGATGAGCTGCACCATCTCGTTGATGAGCTTTTTTTTCTTGAGGTTCACACCGGAAAGAAAAGCGCTTTCCTACGTCACTTCGCTGACGCGCTATTCCACATTTTGGAGGAAAACGATGACTGATAATATTGAAGATTACGTACCAATCTAAGGAGGATAATCATGAACAGTATTATTATTGTCGCAGTCAAACAGATCCGCCCAAACCAATTCGCAGGGAGAATATTCCGTGCCGATTCCGCCTCCAAAGCACTGACCAAAGTATACAAAGCGGGATACACCCCCTGCTTTTACCCCACCACCACCTATAACCCATTGTACTTAAATTAGCAGGAGGTTAGAATGAATATTCTGATGAAAGCAACATCTCCACAATTCCCGCAGATATCCTCGTTTCATGTGTTCCCCTTCTCCACTAATAAAGTATTCCTGAGAGTACTGCAGCAGTCTAAAGACCCTGCTACCACGTTAAAGGATTACGAGGATGATTTCACCGTGGAGGAAGGAGTACTAAACAAAGACAGCTTACTAAAGTATTGCAGTTTCCGGTATAACTATGTGGTATTAAGAGACCAGGGGTATTCCATTTCTTTTGTGGAGGGGGAGTAAAGTGCGTGTGCTGTACTGAAGTGTCTCGCAAAATAAAAATTTCACAAGCAACTGGCCCTATTAGACAGGGCCAGTTTTTTTGTATACCGCGTAAACTTAATAAAATCAAATCCCCCCTTCAGTAACCCTTTCTTTAATTTTCTCAATAGTATAGATAATTAGATAAAGGAATATATAGCATAAGTATACTTGTATATACAGTTACATAAAGGAATAGAGAGTAGAAGAACTAACACCATAAGGAATATATATCTGTATACACAATTACCTAAAGTAATATAAAGTAGAAGAAGCACTATCCAAAGTAATAAAGCGAAAGGGAGAATACGAGTACACAATTACATAAAGGAATAGAAGGAATAGAAGGAATAGAAGGAAAAGAAGGAAAAGAAGGAAAAGAAGGAAAAGAAGGAAAAGAAGGAAAAGAAGGAAAAGGAGAACAGCACTGAACTCACAAAACTTTCTGAAAGAGTTAGAAGCTTCTTTTGTACACAATTCTCTGGTCGACCAAGGTTGACCAGGCCATTTGCAGCATATTATTGCACAACAATCCGGAAAATTACAAGTTCCATACTTCACAAGCCGGGTTTTTTAAAACCATTGTATACACTAGTGAATTATTCAGAATATTCAGCGCCCGAGGTGCAGGAGAAGCGAGACGTATTCCTCTGTCGTAGCAGTGTATACACTCCCTTTAATAAACGACCTATACACAAGTTAAGAAAACAAATTGTTCTACAGATCGGCCTATACACAAGTTAAGAAAACTATACATAGTGAATTATTCAGAATATTCGGGCACCCGAGTGGCGCAATTGCGAGACTCATTCCTTTAACGCGTCAGTGTATGCAATCACGAAAATTACAAGTTCCATATTTCACAAGCAGGGTTGTATACACGCAATAGCATGAATTATGCAAATTGTATACCAGAACCGACCGCGCCATTTCACGAATTTTCTGATAATTCTGCGAACAAAAAAAGGATACAAGCTAGGCAGCGTTGCTAACTTGTATCCATTTTAAATTGTGTCAATTGACTGCACATCGGATAATGTAGAGAAATGCATACACTCCAGAAAAGGCGTACCACAACACAATCCACGCTAGTATACGATTCATACTATTTCCTCCTTTTCGCCATATTGGAAGTGTTATAATCCACCGTCTTCCACGGCATACTAACGGCTTCCATTTGATACCGCTTTTTTTTCGCTTGAATAGTCTGATAAATGTACAGCTCTTCCTGTACGTCTGACAAGGCTGTATGCTCTTCCAAGTGGTAAGGATTACTAGTTAGGAAGCGATACGCAACTTCTGCATTTGTCAGAATATTGCCTGCATTGCTTATGAAATTGTTCTCAATGCAGAATCTTACGTAATCTTTCCGATTTTTCACGAAATTGCAGAAAACACTGTACAAATCCGTCAATTGGAGCCCGTTGAAAATTCTGAATTCTCTTTGCCGAATGTACTCATTGGTACGTTGTAATGCTTCCAAATCAAAGGGGAGATTGTATGCAATTACTTCACTTACAGAAAATTCTTTCAGGTCGTTCCAGAGAGTTGTCAGGATATCCGTCCAATTCAGAATTTCAGCCGTTTTCTCAATTGTGCGGTATTTTGCGACTTTTGTTTCCCCATAGAACGGAAGACTTTTCAGAGAATTCGGCTGATATGTTTCCTTTACAAGGTAGTTACGAGTGGTAAGCTGTTCCTTTTTGTTGAAAACAATCCATGCAATATCAAATACTATGTTGTCTGGCTTTAGTCCATACGTTTCTGTATCAAATACCAACCTTACCTTCTTTGTCATCTATTCCATCCCCCTAGTGTTGTTATCCAGTACGTAGTACTTCCAGACACCGCGTGCTACTTTGTTATCCTTCCAAATTTGTTTCATCTTCTCAGAATGGAACTCCCCCATATGGAAGCAATTCACACCGTTTTCAGACAACTCCCTACAATGCAGTTCTGAATCGTCGAAATGTGCAATACTTTTCAGACTTTTGCACGCATCGACTTTTGATGAACAATCCGAAATAATTCCTTTTACCTGAATATTGTAGTGGTTCAGGAATAGTTTGATTTCTCCAACATGTTCTTTGTTTCGAGCGGTTACGATGTATACATTGCTGGTTTTTGCGAGCAATTGAAAAAACTGGAGGCGATTGTTGGCCAATTTTGAAAAAATGCAACATAGTGTATCATCGAAATCTACTGTAATGTTCGGTTTTCCCATAATTTTCACCTCTTTCTAAATTTTCTGAATCTTCACCGTTTCCTCTCCTTTCCTTCGATGGTACAAGTATAGCACGGGGTACCCCCCCTGTCAACATCTGAATATTTAGACTTTTTATTTTTGCTATTGTCGCAATTCAACCTACAATTCGAATTCTCTGAATATTACAAGTTCCATACTTCACAAAGTTCGTGTTTTTTTATTCCGGATTGTATGCAATTCTAAAACTGAATTATCAGAATTGTATACCAGAACCGACCGATGCAATTTTCCGGATTGTTCTACAATCGCTACAATCCAAAAGGGTTACAGCGTAAACCCCATTGCTACGTTGTAACGGAGTGTACGCTGTATCGGAGTGTACGCTGTAACGCTTTCAAGTTATCTGAACATTACAAGTTCCATACTTCACAAGGCGGTATATATACACTTATGAATTATCTGGATTGTATACCAGAACCGACCGATGCAATTTTCTGGAAATTTAAAAGCGTTACAGTGTACTATCGATTGCTACGCTGTAATGATTACAAACTAGAGTGCACTCTACGCTGTATCGGAGTGTACGCTGTATCGGGGTACGGCGTAACAATGGATTCAAATTGTTGGATAATTTGCATCTGACTGCATAAATGCAAAATTGAATTGTCTGGATTGTATACCAGAACCGACCGTCAAAATTGTTCTACAATGTACAATCCTTCACCCCTGCAGTGTATGCAATCCAGAGTATTAAGTGTCGGAATTCACTACCATTGTCAGAAATTGTAGCGAATTGTGTAGATATTCGTGACAATTTAAATTGTTTGTAAAAATGCAAAATTGAATTGTCTGGATTGTATACCAGAACCGAAAACCTTCAAAGGTGGGTACCCCTGAAACCTCAACCGACCCTCTTAGAATTACCACCCCCGTGGAGTCTTCCTCTTGTTTCTATTTGTGAAAAAGTTAACTTAATGCATAGTCTATTTCGCCTCTTTGATTAGAAAAAAATTTTTTTTATTTTTTTTGAGTTTAGGTTTGGAGTGGTTGTTTCATTCTTCCTGGGTATACTATGCTATAATAGGAGCGTATATAATGACGTATGTATATAAGGGGGTAGTTGTAGAGTATGGAGGATAAGATAAAGGATACTATGGACAAGGATGTCGATAAGATCAATTATATGATCGAACTTTATTTCGACATGGTTCAATCTTCCCTTATGGAGAAGGAACGGTTGAGTTGCAGCAAGATGCTTGTCGATTTGATGAATCTCAAGTTCAAGTATCTCGGTGTGGAGAAGGATGAAAATGTGGGGAAGATGACGGAGGCGGAGGTTAGGAAGCGGCTGATGGCTGCTGGGGTGGATTTGAAGCAGAAGAAGGTTGACAAAGATGGCTAATTTAAAATCCGCGGTGATGGACCCTTTGCTGTATACGGATGTTTTGCGGGGATTTTTACCGGCGTTTTTCCCGCACATTTGTGAGGCAATTTTACCTGACGGGAGCAAGAAAATATTCAAGTCTCCTCCGTTTCATCATGAGATTATAGATTTGCTGAAGCAGCAGCATCCCAAGACGGTTATTATTTCCAGCCGGGGTAGTGCTAAATCAACTGTTATTACTTTTTTGTGGGTGTTGTATTGCACTTGTTTTGGAATGAGTGCGTTTACGATTATTGTTTCCGACAGCTTTAAGAAAGCTTGCAACTTCCTGGATCGGATCAAGAGGGAGATCAATGATAACAAGTTTTTAGCGGAGACGTTTGAGATACAGCCTGGGGTGCCTTGGAGTCAGGGAGAGTTGGTGCTGACGTTGGGGTGGCTTGGGGGGAAGCGGATCCGGTTGCTTGCACGCGGTGCGGGGCAGTCGTTGCGCGGGTACGTGGATAATGTGCGTCCGCAGATGATTGTGCTGGATGATATTGAGGAAGAGAATAATACTGCTACTCCTGAGAAACGGGCGAAGATACGGGATTGGATGTTTGGGCAGGTGTTGCCTTCTTTGGATCCGGTGTCTGGAAGATTGATTTTTGTGGGGACGATTGTGCATGAGGATTCGTTGTTGGCACGGTTGTATCGCGATCCTCCGGATGGGTGGGTGGTTAGGAAGTATTCCATCCTGAATGAAGCTGGGGAGTCGATTTGGCCTGATCGGTTTTCTAAGGAGCGGATTATGGAAATTAAAGAGGAGTATGCGCGCTCCGGGACGCTGATGCGATTTATGATGGAGTATATGAACAATCCTGCTGCTGCTGAATTTAGAGTTTTTGAGAAGAATTATATTCGGTATTATAATCCGTTTTCCCTTTCCGGTACGCTGAGGCATTATATGGCGGTGGATTTTGGGTATTCGGTTACTGGGGACTCGGACTTCACGGTGGTGATGGTGGGGGGAGTTGATGACTCTTCCAATATTTATGTGAGGGAGTATGTTCGGCGGAGGATGAAGCCTGGGGAGACGCTGCAGGTGATTGTTGATTTATACAATAAATATAATTGCTTGGCGGTGGGGGTGGAGACCAACGGTCCGCAGAAGGTGTATTACTATATGCTGGATGAGCACGCTAAGAGCTCTTCGCTGCATAATATGAGGATTGTGGAGCTGAATCATAATATTAAGAAGGAGACCAGGATTCTGAATTTGCAGCCGAAGTTTCAGGATGGTCGGATATTCCTTTTGGCCGATATGCATGAGTTGGAGGATGAGCTGCTTAAGTTTACTCCTACGGGCAGGTCGAGTGGGCATGATGATGTTGTGGATACGTTGAGTAACTTGATGCTGACTCTTAATAAGGTGAGTGCGACTACTCCGAGGAAGCAGTTTAATCCGGTGGATTATTCTTCTTCCGATCAGAATACCAGCGGGTATACTTATTATTTGCCGTGAGGTGGTTTTAGTGATAAAGTGGTTCGAGTGGTTGAGACGGGAGGGAGCGGATGAGCGGGTGGTTAGGGAAGCTGAGGAGGATGGGACTGTGGTCTTTGATAATGAGGTGGCTGAGAAGGCGGTTTCGTCTCCGTCTGCGATGTTTACATTTTTCGAGAATGTGCCCAATGTTTGGCATCGGCGTATATTGAACTATGAGGGTGGGTATGTGAATCATCCTGCGGATAGGGGCGGGGAGACTAATTTGGGGATTACGTTGAGCACCCTGAATCGTGCTAAAAAGGCTGGGTTGTGTCCTGCTGGTGTGAGGATTCGGGATTTGAATAAGCATCCTAAAGTGGTGTATGATATTTATAATGAGTTTTATTATAGAGAGTGTTTGTGTCATAAGGTTCCGGCGATGCTTTCATTCGCGTTTCATGATGCGTGTGTGAATCATGGGCGTGGTGGGAGGAATTCCGGTGGTGCTCCGATTGGTGCAGGGATGCTGATGCAGGATGTGATGATTAAGGAGTATGCTGCTTCGATTTCGTTTGATGGCGTGGTTGGTCCTGCCAGCGTTAAAGCGTTGATGGATATTTTGCAGTGGAATGATGTTGATTGGTTTACGGAGCAGTTTAATGATAGGCGGGAGCTGTATTTTCGCAGGATTGCTGCTAATAATCCTTCTCAGAGAGTGTTTTTGAATGGATGGTTGAATCGTTTGGAAAAGGTGAGAGATTTTTGTAGGAAGTGGGTGATTTAAAAATGGCTTGGTTGAACCCGGAGTCAGGAGAGGTTCAAAAGACTGGCCCAAATGCCGGTGGTAGGAGGGGGTTTGGTGGTGGTCAGGGCGCTACAACTCAGCCTCAACGTGTTGCTGCCCCACAAACAATGCCACAAAATCTTATGCAACAACGAATGCAGGCTCCACCGGCTCAAGGTAGTCCTATTTCTCAATTTTTAAATTTTTATGCAAACCAGCCCAGAATATAGGTGATATGAATGGCTAGAGAAGATTATACGGATTTTATTGAAGTGGTGGATAATTCCATTGTGGAGGATCCATTTGAAACTCTCTCGGAGATAAACGAGCCTTCCAAGGAAGAGAAGCGGATTGCTAATCAGGTGAAGAAGGTTATCAAGGAAGCGGAGAAGGAAATGGACGAGTATGCCGAGCCGGAAGAGGAAAAGGGCTCTGAAAATGTTGTGATAGAGCCTCGGACTCCGATGGATGAGGATGATATTCTTCGTGCTGTAAAGATGGATCGGGATGCTGCTGTGCAGGCACAGGCCAACTTTGCAGACAAGATTCGTACTTGCTACAATGCTTACCATGCTATTGTGGATGCTAAGTACAATGTTCCTGGGAGAAGCTCGATTGTGTCTTCGGATGTTATGGATACGATAGAGTGGATGATGCCTTCCCTGATGAGGGTGTTTACTGCTTCGCATGATATTGTGGTGATTCAACCTGTCGGTGGGGAAGATGTGACTGCTGCAGAGCAGCATCAGGCGCTGATAAATTATCAATTCAACTATAAGATGGAAGGGTTTACCAAGTTTTATACTTGGTTCAAGGATGCTCTTATTTATGGATTCGGTGTTATCAAAATTACGTGGGAAACGTTTTATGAGAAGAAGTCTGTTTTCTATCCTGAGATGACCGAGGAAGAGTTTACAGCGCTTACTATACAGCCCAATATTTCCATAGAAGGATATGACGAGTATGAGGATGTTACTGTCACGGAGTTGGAATCGTCTGATGGAACGAAGCAGGAGGCTGTGGAACGCGCTACGGTGTTTAGAAACGTCAATGCCTTCATTAAGAAGAATGTTTACTCTGGCCCTTGGCTGGAGAATATTCCTGTTTCTTCTTTCTATATTGAGCCTGGCGCACGTACAATACGTGAAGCCAATTTTGTTGGGCACAGGGTCAGGCGCACAATGGATTATCTTCGTCGGATGGAGCGCGAGGGTATATACCATAATGTTGATGAGGTTATTCCTTATGCTGAGGGGGATTCGGAGTACAATTCATTCTCTGGATTGAGTGAGCTGGAGGGTGAACACTCCGGACTCAACAAGGAATTGATGGCTACTCCTTCCGACGGCAGGGAATACAAATGGGTGTGGGAGTGCTGGGTGAAGCTGGATATTGATGGTGATGGATTGCTTGAGCCGCTGCTGGTTACGTTTACAGACGATGTGCTTCTTCGTGTGGAGGAGAACCCGTTCGACCATGGGGAAGCTCCGTTTGAGACCATCGTTCCTATAGTGGATTGTCATCGGCTATATGGCATTTCAATTACCGATTTGGTAATGGAATTCCAGAGAATGAAGACTTCTCTGTATAGAAACGTGTTTGATAATCTCGCGTTTTCAGTGAATAATTTCTATCTTGTTGCAAGAAACTCCGGTACGGATATTGGTGCGCTTATCAATGTTAAACCAGGATCGGTAGTGTTTACCGATGACGCGCATAACAGCGTTCGTGAAGTCAAACCTGAGAGTATTACTTCTTCCATGTTCAACCTGTTCGAGTATTTGGATGGATGCAAGGAGAATCGTACCGGTATTACTAAATACAACAGTGGGCTGGACAGCAATACTTTAAACCACATGTTAGACATAGAAACACCAGTACCTATGGCTGATGGTAGTATTAAGCTGCTTAAGGATATTACTGATGGAGATTTAATTATTGGCAGTAACGGAAGAGCTACAAAAGTGGTTAAAGCACATGAAATTCAGTATCCTAAAAAAGCATATGAAATGGTGTTTGCTTCTGGAGACGTGATAAAAGCTGGTGGTGAGCACTTATGGTCTGTTCAAACTCCGTGGGATAGAGAGTCTAATGGGCCTTATAGGGTTTTGGATACTGACACTATTTATGCTATGGATAGTAGCGTTAAAAAAAGAAGGACTATAACAATACCACGTGTACAAAGGCCCGAGTTTACGTCTACGGAAGCTCTCCCTGTAGACCCATACATTATTGGGTATTGGCTAGGTAACGGAAATTCATATGATCCTGTAGTTACTATAAACTCTCTTGATACTGATATTTTTGATTATTTTAAAAATTGGGCGGAATCCTATGGGGGTAGTATTTCGGAGCAAAAAGATCTGAGATCAAACGGTAGTAGAACTATTTATATATCTGGCACTCCTCTTCTTAAGGCTTTGAAAGAGTTTGGCTTATTAAAGATTCGAGGTAAAGACCATAACACAGACAAGTTTATTCCTGAAATTTATTTAAGATCATCCTATAGCAACAGATTGGAACTGCTTAGAGGTCTTATGGATTCAGATGGAACCCATGGCTTTAAGTCTTCTGTTATGTTTACACAGTCTGAGGGGCAATTGTTAACAGATGTTGTGAGGCTTATTAGAAGTTTGGGTGGTTGGGTACACCCAAAGAAGAAGAAACAAAGTAAAACAGGGATGCAGTATACAAAAGACTTTTATGTGGCATGTTTTAGAATTTTTGATAACCCGTTTAAAGCTTTAAGAAAAGCTAATAAATGGGAACCTATTCAAATAGAGGCTACTAGACAAGCAATTGTATCTATTACTCCTACTGAAAAGTGCTTGATGAGATGTTTAACTGTTGACGCAGAAGATGGTTTATTCTGTGTAGGGGATCATTTCCAGGTTAGCCATAATACGGCAACGGGGGTATCCGCTATAATGACAGCGAGCCAGCAGCGTATTGAGTTGATTGCCAGGCTTTTGGCTGAGACCGGTGTGAAGTATGCATTCAGGAAGATGATTGCTCTCAACCAGCAGTTTATTACTGATAAGATGGTTTTACGCTTGTTCAACAAGCCGCTTGAGATTACCCCCGATAAGCTGGATGGAAGTTTTGATTTGATGGTTAACGTCGGCATCGGTGCCGGTCTGAAAGAGCTTCAGCAGTCACAGATGCTTAATCTTCTTAACATTCTTCCTTCTCTTGCGCAGCTAGGCTTGGTTAAACCCAAACACGTTCACTATGTTGTTTCCAAGCTTCTTGAGAGTATGGGCTACAAGGATATTGAAAACTTTATCGAGCTTCCTCCTGAAGGTGCTGGAATGCCACAGGAGGTCGGAGCCCCTGCTGGAGGGCCTCCTCCTGAAGGAATGCCACCGGAGGGTATGCCGCCTGAAGGCATGACTCCTCCCGATGTTAATGCTCAGCCGATGCAAACTGCGGCTGGCCCTGCATCTCCGGTAGCAGCTCCTACAATGTTCATGTAGTCCCTTTCTTTTAATGCATCATGTGTTATCATCTTTTTAGATTGGAGAGGATATTATAATGATTGAAGCGAAGTTACAGGCGTTCGAGTTGATCAACTCGAATGAATGGAAGCTTATAAAAGAGCTTCTGATTTCCTATGCTAACCAACTTATTGCTAAGGGGATTCAGCTGACAGCTGAAGAGGTGAATGACAGGCCACGCACTGTATACATTGCGTCGGCAAAGTATTTCGAGGACTTTATCAAGCAGTTGGAGGGGCAAGGAATGAAGGAAGTTCAAGACCAGAAAGCGCAGGGACAGGATATCCAAACTGTTCCTGAATTTTAAGAGCGACCGTCAGGCAACGCTCGGAAGGGGAGATTAGAGTATGTCGTGGAATTTTCCGCAAGGTACGGAGCCTATAGTGGATGAGGAGCAGGAAGTTACCGAACTTACCGAAGAGTTGGAAGAAGGCCAGACAGGTCTTCAGGAAGAGACTCCGGAGGTGGAGGAAGGTACAACCGTAGAAGAACCACAGCGGCGAATGGAGCATAGGGCAGACCAGCCCCAAATGCAGACAGCAGAAGATGAGCCATTTGCAATATTGAAAGTTTACGGAAAATATATTCCTGTTCAGACAAAGGATGAGCTTATCAACCTTGCACAACAGGGTGTAGATTATGATAACAAGATGTATAAACTTCGTGAATGGCGTGAAGTCATTGGCGTTGTGGAGTCCAACAAAGCGGTACAAGAAGTAGTCAGGCGTGCTTTGAAAGGCGAAGATGTTTCTGACTATCTTGATTTTGATGGAACTTCTAAAGATATCGGCGATGCTAAGAAGTTTAAGGAATATTTGAAGAAACAGGTTGAAGCAGAACTTGTTCCGTATCGTAGTAAGATTGATGAGCTGGAAAAGGAACTTTTCTTTACTGAAATGAGAGCAAAGGATCCACAGCTTTTTGATATTGTTTTTAATCTGTGTAAAGAGGTTTACGCACTTCCTGAAGGCGCACCAAATGCTTTGCCTAAAGGCCTGAAGAAGCAGATAAACGAAGATAAGGAAGTTTTCAAAATTTTCTATAATTTTATCAGGGATAAGGTTATTGCCTACCAGCAAAATCAACCTCAGCCTGATATGCCTACCGAGTTGAAACCTACTCAAGCAAAGGCTACAGACAGTCAGCCTGACAGACAGCAGGTTTCACAGGGTACGCATCTTAAGCGTACTGTACGAAAAGTTCCGGTATTGGAAAATGGAAGAGACAACGAATCTTCAGTTTCAGCTTCCTTATCAGATGCAGAAAAAATTTGGAAGATGCCTTCTTCAAAGTTCCAAGAACTCATTAGAAAAGCCGAATCAGGATATAAAAGATAGTATAAATCCCACAATTATTAAAGGAGTGTTTTAAATTGGCTTACAATATGTCTACTACTGCCCTTACTCCTCCTTCATCTGTAGGAGCGCAGGCAACTGGGTGGCAACACGCTGATGGCGGAACTGGAGAACTTTTTTCCGCTGCCGAAGCTTATTATGATAGGAAGCTGCTTGAGAGAGCGCGTCCTAAGCTGATTGCACAGGATTTTGGTCAGAAGAGACCACTTCCTTCCAATAGCTCACTGACCATCAAGTTCCGTAAGTATAACGATCTTACCAGAGCCGTGTCCAGCCTTCAGATGACCGAAGGTGTTATCGGTGACGGTGAGAAGATGTCAATCACCGACATTCTTGCGTCTGTTCGTCAGTATGGTAACTTTGTTACTATCACCGACCTGGTGCAAGTGTCGATTGAAGACCCCGTCCTTAATGAAGCGGTTGACTTGCTTGCCGAACAGATGGCTGATACCATTGATACTATTACATTCTCCGCATTGAATGCCGGTACCAACGTTAGACTTGCCAGTGCTGCTGCAGATGTTGCTTCCCTTGCTCAGCCTATCAAGGGTGCTGACTTTGATTACGCGATTCGTATGTTCCGTAGAAACAACGCGGATCCGTTTACTGAAATCGTTAGAGCTTCCACTGGATTCAATACGTTCCCTATTCGTCCTGCGTATTGGGCTTTTATCCATCCTGATGTTGCTAAGGATCTTGAAAACATCAGCGGATTTATTTCTGTTGAGCGTTATGCTTCTCAGGGCCCTGTGCATGATGCAGAAATTGGTGCCTACAAAAATGTCAGATTTTTGATGACAACTCAGTGCCCGATTCTTGATCACGCTGGTAACCCTGCACATAACCCTGGGTCAGTTGCAACATGGGTTCCTGCAACAACCAACACAACCAAGGCAAATGTTTACAGCACAATCCTTGTCGCTAAGAATGCTTATGGCCTTGTTGATCTTGACAAGGGTACTGTCAAGTCCATCGTTAAGACTCCTGGAACTTCGGATACCAGCAATCCGCTTAACCAGTTCTCAACAGCTGGTTGGAAGCTTCTGTATACCGCTAAGATTCTTGACGAATCCAAGATTATCAGAATTCAGTCACTCGCTACGCTCTAAGTGTAGCTTTACGTTAGGAGAGTAGATTATGGAGATGAAACAAAAACGTGTTACAGTGTTTTCTACAGACCAGAATCAGGATGCTCCAATCTTTGTAGCCCTTAATGGACGACAGATGTATGTCCCACAGGGTGTACAGGTGGAGATGGATGAAGGCCTTATTGAAGTTCTTCAAAATGCTGTGGAGAGGCTTCCTGGAAAAGACAACATGAAGGGTACGGTTATGCCGAGGTTTCATGTTACGGTTCACGGGGATTCTGAAAAGGATACTAAAGAAAAACTTAACGTGGAAGCCAAGCGCCCACCTGCTAATCTGAAGTAAATATTGTAACGGAAGGCTAGGCAAGCAATTGTCTAGCCTTTTTTTTATTGTTTTTGTTGGTATAATGATGTAGGAAAGGAGTGTGAATGATGGCTACTTACAACAGTATCAAGTATCGTATTAGGAGTGAATTGTCGGAAGTTTCTGAAATTACATTCTCTGATGAAGAGATGTTTTTATACACCTGTGAAGCTGGTAATATGTTACATGGAATGATTGCAACTATAAATCCATCATTTTTGTTAACGGGTTATAAAACTTATTCTAAAATGAATGATTACCTTCCTTATGAGCAGATGAGGTGGTATTCTGATTTTAATGAAGCGGCTATGCTTAGTGCTGCTAACGATACAAATCCTGATTTTGAGCTTCCTGAAGAGTACCGGTATTTGGATATCAATATGGATGGTTATGTAACTACAGCTGATTTTAATGCTATTTTAGGTATGGATGTTTATGATATTGATTCTAATGGGATGTATGATTGGCTTCGTTCCAATCACAAACTGGATTCAATAGACTTTTCACAAATAGCAATACCCTCCAACTGTATGTTTTTATACAATCTGTATTTTACTGATTACTCTTCCGAGCATACATTCAAGTTAGCACTTACTAACTTGGATAATGTAATATATCATCAAAGTTCTGTTGGGATGCCAGCTATGTACACACGGGTTGGTAATTACATAAAGATGGCACCTTCCATTTCCGAGCCTTCTTTACTGCAGCTTTACTATGTACCATCCTATACTCCTCCAGTGGACGAGTTTGGAGATTTAGGGGTTCCTGATGCGTTTGTACCATTCGTAGTGGAATATGCTGTGTTACGTGCTCATAATAGAAATGACAGAAAGACATTGGTTGAGCAATCTTTTCTTAACCAAAAGGGAGAGCTTATTCAGAGTATTCTTGGTAGGGAAGAGACCCATATTCAGGTTATACCAACACTTACAAACAATCCTTATCGGAATGTTAGGTAGGTGGTGATTTTGGGCAGATTTTCTGGATTCAAGTTTAAAATAGAGCCTAAGTCATTTTCCACCAACCAGGCTTACGATGCACCTATTCTGGTTACACAATCTGATTTTAGTGGTGGTATAAATAACTCCAGATTGCAGACCGCTATCGATGTTGAACGAGAGCTGTTTTATAGTGAAAATCTTTATATTGATATTCAATCACAGATAAAGACTAGACCTGCATTTGTCAATTATGCTTCTGTAAATCCTGAGTCTAGAGCTCAATATGGAATGCAGGGGTTTGGAGAGTACGGAGATTACTTGCTTATGGCATATGGAGGGTATATTTATAGATGTAAAGAACGTTTGGTGATGGATTCAACTACATTTATTTATCATAAAGAAGGTTACGATTTCGAGATTGTAGGAGAATGTGAGCCCAATGTAAAAGTTCAATTTCTTCCCTTTCATAGCCATACTTATATTCTGGATGGCGGTAAATTAAAGAGATACAACAATGAAGATTTAGTTGAAGAAGTTCCAAATGCTCCTGTATGCAGGTTTGGTATATCATATCGAAACAGGCTTTGGGTGGCTGGCAATGAAGGGTTTTTTAATGATGAAGATGATGAGCCTTGCCACGCATACGGGCTTTATGTATCAGGCCCAAATGATGCTGAAGACTGGGGAAAGCATGGATTAAAGCTTGGTACATTCTTTGAAATTGACCCATATGAAGTATCAACCAACGTTAGGCCAAACCAGATTTCTGGAATGACTCTTTATGGTGAAGCAATTCTTGTTTTTAAAACTGGTGCATACGATCGTGTATATAGGGTGGATGGTACCACTACGGACTCATTCCAAATGTCTAGAGTTCATGAAGGTTCAACGTGTACTAATCCATTTACTGCAACAATCACTCCGTTAGGAGTGTTTTATCTTTCACCTGATGGAGTACGCGCAATGTCGGATCAAGCTGCTCCTGCCGAGCTGGTTAGTAGCAAGTTAAGTAAGGATGCTCTTCGTGATATCAATCTTCCTGATGCTGAATCAGTGTATGATTCTGATAGTGGTAACTATATAATTACGTCTTCCAGAGCTGTGTGGGTATTCAACATCTACACTAGAGGGTGGTTTTTTTGGAGGCCTCCTTCAGAAGTTCATTGCGTTAGATCATTGGAACGTGGTATTTATTTTGGCACTACTTTAGGCAGTATTCTTTGTTTAAATGATGAAGAATATCGTGAATATAATGAACAAACTGATACATTGGATACTATTACATCCATTATAGAAACAGCAGCTTACGATTTTGGTCATACATCAATTACTAAATATTTAAAGAATTGTTATATGCTTATGGAGCTTCCCTACTCTGCTGCGTTAAAATTTGAATTCAGATCATCCAGACCATCATTACACGGAGTAGGTGCATTAAACCAGTATTCTATTAAGGATAAAGACGATGATGACCCATATATTCGAGAGCTTCTTTGGGATAACCCGAACTATATTTGGGATTTTGATATCAGGACAGCTCCTGCACTTTATCTGGAAGAGCATTATGGATTTGATGAAGTGGATGATGATGAAGTTGGTACAAGTGGATGGGATTATGAATTCAATTCTGAAAATGAAGATTATATAACACAGTTTGAAAAGGTTGAAAGATTGCTTCGTCCATCAGATCCATACTTTTCTGTTACGTTTGATCAGGCTGCTCCGGACGTAGAAACAAAGTATCGTCAGGTTACATATGCTAAACGTTATTTATCAGAGCTGTATGCAAACATTAAAACTATCACTGCTTACTACAACAACCCTAATTATGGCTGGGACTCTGTAAGATTTATCTGGGATGAAGACATGCGATTGACAGCTTCAGAATTTGTTAAAAAGATGTATGGATTTGATGAGCCGCCTGATGAGTACGGAGACATCTTTTATGGATGGGATATCGGTATGCCGCCTCCTGATGAATCTCAATTTAAAGAGTGGTATGATAGACGTATTGCTATCGCACGTGGATTATTCAATGTTGGAGAAGGTTATGAAGTAATGTCTTATGATTCTTTTATTGGATCAAACTCTATCCAGATAAAAATGCCTGTTGGTTTGCGTGATACCAATATTACTCTTCGTGTTACTGTTTCCGGATCGCCTGTTACGTTTCAGGAAATTTCATTTGACGGAGCCATGCTTCGTCCAGCCCCATAAAGGAGGTCTATTATGTCTATTACTATTGCTGATTGGGAACCTTCTGCTGCAAGGTTGCCCGTTTATGGTCAGAGAATTATTTCGTCTACAGATTGGAAATATATTGTGTATGAGATATACGCATATCTTAATACTCTTAAAGCAGCAGCTGCTTCTCATGCTTCTCCTGATGAGCCTACAAACCCATACACTGGAATGATTTGGCTGGATACAGCTGTAGCGGGTACTCCTATGTTGAAGGTATATGTGGTTGATAAATGGTTTGCCGTACCCCTTACTCTTGTTAATTAGGGGGTATTTATATGGTTAATTGGGAGCCTAATTCAACACTTCTACCACAGTTTAAAGAGCGTCCAATGTCTTCAGTAAAATGGATAGCCACCATCAATGAAATTTATCAATACATGAATAGAATTCGTCCATTTACATCTGAAATCACTGAAGAGCCAGCAGGGCCTGATTTGGGACATGTTTGGTTTGATACAACAGACCCACTGGAACCAAAATTAAAAATTTATGATGGAGCAGCATGGTGCTATATACCATTGATTAGGGAGGGATAATTGTGGCAAACTGGTCTCCGCGAGAAGAGAACCTTCCTGCGTATGAAGAGCGTCCTATGTCTTCCACCAAGTGGAGGGCTGCTGTATTTGATATATATGAGAAGCTGAATTACTTACGTAATTTTTATGATGAAACAGGAAACCCGCCTAACTCACCAAATCCTGGAAATCTGTGGTTTGATCAGGATGAAAATGCATTGAAGGTATGGAATGGGTCGGATTGGGGTAAAGTGGTTATTGAAGGGCTTAATTCTTCACCAAGCCCTACCCCATATTTTCTTCCTATTGCTTTGTCCACAGGTAAGCTGGATGAAGGGTGGCTTCCATCTGCAAGTACTATAGCACAAGGTATTGTACGAATGGCTACTAATGGGGAAACCGATTCAGGGGCACTAAACGATGTTGCTATATCCCCATCAAATCTTCATTATTACATGTCGGCATTCAGCATAGGGGATGCTAGCACAACTGTAAAAGGAGTCATTAGGATTGCGACTTCAGAAGAAGCCGATGAGGGAGTGTCCAACCTTACAGCAATGACTCCTTATCGTACACGACAGGTTGTTGATGCTGCAATAAATGAAGCTGGATTCCCCACCCCTTCAGGTGGGTTTCCTGGAAATGCTGTTGTGGTTAATGAAACTGGCACTGATTACGTATTAAAAGATATTGTTTCAGAGTCTGCTAATATGTCGTTTGTGTATTCACTTATTTTTGGAGGATAGGGGGGTAACTTATGGATTTAATAAACGTAAAAGCAAGGGTACCTAATGCTGTTACTACTCCTATCTTTACTATAACCAAAGATGCTGTAGTAATCGGATTTCAAATAGTTAATATTACTGCATCAAATAGTGTGGTGGATATTTTTGTTAGACGAGACTTCACTGATACTTATATTGTCAAAGATTTAACAGTATCTGGAACAGAGCCCTATAACCCATTAACTGGTAAGCTTATTTTAAAAACAGATGATGAAGTATACATGCAATCTACAGTTGCTGATACTGCTGATTGTATTATAAGTTATTGCGAGTTAGATATATCTGGGTCCACGTTCTACGATCCTAGAATCCCAATAGTTACGTCAATAGATGAAGGAAAGCTTGTTATTGTTTCAGATACTGAGGGCAAGTACACAGTCGTAGATAAGGATTATGTTTTTCCCTCTTATACATCGCCTACAGATGATAATAAATTTTTATCTATTGTTGATGGTGCAATAACATGGGTACCAGAGCCTAATTCGTTACCTGATATAGCCGATCCAGCAGATGAAGGAAAGTTTCTCTCCGTAGTAACTGGTGCTGCAAGTTGGGTTGACAAACCGAATTCTTTACCGGATATAATTACGCCAGATGATGAAGGAAAGCTGCTTGGTGTGTCTTCTGGGGAATCAGCATGGGTGGAAAGTCCAGTTCCAGATATCACCACGCCCGATGATGAAGGAAAGTTTCTCTCCGTAGTAACTGGTGCTGCAAGTTGGGTTGACAAACCGAACTCTTTACCTGACATAGCAATAGGGGATGAGGAGAAGATTCTTTCCGTTATTTCCGGAGAAGCTGTCTGGGCTGAAGCCCCGTCTTCTCTTCCTGAGATTACGGCAGGGGACGAAGGCAAGGCGCTTGCGGTGGTTTCTGGCGTGCAGACTTGGGCAGACCCGCTGGAAGAGTTGGGTATAGGGACGGGATTCTTTGAGTTGGACGAGTCCGGAGATATTGTTCCGAAGACCGGCTCACAGCTTTTGTCGGAGATAAACCTGGGTTCCGGTCATTTCGAGTTTACCGGAGAAGGCGATCTTCGCATGAAATCCGGCGGGGATTATCGCGTAGGGAGTACGTTGCCTGAAAGCAATGAAACGGATGAGGGGAAGTATCTGAGGATAGATAGCGGTACTCCTGCTTGGACTGTCATGGAGACTATAGGAGACGGGACTACGGTGGACGCTGGAATTTTGAAGCTGTCTCCCAATCTGTACAAGGGTAGGGAATCTTTTTCTAGAGATTCGGTGAATACACTTTCTACACCCGAGTTTCACGTTGAACTTGATACTGCATTTTATTCGTTCAATGCCGGAACAATAGATTTAGACGCTACTGCCTCATGGGACGCTGCGACATACGCTACTCCGGCGAATCGTTCCGGCAAGGACTTCTACGTGTACGCGACTGCGGATGGGCTGATTTTATCCGCGAATGCGACGTATCCGACAGGTTACACCGCCGCGAACAGCCGCAAGATAGGCGGCTTCCATTGCCTCTGCGTGGCTGTCGGAACAATCTCAGGCCATCCGCTCACCGGTATGGCTGCTGGCGACGTCCTTCCCGCTTCCGTGTGGGACTTGCAGCACAGGCCGCAGTGTTCGCCCGAAGGCATGGTCTGGAGCAACGAGGCTAAAATCTGGGTTGACATTTATCTTCAATCCGGGACCGGAGCCAGCACGAAGTCCGCGAACGGCGGCACCATCACGGATACGCGCACGTGGATGGATCACGTAGACGATCTCGGCGCGGTTGGTAAGCGGTTACTCGACGATGGAGAGTTTCAGAAGATAGCAGAGGGATGCAATCAGGAGACGAACATCACCGGTTCCGCCGATCCCGGCACGACTACAGGGCACACGGATACGGCAGGCAGGCGCATGGTCTCGAATATCGGCTGTGAAGACTGCGCTGGGGCGATGTGGCAGTGGTTGCTGGATCAGAGTTACAGGTTCGAGTCCACTTTTGCGGCGACTTGGGGTTATTATGATTTGCCTGGAGACAAGGGCTCTCTCTATAATTACGACAATACTGGCGGGAAGGCTGACGTAAAGCTCGCTGCGGGCGGTAATTGTTCGGATGGCGCGGCTTGCGGTTCGCGGTGTCGTGCTGCGATTTTCTGCCGCTGGGATGTCTTTTCGATTCTCGGCGCGCGCGGGTGTTGCGGAGCCATGGTTGCAGAGTAAGGGGGTTAATCCAGTATGAGTTTAAACAACAAGAGGTGGGATGATGAATGAGTAGAGCACTGCTTCCTCCAGTAAGCGGAGGGACTGTAGGGATTTCAACGGATAAATGGGATGATGTTTGCACTGAAAAAATAAACGGACAGTATTTTACTGCGGAAGGCATTTATCCTTCTATGTATTTTCAGTCGGACAACTGGAGCAGATATTCGGCTGACATTTTAACGTCTCCCGATGAAGTGTCGTTGGATATCGGCGGGACGGTGTACGTGCTAGACAGCGCCGAGATTATGGGGTTGGCTTCATCCGCTTCATGGGATACGACCACACCCACTGATTACACTGTTGCAGCAACCAGAGCGGGAAAAGACTTTTATATTTATGCGTGCGTTCCGTTATCCGGTAGAAAACCCACTATAGTTCTTTCAGCGAATGCGACGTATCCTTCCGGTTATGATGGAACTAACAGTCGAAAGATAGGCGGATTCCACTGCCTCTGCGTGGCGGTTGGCACCATCTCGGGGCATCCGCTCTCTGGTATGCTTGCTGGCGACATACTCCCCGCTTCTGTGTGGGATTTGAATCACAGGCCGCAGTGTTCGCCCGAAGGCATGGTGTGGAGCGAACAGGTGAAAATCTGGGTGGATATTTACCTCCAGAGCGGCACTGGAACTGCAACGAAGAGTGTCAACGGCGGGACAATTACGGACAGTAGAGACTGGATGGACTTCTGCGACGACCTTTCCGCCGTAGGCAAAAGGTTATTGGACGACAGGGAATTTCAAGCCATAGCCGCGGGTGGGAACGAGGAGACGAATATAGCCGGTTCCGCCGATCCCGGCACGACTACAGGGCACACGGATACGGCAGGCAGGCGCATGGTCTCGAATATCGGCTGTGAAGACTGCGCTGGGGCGATGTGGCAGTGGTTGCTGGATCAGAGTTATCGCGTTGGAACGGGGGCTGCGTGGAACTGGTTTGATTTGCCGGGTGCGAAGGGCAGTCTGTATAACTACTCGACCGCAGGGGATGCTGACGTAAAGCTCTTTGCGGGCGGTGATTGGACGAATGGCGCGGCTTGCGGTTCGCGGTGTCGTCATGCGAATCGCTACCGCTGGAGTGTCCATTCGAATTTCGGCGCGCGCGGGTGTTGCGGAGCCATGTAGCTCCACTTTATGAAGGAGATGATTTTATGAGAGGTTTTCCAAAATATTTCAACAGCAAACAAGACGTTATGAACGCGCTAGAACTTTTCCCGCAACAGACGAAAGCTTACATTTCTAATCTGCTGGCGACGCGCAAACTCTGGGTGCAGGTGGAATACACCGCTCCCGGCGTAGAGGACGAAAGCCATTACATCAGAACAGACGAGGCGGGGAACGTCTACCAGATGGAATACCAGGATGATCCGAACGGGGCTATTCCACGGCTCGGGTTCACGGTCGAAGAACTGGAGGCGATGATATGAGCGTTCCTGCACCGACTCCGAGGCATGTTCTTGAGGGCGGCAAATGGGTTATTCCGATGGATTCTCTGCGTGTGGACAAGCGGGAGGAGATCAACGCCGCTCATGCCGCTCACGTCAGAGGAAGCACGCCTGTGTCTCTGGGCTTTTCAATGCAGTTCGATACCAGAGATGCAATGATGGTTCGCGGAGCTATAGAGCTTGCACAGGCTATGGGGCAGTCTTCCATCTATCTTACCGATTCTGAGAATGTAAATCATGTAGATGTTCCTATCGCCGATGCACAGACTGTTTTAATGGAGATGATGGCAGCATTTGCTACGGCACACGCAAAGAAACAGGCTTTGAGGGGAGCGATTGATGCTGCAACCACTCCTGCGGAACTCGATGCAATAGGGTGGGATAATGCATGAGCCAAATCATAAAGCCACGCGCTGACGGTGAAGGCTCGCTTGGAACACCCACGCAGAAGTGGGGAGACGTTCAGACTGACAAGCTGAACGGAAAAACCCCTACGGAATTTGTTGCTGCGGAGACTCCTGCGGCAACAACTTCCGTTGCTGGTATCGTGGAGCTCGCCACCGATACCGAAACGAGCGTAGGAACGGACAATACTATAGCCGTTACACCAGCGGGATTGAAGAGCGTGCAGATTCGTGTATACATTGTAAGAGAGATTCAACGACTTGGCAGTGAAACTTCTGTGTGGTCTTTACTTTCCTTAGGCTCCGGTGTTGTTCTAGCCGGTACTGCTGCAACCGGAAAGATATATAAATCCTCAAACTCCGGAGACACATGGAGCGAGATTCAACGACTCGGCAGTGAAACCTATGGGCAGTCTTTACTTTCCTTAGGCTCCGGCGTTGTTTTAGCCGGTACTGCTCAAACCGGAAAGATATTCAAATCCTCGAACTCCGGAGACACGTGGACTGAGATTCAACAGCTAGGCAGTGAAACCAATGTGTTTTCTTTAGTCTCATTGGGCTCCGGTGTTGTTCTAGCTGGTACTTATCCAACCGGAAAGGTATATAAATCATCGAACTCCGGAGACACATGGAGCGAGATTCAACGACTCGGCACTGAAACCCATGTGTATTCTCTAGTCTCCTTGGGCTCCGGCGTTGTTCTGGCTGGTACTCGTCCAACCGGAACGGTATATAAATCCTCAAACTCCGGAGACACATGGACTGAGATTCAACGACTCGGCACTGAAACCCAAGTGTATTCTCTACTCTCATTGGGCTCCGGCGTTGTTCTAGCTGGTACTGCTGAAACCGGAAAGATATATAAATCCTCAAACTCCGGAGACACATGGAGCGAGATTCAACGACTCGGCAGTGAAACTTCTGTGCTTTCTTTACTTTCCTTAGGCTCCGGCGTTGTTCTAGCCGGTACTTATCCAACCGGAAAGATATATAAATCCTCGAACTCCGGAGACACGTGGACTGAGATTCAACAGCTAGGCAGTGAAACCTATGTGCGTTCTCTACTCTCATTAGGCTCCGGCGTTGCTCTAGCTGGTACTCAGCCAACCGGAAAGATATTCAAAATAAACGAGGTGATGGTGCCGTGGTAATACATCTTAGCGGATGGTCTCCGGATAGGTATCCTCAAGTGCTTTCACTGATGCTGCAGGAAGCGAGGCTTCCTCCCGCTTCTGGTGTGTTCACTTTTTCAGGTTTCGCGCCTGACGAGGAATTGACTCAGGAACAGGAAGCAGCAATTTCGAGCTATTTTAAGCCTATGACTCTGGAAGAGTGCCGTTCTGCCAAGCGCTCCGAAATCGCCGCTGCACGATGGACGGCTATGTCAACACCGACAACGGTTGACGGCTTCTCCGCGCTGTGGTACGCGGACAAAGAGAGCATGAACGACATGCTCCGGGCTTCCATCGACTTACAGACGGCGATAGCCATGGAAATTCTGCCGCCGGAAACGACCGTCGAGTGGAAAACGGCAAGCGGCGATTTTGTTACGTTGACGCTTGAAAACCTCATCAACGTGAGGATGCTATTGTCCCAACGTCAGCAGGCGCTCTACGCGCAAGAGGCCGCGCTCGTTGGCTTGATAGATTCCGCGACCACTCCCGCAGAGTTGGAAGCGATAGCATGGACGGACTAGAAAGGATGGGGATTAGATGAGTCTGGATGCAGCTGGAGAGGCTAGAGTTAGTCTGTACACTATACCAGCGCAGACTGGAAGATTTATCAGTGATTCTGGCGAGATTAGGAGTGTAATAGAGAGGGTAACAGGCGCATTTTCTTATATAAACACAGATCACCAATATATTCATGAAGGAATTGCATTTAAAGCACATCTTTATACAGCATCCCTTGCGCACTCTACTACACTGTCTTTTAGTTTTAAAACACCTGTTGCAAAATATATACATCTTAAAGACTTAAGTTTAACTTCGTCTGCGGCTACCGTTAGACTGTCATTAGT
>Ga0334892_1001068_pt1 | contig 25627 bp, 25 predicted proteins | sample GraSluR3_MG_4_FD_207213 | JGI IMG/M metagenome (GOLD analysis project Ga0334892, IMG submission 207213) | Sludge microbial communities from methane-producing bioreactor in Wageningen University, Netherlands - Granular Sludge_15_04-R3 | ecosystem: Engineered > Bioreactor > Anaerobic >...
TCAACTTCTACTTCGTAGCTCTTACCGTTTACGGTTATGTTGAATTTTCTCATTATTTCTCCTCCGTTTTTAGATTGGTATTTTTGTTTCCCAATATATTCGCTTGTTTTCGAAAAGTCTGATGAAGCGCTCTCTGATTCAAGATCAGAGATTTATCACATTCATCTCGAAAATTGACTTGCTATCGATTGAGACTGTAGTTGGTCAGTTAATTGTTTTCGTTCTTTAGCAATCTTGTGACTAATTGCTTTAGTGGTAATCACGCAAGTCAGCCCGATTTTCTCAACTCATGTGTGAAATCAAGCTGATCTTTCCATATGTTCGCTTATTCATCATTACTTTTCTTTTTTAATGAACATTGAACAATCCCAATGATTATAGGTCGAGCTTTTGGGTCTGAGACCCTTCGACAAGCTCAGGGTGACAGATGCTTTCCCAATTATTCATTGCTCTTTTCATTGTGCATTGAGAATTGTGAATTATTACAGTCTTCCCATTATCTGTTCCTGCTTACCCATCTCTCTCCAGACTGTTGTAGCCTGTGGGGTCCTTCTTATGCTTCTGATATTTATCTCTGGTATGTCCACTCCCAGGCTGTTTGCTATGGCAGCTGTTATTACTGCTATAAGCTCTTCTTCATCTTCCTGGTCTTCTGTTGTAGCCATTACTGGTGCTTCCTTTTGGACTGGCTTCTCCTCTTTGGCTGGTGCTACCTTCTTTACTTCCTTCTTCTCAGCACCCGCTGATTTCAGAAAAGTTATGGTCAAGGATATCAGTATCAGCACAACAAATACTACAGCCATACTAACTACTGTAACAACCAGTGCTTCTCCCATCGTTACTTCGTTTCCCATGGTTTATCCTCCCTATACTGGCAGGTTGCCGTGTTTTTTACTTGGTCTGGTCTCTCTCTTTGTCTCCAACATATCGAATGCGCTTATAAGTCTTGGTCTTGTCTGACTTGGCACTATAACATCATCCACAAATCCTCTCTGCGCTGCAGTGTATGGATTTGCAACCGTATCTCTGTATTCCTGAATCTTTTCTGCTCTTGTTGCAATTGGATCGTCTGAATCTGCAATTTCATTCTTGAAGATTATGTTTGCTGCTCCGTCCGGTCCCATTACTGCTATTTCAGCATTTGGCCATGCGAATACCTGGTCTGCCCCAAGGTCCTTGGAGCACATTGCAAGGTAAGCTCCACCGTATGCCTTCCTTACTATCATTGTAACCTTTGGCACTGTTGCCTCTGAGTATGCGTAGAGCATCTTGGCACCGTGTCTGATTATTCCTCCGTGCTCCTGTGCAACTCCTGGTAGGAATCCTGGCACGTCCACAAGGTTAAGAAGTGGAATGTTGAATGCATCACAGGTTCTTATGAATCTTCCTGCCTTGTCTGATGCGTTTATGTCAAGACATCCTGCCAGTATTCTTGGCTGGTTGGCAACAACACCTATTGTCTTGCCGTTTAGTCTGATGTAGCCTGTTATTATATTCTGTGCATACAGTGGCTGTACCTCAAAGAAGTGGCCATTGTCTGCTATAAGCTCTATTACGTGCTTCATGTCGTATGGCTTGTTTGGATTTTCCGGAACAATCTCATTCAGTTCCTCATCCACCCTGTTTATGTCATCCTCCATTTCATACACTGGCGGCTGCTCCAGATTGTTTGAAGGCAGGAAGCTTAAAAGCTCCTTGATTCTGTCTATTGACTCCTGCTCCGTCTTGTCCATGAAGTGGGCAACTCCACTCTTCTTGTTGTGGGTTCCTGCTCCTCCAAGGGCTTCCTGGCTAACCTCTTCTCCAGTTACTGACTTGATTACCTGTGGTCCTGTTATGAACATCATACTAGTCTTGTCAGTCATGAAGATGAAGTCTGTTATAGCCGGTGAGTATACTGCTCCACCTGCACTTGGTCCCATTATAGCTGATATCTGTGGAATGACACCTGAGGATATTGTGTTTCTGTAGAAGATTCTACCGTATCCTGAAAGGGCGTCAACTCCCTCCTGGATCCTTGCTCCACCTGAATCGTTGAAGCCTACTATGGGAGCTCCCATCTTAAGTGCCATGTCCTGAACCTTGTTTATCTTGCTTGCATGCATTTCACCAAGGGATCCGCCTATTACAGTGAAGTCCTGGGCATACACAAACACCAATCTTCCGTCAACTGTACCATAGCCGGTAACCACTCCGTCTGCCTCTGCATGAACCTTCTCCATACCGAAGTTTTTGGCTCTATGCTTCACAAAGGCGTCAAGCTCAACAAAGCTTCCCTCGTCAAACAGGTAGTCGATTCTCTCCCTGGCAGTCATTTTCCCTGAGCTATGCTGCTTCTCTATTCTTTTCTCTCCGCCTCCAAGCTCAATTTTCCTTTTGGCTTCAAGAAGTTCTTGAATCTTATCGCTCATTTTTACCCTCCTAATGTACTTAATCTCTTTCGCTGATTTCTGTAAGAACGCAAGCACGAAAATGTACATGGTTTATTAACTTTATTATCATTTATAAAATTAACTCTAGTTCAAAAATTAGGTACCTTTAGATAATTTAACACTTTCCAAAGGCACCTAATTACTAATATTACATTTTCTTATTGTTTTCTAAGTATCTACAACCATTTTATCAGCATGTACATAAAATAATTTAAATAATAAAGTTAGTACAATAAATTTCCTAATACTACACAGTACAACCCTGCAATAACTGGTATTACAACAGATACTATAAACATAGGCTTATAACCATCTTTATGTGAAACTCCAGCATAAGTAAGCATAGTAATTATAGCTCCATTATGTGGTAATGAGTCCAGACCAACTGATGATACTGCAACAATTCTTGCTAAGGCTTCTGGATTAGCACCTGTTGCTAATAATTTATCACCAACAGCATTTAGTGCTATTGTCATTCCACCTGATGCAGAACCTGCAAAACCTGCCATAAGATTTACTGCTATGAAAGCAAATAAATATGGATTCCCTCCAGAAATGGCATCCAAGCCGTTTACTAATTGTTGAAAACCTGGTAGAACCTGAATTATTCCTCCAAAGCCTACAGCCAGAGCAGTATTCATAATTGCCGGATAAGCATTTGATGTACCTGCGCCTAAAGAAGATTTGATCTTCCCTTTCATATTGTTAAAGAAAAGTAATATTGTTAACAATATACCTGCAGTCATTGATACAACAACATGAAATTTTACAACATTTAATAATACCATTATTAGAATTATAGGTAGTAAAGATAGTAAAAAGTTTGGCAACTCTTTGTCTTGAGCCATTAATGCCAGTTCATTCCTATCATCCACAAATCCTTCCCCTCTGTCCTTAGCTTTCTTTACTTCCCAATTTAAATATATAGTTGCAGCAGCAAACATTAGTATAAAAGCAGTATATCCCATGAATGGTGCAGCCATAGGATCTACACCCAACATTGTTGTTGGAATTATGTTCTGAATTTGTGGATTTCCAGGAAAACTTGATTCAGATACAATAACGCCACCAATCAATACCCCAGGAATTAGTTTTCTAGGGATGTCTCCTTCTTTAAAGCACATTAACATCAGTGGGTAAATTACAAAAATTATTGCAAATACACTTACGCCGCCTATTACTAAAATTGCAATAGCTAACATCATAGCTAATACAACTCGTTTAACTCCTATTACATCAATCAATTTCCGTGCAATAGATTGAGCAGCCCCACTTACTTTCATAACTTCTCCAAACAATGCTCCCATCCAAAACATTGGAAACCAATTTGTAACATAAGTACCTGCAGTAACCATGTATTTTTCCAAATACATCGGCAGTAGGTTTTCTCCCGCAGTAGCAGCTGCTATTAGCCCTGCTATCGGAGCCAATATTGCAATTGACCATCCTCTCATTGCACCATACATCAAAAATGCCAGCCCAATTAGTATACCCCAATACATAATCTCTCCCCCTCTAATTTAATAGCTGTAGATTGAACTCCCCATCAAGTTAACTGCTGCTTCTTTAATCGATTCACTTATTGTAGGGTGTGGATGTACAGTTGATATTATCTGTTCTGCAGTAGCTTCCATACTTATAGCCAAAGCAAATTCAGAAATTATTTCTGTAGCTCTAGGTCCTACTATTTGTGCGCCCAATATTTGATTATACTCTGAATCTGCAACAATTTTTATAATCCCATCTGCCCCTCCATCTATCAATGTTTTGCCGTTTGCAAATAGAGGAAATCTAGAAAGTTTAAAATCAATCTCCCTTTTAGTAGCTTCCTTCTCTGTAAGTCCAACACTAGCTACTTCAGGACTGCAAAAAATACCTGCTGGTATGCAATCATAATTAATTCTTGTTCCAATATCAAATATGTTCTCCACAGCTGCTATCCCTTGTTCTGCAGCCACATGAGCTAGCATGTTCTTTCCGGTACAGTCCCCAACAGCATAGATACTTTTATTACTTGTTTTCATGCTGTCATCAATTTTAATAAATCCTCTTTCGGTTTGTATGTTTATTTTTTCCAACCCTAAATCGTTTGTGTTGGGTTTTCTTCCTATAGATAATAATACTAACTCAGATTCAATTATTGAATCTGAACCATCTTTTTCATATACAACTGAAATCCCTTCTGATTCACTCTTAAAATTTGTAACTTTACAACCTAAATTGAAATCTACTCCTTTTTTCATTAGTCTTTTTTTAATAATATCTGAAATGTCTTTATCAAACTGGTCAAGTATATTTGGCAGCATTTCGATAATTGTGACCTTTGCACCAATTGATTGAAATATTTCAGCAAACTCTATTCCAATTACTCCGCCTCCAATGATAGTTAATTTTTTTGGGATTTCTTTTAATGACAATGCTTCTGAACTAGTAATAATTCTAGATGAATCTATTCCCGGTATATTAGGAATTATTGGACTTGATCCAGTTGAAATTATTAGTTTGTCATATTCAATTTTTTCATCCCTATCATCTTTGCTTTTTACTAATATCTTATTTTCATCGTAAATCTCCGCCACGCCTTCAATGACTCTAACGCTATTTAATTTTAATAGTGTAGATATACTACCAACAATCAACTTAACAATTTCATTCTTATTATCTAAAACAGTATCCCAATTAAGACTTGCATCACTATTAATATCAATACCTATCTTATCTAATTCTTTTAATTCAGAGAATTTTCCTGCTGAATTTAGCAAAGCCTTTGTAGGTATGCAACCTTCATTCAAACATACTCCACCAATACTATTTTTTTCTATTAAAGTGACCTCTGCTCCGAGTTGAGCTGCTCTAATGGCAGCTGAATATCCTCCGGGACCACCACCTATTATAACTATCTTCATCTCCAACCTCCATTTAATGTTTTTAGATGAGCAAAATTTCAGGCGATTCTAGACTGTTTTTAATTTCAGTTAAAAACATTCCTATAGTAGAACCATCTACTACTCTATGATCGTAGGAGCATAATAGATTAACCATTGATCTTATAACAACTTCTCCGTCAACTACGGCAGGTTTTTTTTCAATTTTCCCCATCCATAAAATCGAAGACTGTGGATAATTAATTATTGGAGTAGATGTTGTAGCACCAAATGTTCCAGCATTGGATAATGTAATTGTTCCCCCTTGCAAATCATTTGCCTCAATTTTGTTATCTCTCCCCTTGGTTGTAAGTTTTTCTATTGAAGTAGCAGTTTCAATAAAATTAAGATTTTGCATATTCTTAATTACAGGCACAATTAGTCCGTTAGGAGTAGCGACTGCTATTCCCATATTTATATTTCGTTTTATGATTATAACATCATCTACTAAAGTCGAATTAACGATTGGGTGATTCTTAATTGCATTTACTATTGCACGTGTAACAAAAGTCAACAAACTAATATTCTCGATTTCTTCGTTTGCTAACAATTTTTTTCTAAGTGTCATTGATTCGGTCATATCGACTTCTAATCCAGTAGTAACATGTACAATTGTATTGACACTTTTTGTCAAATTATCTCCTATTACTTTTCTAATTCCTACATAAGGTATTGTCTCAATTATTTCATCATCACCAGTATTTAGATCTTTTTTGCTTGAAATTTCATTTTGATTTTGTGAATCAATAAACTTTTCAACATCTTCTCTTGTTATCATTCCTTTCAAACCTGTTCCAACTATTTCTTGAATATTCAAATTTTTCTCTTTAATTATCTTTTTCGCAACTGGTGAAGCTTTCTTCTTAGGCGAGGATGTTTTTTCATCGTTTTTATAACTGTTTATTTCTTCAGTTTTTGATTCAGTTGAATCATTAATTTCTTTTTTCCCATTCACTACTAGATCTTCGGGTATTTCTTCATCTTTTTCAGTTGCAACAATTGCAACATTAGCTTTAACTGGAACTACATCATGGACAGAATATAGTTGCTTAATCAAATAACCATCCATTGTACTAGTAATATCCATAGTAATTTTATCCGAAGTAGCCTCAGCAATTGTTTCATCCTTCTTCACATATTCCCCTTCATTCTTTGTCCATTTTGTTAATGTTACATACTCAAATGACATGCCCAAGCTTGGCACCACAATTTGTTCTATCATATAAGTCACTTCCTTCATTTTGTTTTATTGGAACAACCTTAAAAGAAAATTTAACATTAACTATTAAGATTGTTCCCAATCCATTTTTACATTTTGAACTTCTAGAGTAATTTTTTAACTCCATTAATTACATCATTCTCATTAGGTACTACCATAGTTTCATTTTGTCTACCAGCAGGAATTGAAGTATCTTCTCCTGCTATTCTTATTATTGGTCCATCTAAATATTCAATATAATTTTCAGCAATTCTTGCTGCAATTTCTGATCCTACGCAAGCTGTTTTACAACAATCCTCTACAGTTACTAATTTTCCAGTTTTTGTAATTGATTCAACAATGGTATCCATATCAAGTGGTTTAATAGTCCTTAAATCAATTAACTCCACATCAATTCCTTCTTTTTCTAGCTTTTCGATTGCTCCTAAACACTTATAATATCCAGGCCCATAAGTTACAACTGTTACATCATTTCCCTCTCTCACTACTTTTGCTTTACCAATTTCTATTGGTTCTGTATCTATGATATCTCCCATTTTCCCATATACAGTTTTATACTCTATAAAAACTACAGGATTATTATCTCTAATTGCAGCTTTCATCAATCCTTTTGCATCATTCGGCGTAGCTGGCGTTACAACTTTAATTCCTGGGAATGGCATTAGCCAAGAATCTGGTGCTTGTGCATGATGCAGTCCAAAAGTACCGCCTATCCCGCTACCTGCTAATCTAAAAACTGCTGGTATATTAAATTCAGGCCCACTTTGATAAACATACTTTGCTGCTTGATCAACAATAGCGTCCATTGCTAATAGCATAAAGTCTCCGAACATAAATTCAACAATTGGTCTTTTCCCAGTCATAGCTAGTCCAGTAACCATCCCTGAAAATCCATTCTCATTAATTCCCAATGGAAAAATCCGTTCTTCTCCAAATTCGTCTAATATTCCAGCAGAAGTTCCCCACGAACCACCTTGTCTAACATCTTGTCCAAGTAACAAAACATTTTCATCTAATCTCATTTCTTCTTTCATAGCTTCTTCTATAGCTTTTGCAAATGTAAGCTTTTTGCTCATGGTCAACACTCCTTTCTATTTAATCTACGTAGTTCATCGTAATTAATTGTTCTTTTGTTGGATAATCACCTGATAATGCAAATTCAGCAGCTTCTCTCATCTCTTCTTTAGCATCCTCAGTAATTCTCTCTAATTCATCTTCATTTGCAACATTTAAAATTAGTAAGTCATTTCTAAGTTTGAGTATTGGATCTTTTTTAATCCATTCATCTACTTCTTCTTTTGTCCTGTATCCACCATATGAAAGCGTGTCGCTATTCCCATGTCCTTTGTGTCTGTAAGTTTTTGATTCAATTAGAATAGGTCCATTGCCATTTCTTGCAAAATCGTATGCTTCTTTTAATACGCTATGAAGCATTATTGTGTCATTTCCATCAACAATATAACCAGGCATGCCGGCTCCAACGCTTCTTAATGCAATGTCTTTTATTGGTGTTGTATCTTCAATTGGCTCAAAAATCTCATATAAATTATTTTCTACTATATATACGATTGGTAGTTTAAATGTACTTGCTAGGTTAAGTGATTCATAGAAATTCCCTGCATTTGAAGAACCATTTCCATTCATACAAAGGCATACTTGAGATTCTTTATTAAGCTTGCAAGTAAACCCAATTCCTGCTGCAATTGGAACATGTGCAGCTTGAATTCCTGGTCTACCCATCACCTTAAGCTCATAATCGCCCAACTGAGCACCAGCTCTACCTTTGTTGTATCCATTAGTTCTGTTTAACAACTCAGCTAGCATTCTTTTTGGCTCCATTCCTTTTCCAATGGCCCATCCCCATCCTCTGTGGTAAGGCATAACGTAATCATCCTTTGTAAGAAATGATGTTGCAACAATTGGGGTAGCTTCTTGACCTCTAGTGTTATGCTGAGTAATATCGTGTCCCTTTAGAAGCAAGTCTTCTATAGTGTTATCAAACTCCATGGTTCTAACCATATTTCTATATAATTCTAGTAATTTTTCAGAGCTTATACTTTTCCCGTATTCTTCTCTATTGAAATTTACTTTTTCAGTGCTAGCGACTATTTTAATTGGATAATCCATGTGTGTACCCTCCTTTTGTATTAATTTTATAATTTATTGTGCAATTTCAGAATCTTTACTAACATTTCATCTCGGTATTTTATAATATCTTTTATATTCTGACCAGTTTCAGGTTCCCTATTTTCTTTTTCTTTTGCAACACCAACGACTCCGAATTCCTCTGCATATTCCACTGGGAACTCTTTCCAGTCATCCATGACACTTAACGCTTCATTGAATCCTGCTAAGTACTTAGGTCCAAAATATTCCGCTATTCCGTTTTCTCCACCATTTAGATCTCCATTTAAATTAGGACCGACTATTGCCCATCTGATGCCTAATCCATAAACAGATGCTTTATCTAAATCCTCAACTGAACATATTCCATTCATAACTAGGCTTACAGCTTCTCTTAAATATGCTGCTTGTAGCCTATTACATATAAATCCAGGTGTCTCCTTCTTAAGAATTACAGGCTCTTTATTTAGAGATTTGTAGAAATTATATGCTGTATTTACATTGTCTTCCAGTGTTTCATCTGTTTTTGTCAATTCAACTAGAGGCATTAAATGTGGTGGATTGTATGGGTGAGCACCTATACATCTCTCTTTATACTTACTTCCTTCTGCAATATCAGATATCATTAAAAATGATGTACTGCTACAAAATAATGCCCTTGGGTTGTATTCGTCAACTTGACTTAATATTCCTCTCTTAACTTCTAAATTGTCATACCCACACTCCTGAATAAAGTCTACATCCTTTATGGCTTCCTTCATGTCGACATAGAATTTAATTTTATTTATAGCCTCTTCAGAATCTTCCTTGTTAATTGCATCGTTTTCCTGAAGCACTTTAAAGTTGCTACTTATTTTTTGTTTTGATATTTCTATTGCTTCTTCGTTGATATCATAAACATTTACATTATAACCAAACTTTGAAAATAGTGTCGCCCAACTTGATCCAATTAACCCAGCACCTATACATGCAACTTTCTTGATATTACTCAATTTATACGACCTCCTTTTTTAGCTTCTAAACTATCTTTTTATAAATATTTATCTCACTAGAGATTCTCAGCTCTCTAATTGATGGTATGGTACGCAAATAGTGTTCTGACTGGATATGCTTCTTTAATTCTTCTTCGCTATCCCATTCTTCTATCACAGTAACTACATCAACATCATTAATATCTTGGTAAATATTGTACTTTATACATCCATCTTCTTCCCAAACTGCTTGAATCATGTCTTTAAATAATTTTATAGCTTTTTCACTTTCTCCGTCTTTGTATACAGCTTTTGCTACTACAACTAACATTTTCCACCTCCTTTTCATTGCTTTTTGCAACAAGTCTTGCAATTTGCATTATTAATTAGGTATCACACCACAATTAACATTTATATCTTGTGCAGTGATACAATTGCTTTTTTCTTCATCTGACAAGAATAATACCATTTCAGCAATATCCTCAGGTGGTACAGCTCTTTTTAATGGAGATGGTGCTAAGAAGTCATTCTTAACTTGATCAACTGTTTTTCCTTCTACCCTTGCCATATTCTCAAATACTAAATCAAGTCTTTTACCACTAACTGCTCCCGGGCACACAGCATTTACTGTAATATCATACTTCCCAAGTTCATCAGCTACAGTTCTAGTCATTCCTATGACACCCATTTTACTTGCACAATATGGAGAACGATTAGGCAGAGCGCGTTTACCAGACATCGAAGAAAGGTTAACTATCTTTCCTGATTTTTTCTCAATCATATACGGAGCCGCTTTCTTGATGCAGTAATAACCAGCTCTTAAATTTACATTTAATGTTAATTCCCACTCATCTGGTTCAATATCAATTATTGGCTTCGTTGGTCCAGCTATACCAGCATTGTTAACTAGTATATCAACCGTTCCGTAAACTCTATCTACTTCACCAAAGAAGTCATCAATATCACTGATTTTTGACATATCGCACTTCACTGCAATTACTTCTGTTAATTTACTCAATTCCTCTTCTGTCTTAGTTAAAGCTTCTTCATCGATATCGCATATTGCAAGTTTAGCTCCCTCACTTGCGAATCTTAATGCTGTAGCTTTCCCAATTCCTTGTGCTGCAGCGGTAATTATTGCAACTTTACCCTTTACAGACATATGTATCTCCTCCTATTATTTTATTTGATTATAGTTATTTGCAATATTCATGCCATGATTTTGCATTTGCTATTATATTTTGAATTATCATTCTATTAAATATCCTTTTATAATTTATTTTAATTTGACATTAACAACCTAATTCACTCTTGAACTTAAGAATAATTGTAAACGCACAATAATAGATGTATTCACAAGTAGCCACTAAAGTGTGAAAATAAATATGATTAGACTTTGGTAGTGTTTGCAAGTTACAAACACTATCAAAAACTTTAGGAGTAATACTTTATGGACATGCGAAGTTTATAGCATCAATCGAATGTAAAAGAGTGGCGTAAACTGATTGCAGAATGAAGAAACAGTGAAAAATCGTTAAGGGCTGGTGTAAGGAGAAATCAATACGACAGAGCAAATACTAGTACTGGTTCAGATTAATCAGAAGCGAGTCCCTTGTATTGTCTGGAAAGAACATGTCTTTTCCAGCGCAACAGTTCAAGCAGGTACGAATAAAGGAAGATGAGCAGGATATTTCAGTGTCCATCTAGACACGCACAATTCTAAAATCTGGTATCTTATCCCTTGAGATAAACAATGGAGAAAACATAAAGGTCCTTGAGTATACCCTAAAGATTCTGGGGAACCTATGCTAGTAAATCTTGTATGCTCCCTAAAGATATACATAGCCTGCGGACACACGGATATGAGAAAGCAAATTGATGGTCTGGCGGCAATCGTATCTAACAACTTCAACCTTGATCCATTTGAGAAAAGAATTTTTCTCTTCTGTGGAAGGAAGAGGGACAGGATACAGGTACTCCTGTGGGAAGTAGATGGATTCCCTCTAATGTACAAAAGACTGGAGAGTGGCAAGTTCAACTGGCCAAAGGATGAAACAGATGTCATGGAGCTTACTCCCCAGCAATACAGATAGCTTATGAAGGGACTATCCATTCATCAGAGGAAAACAATATAAAAATTTGAATAAAAAATAATTTATCAAAGCTTGAAACTATTTAAAATACAGAGTTTCATGCCTTTTCTAGATTGTTTTTGAACCCTTGAAATGATATAATAAGGTAAAGGTAAATACCAAGAGAAAGGTCAGATTCCAATGAATAAGAACTCCTAGTAAAGACCCTGCAGGATACAATTGAATCCCAGAACTAGACCATAGAAGGATTAAGAGAAGATCTGAAATGAGTTAATGAGAACATGGACTATCTCATAAAGAAGCTCTATGGAAGGAAGAAAGAAAAGACTTCAGAAATAAATGGTCAGCTTCCCATAGGGGAACTTGCAGTTGAACTATTTAACGAAGCTTATGTAATCTTTTCTTACATTAACCATATCCTTTATTGAACATACTCATAACTAAAAACCGTTGATAACATTTTCTCCGAGCTAAATAAAATTCACGCCATGTCCTAAGCAAAAATCTAATATCTGTAGGTCACTTTTTATAATATTATTCAATTAGTTTGCTAAAGTGAATTTAGCTGAATTTATGTAAGTCAAGAAACATTGTTTATGGTAATCTAAAAATGCAATAATGGGATGCGGACAATATCTTGGACAATATAGTCTAGGAGGGTGTCTATGTATTCAAGAGAATAAAGAAACAGGGCAATACATCTGTACTTAAAATATGATAAGTGTATTGCTGATGTAATAAGGGAATTAGGTTATCCAAATTATAGAACATTAAAAAACTGGTATACAGAATATCAACAACAGCTAATTGATGGTACAGAGAATAATCCATGCAAAATGAAACCTCGGTATAATGAAGCAGAGATCAGCAAGGCTGTTGAATATTACCTCGAAAGAGGCAAGAATTATTCTAGGACAGTCAAAGCATTAGGGTACCCTTCAAGCCTGGATTCTCAAAACGCGTGACGAGAATCACACCTATAGAAACGCTTGAAACCTTTGATTTTACTGGCTTTTCTGTATATTTGACTTGACTTTTTACTCGTCATGTGTTATACTTATTTTATATAACACATGACGAGGTGATGATTGATGGCAATAGTAAGACAGTATGACAAACGCTCTGGAATAACCTATGCATATGAGGCCACTTACCACTGGGATAAAGAAAAACAACAATCCCGTTGCAAGCGTAAGCTAATCGGCAGAGTCAATCCTGAAACCGGTGAAATAGTTCCAACCGATGGACGTTGCAGAAAAGATAAACCTGCTAAATCGGCAACGCCTGCGAAACGCGGCCCGATTCCATCTACCGTTTCTAGACACTTGTACTTTGGTGCCACTTACTTGTTGGAAACCCTTTCCGAAGAGTTGGGCCTTACCGCTGATTTACGTGCCTGCTTTCCGGATACCTATAAACAGCTGTTGTCCATTGCCTTTTATCTCATACTTGAGGACAACACACCCCTTTACCGCTTTGAAAAATGGCATCATACCCATAAACATCCTTATGGTGAAGATATCACATCACCAAGGAGCAGTGATCTGTTTTCAGGAATCTCCGATGACCAGATCACTAAGTTCTTCCGCCTGCAAGGTAAGCGCCGTATTGAGGATGAGTATTGGGCTTATGACAGTACAAGCATTTCCAGTTATTCGGAGACCCTTGCTCAAGTGCAGTACGGCAAGAATAAAGAAGATGACAGACTTCCACAACTGAATCTTCTCCTAGTTTTCGGCGAAAAATCCTGTCTGCCTTTTTACTACCGAAAACTCGCTGGTAACATACCCGATTCGAAAACGGTCAAGCATCTTCTTGAAGATCTCGATATCCTTGGATTTGGCAAAACTAAGTTTGTCATGGACCGGGGCTTTTACTCGGAGAAAAACATCAATGGATTATATCAGGATCACATCAAGTTCCTGGTTGGTGTAAAGCTTTCATTGGCGTTTATCAGGAAGAATCTTGACAAGGTGTATGATGATATCAGAATGTTCATGAACTTCGATGAAGCAATCAACACCTATGGCTACACCGTGAGTGCTAATTGGGATTATACTCAGGAACGGCCCTATAAAGGCGATGTCCTCAAAGAGAAACGCAGGATATATATCCATTATTACTACAGTATTGACAAGGGCGCCGACGAAGAGACTGCATTCGACAAGCGCATTGCCACTCTGTACAAAGAACTTAAGGAAGGCAAGCGCATTGAAGCTCATGAGAAGTCTTATGCAGAGTACTTCGAGGTCAAGAAAACGCCAAAACGCGGCATAACTGTAACCTATAAGGAAGATGCAATCCGTAAGGGAAGGCAGTATCTGGGCTACTTCGCGCTGATTACCAACGAGAAGATGGACGCTTTCACGGCATTGCACCTCTACAGAATGAAAGATATCGTGGAAAAAGGCTTCGGCAACATCAAAGAGCGTCTTAATATGAGACGATTGCTGGTGTCATCAGAACGCAGTCTCGAAGGCAAGATCTTCACAGAATTTTTAGCTCTTATACTAATCTCTCACCTTGATCAAAAGATGAAAAAAGCAAAACTTTATGAGAATTACACAATGTCTCAGTTACTGGATAAACTGGACGTTATTGAATGCTTCGAGGATCCTGGATATTCGCTAAGAATAGGCGAAATTCTTACAAAACAACAAGAGATATATAAGGCGCTTAACATCCCTGTCCCGGCCTCGTCATGAGAGGCCGAGAATCCAGGTTCAAGGGAAACCCTTAGAAAATTGGTGGCTGAAATTGCTCCAGAAGAGAGAAAAACAGGTAGAAGTAGTGTACAATATTCTCAAGAGGATAAATTAGAAGCAGTCTCTGAACTCTACTTCCGAAATGAAAGTGCATCGGTTGTTGCAGAAATCCATAACGTTAATCGCGTAACACTTTACAATTGGAAAAGAGAGCTGTTTAACGAGGAGTTGCATAAACCAATGAATAAAGATTCAAATTTAACTAAAGATGAGCTTCAGGAAGAAGTTGATACATTAAAAAAAGAGGTTTTAAAGCTTCGTATGGAAAAAGAATTACTGGAAGGAACTGCTGAACTAATAAAAAAAGATCCGGGCATCAGTCTAGCCGATCTGACAAATAAAGAAAATACAATCCTGATCGATGCCCTAAGAAATAAATACCCCTTTAAAGAAGTTACTCAATTCTCCGGAGCTAGTAAAGAGTAGTTTCTACTACCAGAGGTCTCTTAAAGATACAGATCCCAAATACGACAGTATAAGAGATGATATAATTATTTTGTTCAATGATAATTACAAATGTTATGGTTAGAGGCGTATACATAAGATTTTAAGAGACCAGGGAATTTATATCTCGGAAAAAGTAGTACGTCGTCTAATGAAGGAAGAAGATTTGGTTGTAAAAACAAAGAGAACCATAAAATACAGCTCTTACAAGTGTGAACTCTCGTAAGCACCTGATAATGCTGCTTATGAAGGCTTTTCGGCAGAATTAAAAACGAGATGTTCTACAATCGTAAATGGAGTAATGGTACTTTTGAGGACTTTGTGAGATTCTTAATAAATATTTGAAATGGTACAATGATGACAGGATCAAAATGAAACTTGTGGGTAGGAGCATAAAAGCTTACAGAGAAAATCTTGGAATTGTATAAAAATAGTCCAAAAAAACATCCGCCCCCCACTTTCCCGTTGACCTTCACATAATTAACTGAGACTACATTTTGAACCACCTAGTCATATATTTAAAAGGCGAATAGAGCTTTAAATCTTGACGCTAATAAGCTGTCAAGCATTACTACCCTTGACAGCCTATTTAGCATTGTGCTTTAATTATCTTGTAATCAGATGATCATTGGATGCGTCTACAAATCTCCATATGATCATCAGTGTAACCTACAATTATAACAATTCAGAGGATATAACACAACCTATTTTACAACACACTTAATATAGCTGTCGGATACACAAGTTTACCATATTTTGATGTAACATAATAAAGTTGATTTTACTTAATTCAATCGCCTTGCATTTACTCTTGCTCTTGGGATGACTTTATAATTATTCCAAAACTATTTCACCATTCTTTATTTTTCTGTGTATCGTAGATGGGTTGATTTCAAGTATTTCGGCAGTCTTAACTATAGAAGATGTTTCTTTGTATACCATGTTTATCAACTTATTTTCTATAATATTAATTGCCGATTTAATAGGCATAACTCTTCCTATACTAATTTCATCACTGCAGTCAGCTGGTTCTTTATCTCTAATCCCTACTAGATTAAAGTCGATGTCTTTGATATATTCTTCTTCTGAAAGCAATACCAATCTCTGGATTAAGTTCCTTATTTCACGCACATTTCCTGGCCAAGAATACCCTATCAATTTCCTTACTGCTTTTTGAGATAGTGAGACCGATTTATTATAATCTTTATTAAAAATATCCAAAAAATGTCTGGTAAGTACTATAATATCATCTCTCCTATCCCGAAGAGGTGGTATGAACAATGGTATAACACTTAATCTATAGTAAAGGTCCATCCTAAACTTTCCGCTCTTAGTTACTTCTTCAATGTTCAAATTCGTAGCTGATAAATACCTTACATCTATTAATTTATCCTCTATACCGCCAACCTTCCGTACTTTACCTTCTTGAATCACTCTTAACAACTTACTCTGAAGATCATACGGCATCTCGCACACTTCATCTAGAAAGACTGTCCCCCCGTCTGCTTCTTCAAGCAATCCCTTTTTTCCAAGTTTATTTGCACCAGTGAATGATCCTTGTTCATATCCAAATAGTTCAGATTCAAATAAATCACTAGGAATAGCTGCGCAGTTGATTGCCATGAAAGGTTTATTCTTTCGATTACTTGTGTTATGTATAACTTTTGCAATAACTTCTTTACCAACTCCAGATTCTCCCCATATAAATACTGGAGTATTAGTTGGAGCAACTTTAATCGCTATGTTTACTATGTTTTTTATTGAATCATTAGCATAAATTAGATTGTTTTCTTTAAAATACTGATCGATTGCATCGTATTTCAGAATCAGCTTTCCCTCATTTTCAGACAAGATAACTCTTTCTTCTATGGATGAAATTTGGGTTACGTCCTGCCCAAAAATAATAACTTTCTCAATTTCACCACTCTCTGAAAAGACTGGATAACCTCTATTCAGCAATGTTCTCCCAGATTTATATTTGACTCTCTTAACTATTGGTTTTCTCTCTTTAATGACAGAACAAAATGCAGGCTCAGATAAAAATCCTTCGCTGTGCTTATCAAGCAAACTTGATCCTATTTGTATATTTTCTTTATTTAATCCAGTAAGATTGTAAACTGCGTCATTTATTAATTCAACCACGCCTTCACTATTAGTGATATCAATTATGTCTCCAATGTGATCTAGAATATTAACAATATCCTTATTAAATAAAACATTGTCAATGATATATAAAACAGAAATAGAGTCAAGAAACTTTACCTTATACATTACGCAATTAACCTTCAATAAATTTAAGTAAATTTCTTTTTCTATAGGTAGACTAAACCCCAATTCATCACAATCAAAACTTCCATCTAGTATTTTAATGTTTTTAACTAATTGCGATGCAAATATTTTTTCAAATAAAGATTCAAAATGAACATTCTCATAAATAAAATCCCCTTCACAACTTATTATAGCAGCTGGTAAAGCAATTCTATCCACTAAAGATTTTTCAACAATCATAGCAATCATCCTTCCATAGATTTTTTGGACACTTTTTTAGTCCATAAATAAGATAGTGTTTAATTTAATATCAATAATGAATTAGATCTATAAGTACATTAATTCATGCGGCTCTTATGTGTAGTTCCTAGAGTTGTATTTTGCGACTAATCAATAACCTAAAAATATATTCAAAACTTCTCCTAGATTACGGTTGTTAGAATCTATTGTTAAAATCCTAAGCAACGCTCTGCCATGCAATTTAGCTATTCTGCAATGTGTATAGCTATCCTGAAGAAGAAGTTGAATAAACATGTATGGGATTTTTATATTAGTTGATTTTCATTTTAAAATAAATCAAATTTATTTTTTTGTTTAGTTTAAATGTGTTAATTCTTCATTCCAAAACTTCCACTTAATCTACTCTTGAACTCACCTACATAATCTCTATATTCACAGGAAAGCAGTTTCCAGAGTCTTTCTGTATTGTAGCTGTCAAAGTCATAGAAATACTCGTATTCATTGTCACCGAAGAAATCTAATGGGATCTTGCCAAGGTCCTAGCATGAGATCTTAAGGCAGTCATTCTTTACCTCAAACCAAACATGTATTTTAGTTGAATGTTTTTCCTTGTCACACAACTTGTCACACAATACGAACAAATTTGACTCTTGAGAGTCCTAAATCATTTCATTATTCCACTTCCTTAGGATAATCTTGGTCTTTTAGATTGTATAGGTCACTTCATGGGGAGAGAAGTGCTCAATCTCCTCAACAACTCCTACCCTCTCAAACCTGTTTGGGCCAACAGGCACAACTACGTTGTTCCCTGCTTCCAGATTGCCGTCTTCCATTCTGTAATAGTAAGAATAACCGTCCTTGCTGAAGGACACGCTGCAATAGATTAGTTGGTCAGGTTTAGCATTATCAGTTTTCATATCCCGGCTCCTTTATATTGCGTTTTTCCTTTATCACTTTTTTATACATCTCGTTACCCATATTATACAGTATTTACAGCCTATTTCCAGGTATTTTTCATATTTTTCTGATATTTTGTGACATAAAAACCCTCCCAGGTTTTATCCTGGGAGGATCAATTAGTGTTACTCTTACAATACATACTTTTTAAACAATTTATTTGAACAACATCAATGTCTGTTTACTTTTCTATACGAAATTAGCTGCTCTTTGGATTGCGGTTTCGATATAGCCAAGGGATTCAGCTTTAGTTAGCTTTCCGTTGCAATAATCAATTAAATCATCCAGTAAATTTTCAGCCATTTGATTAACTGATTCCTTGCCATACACAATTGGGCTGGCGTCGAAATCCAGGTTATCTTCCATCATCTTATATGTCTCTCTGTTTCCTGTAATTTTTATTACAGGTGCAACCGGGTGACCAGTCGGTGTTCCTCTTCCAGTTGTAAAGACTACAACCTGACAACCCCCAGCTACCATTCCTGATACAGAAGATGCATCATTCCCTGGAGTGTCCATAATTACAAGTCCTTCATTGGTTTTAAGCTGCTTGGAGTAATCGTAGACATTGTTTACAGGTGAGTTGCCACCTTTGTAGATACATCCCAATGATTTCTCCTCAAGAGTTGTCAATCCTCCATCCTTATTTCCAGGTGATGGATTTCCGTCTCTTACATCTTCTCCAGTATTTACTCTTATATGTTCTTCGTATCTGTAGATTATTTCATAGATCCTATCATGAACTTCTTTGTTTTTTGCCCTCTTTGCCAATATGTGCTCTGCCCCTATGAATTCAGTGGTCTCACTTAACACACTGGTAGCACCTTCTTTAACAAGAATATCACTTAATGCTCCTACAAGTGGATTGGATGCAAGTCCTGATGTTGGATCAGAGCCACCGCACTCAGTTCCAAGAATTATTTCTGACAACGGGAATTCTTCTCTTCTCAACATGCTTGCTACAGCTGACATTTCCTTTGCAAACCTTACCCCTTTTTCTACTGTCTTAAGAGTTCCACCCTCTTCTTGAATAATCAAGTTCTTAATTGGCTTGTTTGTTCTCTTCATTATTGCTTCTTTCACTAGATGCATCTGAGCATTTTCACAACCCAAAGCTACAATTACTACACCATAAACATTTGGATTAGCTGCAAAACCAGAAATTGTGTCCAGTGTATACACAAAATCGTCTCCAACCTGTGAACAACCCAGTTGGTTATTGAAGGTTATTGCTCCTTCCACCTGATTAGCAATAATTCTTGTTGTATCTGATGCACAAACGCTTGCTGGTAATATTAGAATATGGTTTCTTATTCCAACTCTCCCATCATCTCTTTTATATCCCCAAAATGTTCTCATCGCAATACCTCCCTATACCTCTAATTTTTCCCTGGAATCATCCACATTATGAGTATGCACATGTTCACCTATCTTAATATCTCTGCCTGCAACACCAATGTGTTCTCCGTACTTGACTATATGCTCACCTTTTTTTATATCCTCGATTGCCATCTTGTGGTAGAGTTTTATATCCTCTAAAGACACGAATTTGTACATCTTGCCTTCGAAATCATATTCTACAGCATCGCCCTTCTTTATATCCTCAATAACTACAATCACATTATCCTTTTCGTTGACATGTAGTGCATTAATCATTTCTCTTCCTCCTTTATCTAGCGTGATTCTTGAATATTCTCAATGCTTTCTCATATTTTTCGTCATCGATTAAATCAAACGGGAACAAGGTTGTTGATTCAATGCCTAAACCTCTCTCTTTCATAAGCTTCTTGTAGAGTAATGAAAAATTGCTGTCTATTCCATATAGCTGCATAAGGTCATCAATTTCCAGTTGAATTCTTGTTATCTCACTAAGATTATCTTCTCTTGTAGCTTTAATCCATTCTGCCCAAAGTTCTGGTAAGATGTTTGATATTGCAGCTATGCAACCGCTTCCTCCAGCCATAACATTGGGAATGAAGTGATTGTCAAATCCAGAGTAGACCTCAAAATCCTCCCTGTATTCCTTAACTGCGTAGATGCAGTTTTTTGTATGCTCAATTGAAGTTGTTGAATCTTTCATACCCTTAATGTTCTTATGGTTTTTTGCAAGTCTTGCCAGTGTCTGAGGTTCGATATCGAAACCTGATCTGGCAGGATAATTATATATGTAGATATCACCACTTATATCTCCAGCAAGCCTTTCATAATATCTGTAGGCTTGTTCCTGGGAGATTGCAAAATAATATGGTGGAATGATCATAACTCCGTTAGCACCGCATTCGATGGCAAAATTGCTCATCTCAACAACTTCATCATAGTTCATTGAGCTGGTCCCTGCTATAGCTTCCACTCGACCATCAATTTCCTTTATGTAGAACTCAAGGAATTTTTTTCTTTCATCAAAACCAATATCCGGGAATTCCCCTGAACTTCCCAAAGGTACTATCCCATCCACTCCATTCTCTATAAGGAATTCAATTACCTTTTTGTTGCCTTCGTAATCGATGCTGCCATTTTCATTGAATACTGTAATTGCAGGTGTTAAGATCTTACATTTCATTTGCCAATTCTCCTTTTATATTGCTCTCGCTTATTGGTTTTTGTGGACTACCATATTTCTTAACCCACCAGCTTGTAATAAATGGAATTGTTATTGCAGTAAATACAGTTGAAGCTGCAACTTGTGTTGTAGCTGTTGCAACATATGGTAACCAGGCTGGGTCAAGTGTTGCTACAACTGCTGGAACTGCGATTGCATTCCCTGCTGTTGTTGAAACAGCCCATCCAGCATACCCAGGTCTCTTGTTCAGCTTCCTATCCATAAGAACCACAAATGGTCCGCTGATTCCTATTGTTACAAGGCCAAGCAGTATTCCTGAGAATCCACCTTGTGCTATATCTGTAATGTTGATTCCAGCTCCTAATGTTATACCAACAAAAGGTACCAGCAACCCAACTCCGGGAGCAAGGAACTTAGACATATCTTCATCCAGATTACCCAGTACCATTCCAAATACGATTGGTACAATAACCGCAACCAAGGATATGAATGGTATGTTTGCCAATCCTGAAGCTCCAAGTGCTACTAAAGTAAGGAAGGGACCATCGTTTATTGCCAGAAAACTCATGGCTGATTGGTCAACCTCATCTCCATATGTACTCATCAATGCTAAGTAAAGACTTCCATTGCTATTTGTTATTGCACTAAGTACTGCCAATGTTGTTAGTCCCATAAATCCATCCATTCCGAATACCTTACCGATAAAAATACCGATTATTGCTCCTATGGCGAATTTTGAAACTAGAAGAACTCCTCCTCTTTTCACTACTGACATAAGTTTGCCTAGTCTCAATTGACTGCCCATGCAAACCAGCTGGACTCCAATTATTGCTGCTACTCCCGCACTTGTGAATATAGCGGTTGTAAAGGATCCAATTTGAAAAATCTGTGGAAAAAATGTGTTGAGAATTGAAGATATAAACATTGGTACAATCATCATGCCTGCAGGCACTTTGTCTAGAAACTTTTTGATCATGTTGTCCCCTCCTTGAGTTTGTATATACGTACACAGTTCTTTATTGTGAACTACAACTATGATTTTATAATATTACAAAAATAAGTCAAGTGTTTTTGTGATATTTTTTATTTTCTGATTTCATTGAAAATCCATAAAAAAAAAGAGGTAAAAAAACCTCTTCCTAAAGCAATATATCAGGCACTGATATATACCTGATGTCTCTCTCGATTTTTTCTCTACTTGATGTAAGTATCTTTTCTATTAATTTCAAATTCTTTTCTTCCATCCTATATAAGGGTATACTGACACTAATTGAAAGTATGGGCTTATCCTTGTAATAGATAGGAACAGCCAAACACATAACCTGTTCGTTGGATTCCCCCCATTCAGCTGCTATGCCTGTCTGCTTGACATCCTCTACTTCACCTATCAGTTGATTCACATCGTCAATGGTCTTAGGGGTTAGCTTTTCCAATTTATAATCCTTATACATTGAATGTAATTCTTCACTGGTGTATTTGCTCAAGAGAACTTTCCCGAGAGCTGTTGCATGAGCGGGTAAAATTTTCCCGATGTTGGACTCAAGTTTTATAGCTTGAGTAGGTTCTACTTTCTCAAGATAAAGCACATTCTTGTCATCTAAAGTGCCTAGTTGACATATCTCATGGCATTGCTCCACAATATCCTTCATGGTCATTTTAATAAGTCCAATAATATCAAAATTATCTATGAATGCATGTCCTAATTTAAAAAGCAATGTTCCCACTGAATATTTCATAGTAATTGGATCAAACAATATCATCTTGTTATCCACCAGTGTATTCAGAATAGGTGACAGCGTCCCCTTTGGGATTTCAGTCTTATTACTTATATCTGTAAGCCTGATGCCCTCCCTGTTTTCTGATACTATTGATAATATGTCTATAACCCTTTGGGTTGGTTTATGTATTTTCTCCATTTTATCCTCCTGTGCTTTCAAATCTATATTTAAGTTAGCACACTTACAAAACTTTGGCAACTTCATAATACCTGGATTATTCGAAAATCAAACAATTTTGGCTTACGAGTTACAATAAAATAAATTATCTAGAATCATCATGAATTATTATATATGGCTGATTCTTTAGTTAATGATTCATTCTGTTTATTTTTAGTGATGTAAAAATCCTCCCGGGATTTATCCTGGGAGGATCCTCTGTATTGTTCAATCTTATTGCTAAACTATTTCATTGACTTCAACAGAATATGACTTTCCATTTACCTTAAGCTTCATGGACCTGCCATCTCTTATATTGAAGCTGTTGTTCTCTACATGCTTTAATATCTCCTCAATCCCAGTCTCGCTCTTTCTGTAGATGGCGTTGGCTTCCTCCACAGTCACCTTTGAAAACCTGATCTTGCTGCCCGGTCCCATCTGGGCCAGCTTGTAGAGGTCTGGGGTAATGACAGTTGCAATCTTTGTGTAGCCTCCTGTCGTTGCCCTGTCAGCCATCATGATTATGGGCATACCGTGTCCTGGAACCTGGACCGATCCAAATACTATTCCATCTGAAATGATGTCTGGGCCTTCCTTGTGGAGGATCTTCTCCCCTTCAAGCCTGTATCCCATCCTGTCAGCCTCGTTGGTTATGGAATAGGTGCTGGAGAGGAATGTGTCTATTGATTCCTCAGGGAAATGATCATCCTGGGGTCCCAATACAACCCTAATTGTGTCATCACTTCTGTATTGTGGAATCTGGTCTTTCAGGAGGTAGTGGCCCTTGGTCCCTGTAAGGGTCTCTTCCTTAAATCCTATCTGGTCTCCATCTGCCAGCTTCCTTCCCTCAAAGCCTCCGATCCTGCCTCTTGTAAAGGTTGCCTTTGATCCCATTATTGTTGGGACATCAAGCTTTCTTGAAAAGGCGATATATGCCCTGAGTCCACTTTTGACCCCTCCAAAGGAAAGTACATCTCCCTTCTTCATCAGAATACTTCTCCACATGGGTGCGGGATTTCCATTTATCTTTGCTCCCATGTCAGCCCCTGTTATGGCTATGATCTCCTCCTCCATAAATTCAAGGGTGGGACCCATGAATGTGGCTTCAAGTCCTGCTTCCGATTGTTCGTTCCCAACAAGGATGTTGGCTAATCTTAGGGAGTAGAGGTCCATGGCTCCTGCAACGCTCATCCCAAACCTCTGGAAGGAGTATCTTCCTAGATCCTGGACGGTTGTGAACAGTCCTGCCTTCTTAACCTTAAAGGACATCCAGACGCACCTCCCCATTGTGGATTATATTTACCTCATATGAACCTTCCTGGACAAGCTTATGGATTTTCTTGAACTCATCCTCGGATATGGGTTTGAACCTTACATAGTCTCCGGCATTAAGCAGTACCGGAACCTCTGCCAGAGGGTCGTAGAGCTTGATGGGAGTCCTTCCGATCAGCTGCCATCCACCAGGGCTGTCGATGGGGTAAATCCCCGTCTGTGAGCCTGCTATGCCGGCAGAGCCCGCTGGTATTATTGTGCGTGGGACTTCAAGTCTTGGGGTTGCTATTTTTTCGCTCATTCCACCAAGATATCCAAAGCCTGGAGTAAAGCCCAGCATGTAAAGGAGGTAGTCGGTTGAGCTGTGAATTTTTATTACTTCTTCGACACTCAGATCGTTGTGCTTTGCCACAAACTCTATATCAGGTCCGTATTCACCGCCGTAGCAGGTTGGAATCTCAACTATCCTGTAGTTGTCAGATCCACCTTCCCCAACTGATTCTGCAATCTCCTGGAGCTTTCCCACCATCTGGCCGAAGTCTGTGACCATTGGATCATAAAGTACCTGGATTGACCTGTAGGTTGGTATAAGCTCCTTAAGTCCCTCTGGTGGACCTTCCTCTATTGCTGCAAGGGTGTTTCTTATTCTCTTGTTCACCTGAACGGAGATCTCATTCCCAAACTCCATTGAAAGTGATGAGTCCCCTGCAGGCAGGTATTTTACTTTATCATACATCTAATCACATCCTATCCCCAAAGAGCCGCTAGTCCTGACAGGGACTGAACTCCAAGGTATGCGGTTATAAGAACTACCAATACTCCAAGTATAAACAGCCATTTTGGATGCTTGTAATCTCCTATGATCTCCTTCTTTGTTGATGCCACAAGCATTATTCCAAGGGTTACTGGCAGGATCAGTCCATTAAGTGATCCAGCTATTACAAGAAGTGTTGCCGGTCTACCGATTGTTATCAATATGATTGTTGAAACTGCAATAAAGCCTATGATCCATTTGTTTACATGGTTTCCTATTGCAGGTGTAAATGTCTTAAGGAATGATACTGATGTGTATGCAGCCCCAACTATTGATGAAAGTGCAGCTGCGAATATAACCAATCCAAACAGCTTGTAGCCTACTGTTCCAGCCGCCTCCTGGAATGCTGATGCAGGTGGGTTTCCTGGATCAAGAGCAAAGCCCTTTGATACAACCCCAAGAACCGCTAGGAATAGAAGTATCCTTACTATTGTGGCAATACCCATTCCCATAAAGGCTGACCTGTTGATCTCATCCAGGTTCTCCTCACCTGATATACCGGCATCAATAAGTCTGTGGCCACCTGAGAAGGTTATGTAGCCTCCTACGGTTCCACCTACAAGTGTTATTATTGCAAGCATTGGAATGTGGTCAGGGACGAAGGTTCTTG
>Ga0334892_1001071_pt1 | contig 25560 bp, 19 predicted proteins | sample GraSluR3_MG_4_FD_207213 | JGI IMG/M metagenome (GOLD analysis project Ga0334892, IMG submission 207213) | Sludge microbial communities from methane-producing bioreactor in Wageningen University, Netherlands - Granular Sludge_15_04-R3 | ecosystem: Engineered > Bioreactor > Anaerobic >...
TTTCACATTCTGTTGATTCTGAAGGACCAACATCTATAATATAACTTAATTCTCCCGTTAGATCGTCAGGATCGGCAGTTATCATAGAAATAACTTCACCATCAACTTGAATGATAACTGACAAAGGATCATCAATTCCGTTATCAACAGTGATCTCAATCTCGTCAGAATAATAACCAACTGGACGGCCTTCTTTCATTCTAACAAGCAAATTAAAGGTTAGGTCACCCTCCACATTATCGATTGTAATACTTGAACCAAATTCTGTACGACCCTCTCCACTTTCTTCCTCTTTGGCTATTTCAAAATCCGATTCATCGATTAGTGTCACTGAACCGACAGTCGTATAGTTTCCATAAACATTCACAACTTCTATGACAGTCTCTACTGCTGCTGAAGGCCCTCCACCTAAAAAATATCTTAACGTTCCCGTTAGATCGGCAGGATCGGCAGTAATCATAGGAGTACTTGTTTCGAAGATATCGATTGAGAAATCTCTGAAGCGGGTACTTGCTCCACCACCTGTCATCTCTATCTTAATCTTGCCAGTAGCAATATCGTATGTATCAGTCAGATCAAGAATTTCCCCATAAGTTACATAGTTCCCGGTTATTGCATATGAATCAACTAAGTCATAACTAGCCCCATCATCGGCAGATACCATGAGAGAAAGTGTCTGCCCCTGATCTCCGCCATAGGTTGTTGCATCAAAACTAATTTCCAGATAGTCATATTGAGTGAAATCGATGTCGGGTGATTCAATATAACTGCCTACCGTTATAAATCTGAAATAGGGATCTGTTGTTTCGTGTATTGCGTAATCATAAAGTTCAAATCCTTGAGCTAAAGCAATATCAAGATCATCCTGAGATCTGAAAGCATTGAAGTACGGAATATCAAAGGGTTCAATTATATTACCACTTACAGCAACTGTAGTTGAAGTTGCTCCGCCTCCACCAATAATGGCTTCTCCTGTATAGTCGCCAAGCTCTAAACCTGCAACAAGCTGGACCCAGATATCAGTTGCTGTTCCATCGTATGCTGTTAATGTAATGTCGTTATCAAAGCCGCTAGTCTCATTGAGTGATACCTGGAAGTTAGCCGGAGCTGTTACTGTGACATCAGTTCCATCGAGATTAGTACCTGATAATTCAAAGGATTGTGCATCAGATGGACCTTCGTCAAAAACATAAATCAAGCCAGAAAGCTCGTTAGGATTAGCATAAAGTACAGGATCTTCTGGTTGTTCGTAAGTGATGGAAACAGCATCGATCTGAATATGATCTCTTGCTGCATCAGTATTTATAACTGAAAAAATCACTTCAACATCGTCTTGAGCAGTACTATATTCAAAAGTCCATACTATTTCTGTCCACTCATCTGTGTCCAGTACCGTGTAATTAGAATAACTTGAATATCCTCCTGCACGATAAAAAGCATTTCTTATATCTCCTTTTCCTCTAGCATAATAGGTTATGGTATATTCAGTATCAGCTAATATTGATAATGGCTCGGTCGTAAATCTTGCATGAGATGTAGAACTCCTGACAAGTTGGCAAGAAGTTGTTCCTGAATATGCTGATGTAGTATATTCATTAACATTAGTAGTTCCGATGCTTGATCTCGCACCGTACCAATGATCAGGAAGTCCTTCGGTCCAGTTTTCAAAGTCTCCGTTCTGGGCAATATCGATTATGGTTTGTCCAGAAAGCAACGAAAACGAGATCAAGGTTATTAAGATCAATAAACTTATCCTTTTCATTATAACCCTCCAATTATTTATTTAAAAACTTATGATCAATGATTGCAGTGTTATCTACATTCATCGAGAATACTTTTGATTTTTTAACTGATAGATAAGCTGGTAGAAATCTGTTTTGCCGGGTGGTAAAATACCTCTCGGCCTTGATAGTAAAGACAAAAACATCACCGGGATAATCCATACTTACATATCTCCATTTTTTTTGCATATTTATATAAGTATAGAAATTCATCTTGCAGGGGAGTTGTCAAGGAAAATGTGGAGAAAAAGGGTGCTCCGCCGTGATCCGTGATGAGTAAAAAACCGGAGGGAGGGGAAAAGAATGTAGGATTTAGAATTTAGGATGTAGAATGGAAAAACCGGAGGAAGGAAGAGCAAGGAGAGATGGGTGATGGGGTGACGGGGAGACTGAGAGACTGAGAGAAAAAAAGTAGTGAGTAGTGAGTTGTGAGTTGTGAGATCCAAGGGAAGCATAGCAAGCATATAGGAGTAAAGCAGGGAGAGACGGAGTGACGAAGTGACGGAGTGACGGAGTGACAAAAAGTAGTGAGTGGTGAGTTGTGAGTTGTGAGATCCAAGGGAAGCATAGCAAGCATATAGGAGTAAAGCAGGAAGAGACGGAGTGACGAAGTGACGAAGTGACGGAGAGACTGAGAGAGGGAGAGACGAAGTGCTTTTAATTCCGTTTGGGGTGGTGGGCGGGAATAGATAAAATCCAGCATTACAATTAACAGCGTTAATAAAACCGTACGAGAAGGGGCTTCGAAGATACTGTCCGACGAGCGAAGCGAGGAGTTTATCGAGAGAAGCCCGTTCGAGCAGGTTTTTAGCTGTTAGATTGTACGCTGGAGAGGTTTTCTTTGCTTCTTTCTTTTGCCGGAACAAAAGAAAGAACGTAGACGAAAGACGTTGGAAGAGGTTTTCTTTGCTACGTGGGCTTCGCCGAACTCGGAAGCAGCCACGAGGGAGAGTTTTCCTCGGTTCTTTTTACGGAGAAAAAGAAAGAACGTAAACGAAAGACGTTGTGAGAGGTTTTCTTTGCTTCATGGGCTTCGCCGAACTGGGTAGCAGCCACGGAGAAGCAATTTCTTCGGTTCTTTTGCCGGAACAAAAGAAAAAAGATAGCAGATATATAATTTTGTGATGCATATATAGTAGAGGAGGAGAGTAAGCCTATGGGAGTAAAGCAAGGGGAGAGATAAGTGACGGGGTGACGAAGTGACGGAGAGACTGAGAGAAAAAAAGTAGTGAGTAGTGAGTGGTGAGTTGTGAGGGAAAAGAATGTAGAATTTAGAATGTAGAATGTAGAATGGAAAAACCAGAGGAAGGAAGAGCAATGAAGGATTAGCAAGTAGTCAGATTAACGGATGAAAACCGGAGGAAGGAGGCTTCGCAGTGATGAGTGATTAGTGATTAGTGAAAAAACCAAAGGGAGATGAAGCAGGCTACCAGGGGTAAAGCAAGAAGGATTAACAGATTAACGGATTAACAGGTAAACAGATTAACGGATGAAAACCGGAGGAAGGAGAGCAAGAAGTGAGGGAGAGACTGAGAGAAAAAAGTAGTGAGTGGTGAGTTGTGAGATCCAGGGGAAGAGAAGCAAGGAGGATTAGCAGGTTTAGGGTTTAGGGATCCAATGGAAGCAAAACTTAGCTGGAATCGGAAATCAGTGATCGAGAGATTAGAAATTGTTGAGATGGTTGAGAATGTTTAGAATTAAGTAAAGCAAGGAGATGGGTTGTAGTTATGAGTGATCAGATGTTTCACAGGGATCATCTTTTCATCTCCAAGTCACTTAGTCACTTCGTCTCAAAGTCACATCATCACGATGTCACCCCGTTACTTCGTTACTCCGTCACCTATGACCCTGTCACTGTTATTTTCCCCTCGCCTGGCTCTGTCATCCTGCCAATAATGGCAGCTGAGACAAGTCCGGCATTGTGACAGGCTTTGAGTGCTTCTTCAGCCTGCTTTTGCGGCAGAGTTACAAGCAGGCCGCCGGAGGTCTGGGCATCGAAGAGGATGAGTTTATCAGCTTCGGAGAAGTTGCCGTTCCAGCGGACGAGATGCTGGTAGTGTTCTCTATTATTGAGAGTTCCGCCAGGGACGGAGTCACGGGCTATGAGTTCTCTGACACCGTTGAGGATCTGGATTTTATCGAGCCAGATTTCGGCATCCATCCCGCTACCGGTGGTCATTTCTGAGAGATGGCCGAGTAGCCCGAAACCGGTGATATCGGTACAGCTACTTATCGGAAACTGAAAGAGGGTATCAGCAGCCTTCCTGTTCAGTCCGCTCATATTATCTATGGCTGCTTTGATCTGTTCCAGCGAGGCGATACCCCGCTTCATTGCCGTGGTGATGATCCCTGTCCCGAGTGGTTTGGTGAGGATCAGGCAATCGTCCTGACGGGCGGTTTTATTGCTCAGTATGTTATCTATCTCTATTATCCCGGCGACTACCAGCCCGTATTTCGGTTCCGGATCTTCGATGGTATGCCCGCCGAGGATGGGGATACCGGCTTCTGTGGTCTTATCAGCCGCCCCTTTGAGGATGGATGAGAGGACTGTAACAGGCAGGCGGTTGATGGGGAAGCCGACGATATTGAGGGCAAAGAGTGGCTTAGCACCCATAGCGTAGATATCGCTGAGAGAGTTAGCAGCGGCAATAGCTCCGAAATGATAGGGATCATCTACAATCGGGGTAAAGAAGTCGGTGGTCAGGACCAGGGCTCTTTTCTCGTCTATCTTATAGACGGCGGCATCGTCGGAACTTTCCGGCCCGACTAGGACATTGGGATCGGACAGGACGGGGAGTTCACGCAGTACCTTCTCCAGCACGGAAGGTTGGATCTTACAGGCACAGCCGAGTCCGTGTGTATAGTGTGTTAACCTGATCTCCTCTTCTTCAGAGCCGGTGAACGTAAGAGGCTCTTCACGGGAAATGAGGGGTATGAGGTTTCTGGTTATTATGCCGGCAGCTTCTGCGACCTCTTCTTTCGTCGTTGCCCGACCGGTAGAGAAGCGGAGTGAACCGAGCGCATAATCGAGCGGGACATTCATCGCTTCGAGAACGTAGGAGATCTCTGTCTTATCGGAATGGCAGGCAGCGCCAGCCGAGATGGCAACTTTATCGTTGATCAGAGGAAGAAAGGTTCCGGCATCTACTCCATAGAAGCTGAGATTGAGGGTATTGGGCAGTCTGAGATCGGGATGACCATTTAATTTGATCAGCTTTTCGTCTATTCCAGCAGTGGCCAGAGCTTCTCTTATCTCTGTATATAGCAGGTCACGAGTCTCTTTCATCCTTCTACTGCCGGTTATCAGATCGCGTTCTGCTATTTCGGCTGCCCTGCCAAGGCCGGCGATGGCAATGACATTCTCGGTACCAGGACGGAGATTCCTCTCGTGTTCCGCTCCGAAGATAGTCTTTACCAGTTCGGTCCCTCTTCTGATATAGAGCGCCCCGATACCTTTCGGAGCGTAGAATTTATGCCCGGCAAGAGAGAGCAGGTCGGCCTGGATTTCATTGACGTCGAGTTTTACCTTTCCGGCAGATTGGGCGGCATCGGTATGGAAGATGATCTTATGTTCTCTGGCAATCCTGCCTATCTCGCTGACAGGCTGCAACGAGCCGGTTTCGTTATTACTGTGCATAATAGTGATGAGGATGGTAGAGGGGGCTATCGCATCACGAAGAGCTGACAGGCTGACGATGCCAGATTCGTCTACCGGCAGATAGGTCACACGGAAATTCTGTTTTTCCAGATATCTGCAGACCTCCATAACTGCCGGATGTTCTATCCGGCTGGTGATAATATGGTCACCCTTCTTTCTGAGTGCTTCGGCTACACCACGTATAGCGATGTTATTCGCTTCTGTGCCCCCGGAAGTAAAGATAATCTCATCGCTGTGAGAGCCGATCAGTTTAGCTACCTGCTGCCGGGCCCATTCGATCCGTTCTTTCGCCTGCAGTCCGTAGAGATGTATGCTGGATGGATTACCGAAATCCTGCTGCATCACCTCTTTCATCGTCTCTATCACCTCGCCCGCAAGGGGTGTTGTGGCATTATAATCGAGGTAGATTGGTTTCTTCATATTTCTGGCTCCCCTCGTTCAGTTACTTCTGTTTATCCTTCTCAGCCTCGCTGTTCCAGCTGTAGAAGACACCACGCTCCAGCTCCTGAGCTTTGATAATCCCCTGCTTGTGCAGATGTTCGAGATATTTGGTAACTTCGTGGATGTGAAGATTGAGTATCCTGGACATATCCTCGGCAGTGCAGGGCCTTCGTTTAATCGTAGAGATAAGCTTATCCTCCATCGCACCATCGATTTCGGGAAAGCTAACCTTATCAGTCTGGCGGGCTATGACCTCCACTGGAAGTGGTTGGAAAAATTCGGCTATCTCAGCCAGCTTGTTATCTGCCTCTTTCACCAGCCAGCGTTCTGTGCCCGGCCTGTCGAGGCTGTTAAGCTGCACTCTATGCGGGTCAATTATCTCTACAGCCTGCCTGATAGACTTCAACTCCTCTTCATCATCGTTGATACCAGGGAGAAGGAAAATCTCCAGCCACATTTCGGCTTTACTCTCCCGGCGGAAAGAGACCAGTCCGGCAATGATATCTTTCACTTTCAGAGAATCTGCAGGCCGGTTGATCTTTTCGAAAGTCTTCTGTGAGGCAGCATCGAGTGAAGGGAGTATGATATCAACACCGCTCACCTCCTTTCGCAATTCAGGATCGGGCAGAAGAGAACTGTTGGTAATCAGGGCGATCCTGTAGTCAGGAAAATCCTTCTTCAGAAAGGTGATAATATCTCCGATACGGCTGTTGAGAGTAGGCTCGCCAGCACCGGAAAAGGTGATGAAATCGAGATAGGGGTGTGTGCCAAGATAGTCTTCGAGCTCTTCCTTTATCTCCTGATATGAGACATACTCATCACGCTGAATTGTGAGATTGGTCGTTTTCCCGATCTCACAATAGATGCAATTCATAGAGCAGTACTTGAACGGGACGAGATCAACCCCGAGCGAAACTCCTAACCGACGGGATGGAACGGGTCCGAAAAGATGTTGGTAACTCATTATTCTTCCTTTAATTTTTTTTAGCAGTCTCTTCTCAAGAGGGGGATAAAGTCAAATGATTTTATCTGGAGGCTTCGGTGAGCTGCTTAGCTTTGCTATTTTTGTTTGACAAAATTCCCCATTTTTTTGAACTGTATACAGAGTGGGTGATTAGCTCAGTTGGTTAGAGTGCTACGTTGACATCGTAGAGGTCACAGGTTCGAATCCCGTATCACCCACCATTATTTTTTTTCAGCATTAGAGGGGTCATATCAATGGAAAACAGTTACAGTAAGCACAAGCAGCGTTTAAGATTGAGATATTGTGCCGATGGGCTGGAGGGCTTTCATAATTACGAAGTGCTGGAACTGATCCTCTCCTACTCCCTTATCCGGCGTGACACCAAGCAACTGGCCAAGAACCTGATAGAGAGATTCGGAAATCTGATCGGAGTCCTGAACGCTCCGGTCGAGAAACTCATCGAAGAGAAAGACATCAATGAAAGGACTGCCGTTTTACTCAAGCTATTTCGCGACACAATGACTTATGCTCTATCGGAGAAGATCGTCAAGGAGAAATGGATCACCTCCTGCCACGATGTCTATGATTATCTGAAGCATTACTTCAAGGGTAAACAGAACGAAGAATTCAAGGTGATCTATCTCAATTCGCGCCATATCATCATCGCTGAAGAGACCCTGTTCAGGGGGACGGTCAATGAGGCAAAGATCTATATCAGGACACTGGTAGAGAGTGTCATCAAGACCGGAGCAGCAGCTATTATCATCGTACATAATCATCCTGGCGGCACACTCAAGGCTTCGGAAGACGATATACTGATTACCGAGAAGATCAAGAAGGTACTGAGATATATTGACGTTAACGTACTCGACCATATCATTATTGGTGATAACGACTATATCTCACTGGCGAGTGAAAAGAAAATATGATAAAATAAAGGAGTGAATGATCTATGGATTACAGAGTGGGATTTTGCCAGTATAAACCGGAGTTATTTGCAATCGACAGGAATCTGGAAAAACTGGAGAGGATGCTGACTGGGGTTGAAGCCGATCTAATCGTTCTACCGGAACTGGCAGCTACAGGGTATGTGATCAACACTCGTGAAGAGCTGGAGATGGTAGCCGAGGATGTGAAGAGTAGTAAAACCCTGGAGATGTTTCGTGAACTGGCCAGGAAGAAGGAAACGAGCTATGTAGTCGGTTTCGCTGAGAAAGATGGCGAGAGGATATACAACTCTGCTTTCATGATCAATCCGAATGGTGAATTCTATATCTACCGCAAGATCCACCTCTTCAAATGGGAGACGAAGATCTTTACCCCGGGAGAGAGTGGTTTCTTTGTCAAACCAGCCAAGGATGATGTCAGAGTCGGTATGATGGTCTGCTTCGACTGGATATTTCCTGAATCTGCCAGAACCCTTAATATACAGGGTGCCGAAATAATCTGCCACCCAGCGAACCTCGTCCTCCCCTGGTGCCAGCAGGCAATGATAACCCGCTCCATCGAGAACAGGATCTTTACCGTGACAGCTAACCGGACAGGAAAGGAAAAGAACGGAGATGTAGAGATGGCCTTCACCGGACAGAGCCAGATCACCAATACGACAGGAGAAGTTCTCAAGAGGCTGAACGAGACAGAAGAGACTGTCTGGGTTGAGACGATAGACCCGGAAAAAGCAAGAGATAAGTGGGTTACAGAGTATAATCATATCCTGAAGGACAGGAGGAAGGAATTATATAGTGATGCGTAGTGCGTAACTTTTTTCTTGTCAAAGATTCGGGGTTAAAAAACTGTGTAGCAAATTTAAGACATTGAGGTTATTAATTATATGGCAACAACATCAGATATTAGAAACGGAATGATGATCGAGTTCAAGGATGGAATCTACGAGATCATAGATTTCCTGCACGTAAAACCGGGCAAGGGGAACACCTTCGTCAGAACGAAACTGAGAAATATCAAGACGGGACAGGTTCTGGAGAATAACTTCCGGATAAGCGAGAAATTAACCGAGATCAGGATAGAGAAATCGAAAAAACAGTATCTCTATCACGACGGAGATTTCTATGTCTTTATGGATAATGAGACCTACGAGCAGATTAGTGTCCCCTCAGAAGCGATAGGTGATCTGGATAAATATCTGATAGAAAACACAGAAGTAACAATGAAGAGCACCCCGGAAGGTGAGATTATGGGAATAGAGCTCCCTACATCGATCGTCATGGAGGTTACAGAGTGTGACCCCAACGTCAAGGGTAATACTGCTTCAGGTGGTGGAAAAAATGCCGTAACCCAGACCGGGTTGAAGTTAACCGTTCCGTTCTTTATCGAGGTTGGAGACCGTATTAAAGTAGATACAAGAACAGGAAGTTATCAGGAGCGAGCTTAAAAAAAATAAGAATTTTCTTGACAGCAATTTAAGCTCCAATTTTGTTGTCGATAGTAAAAGGAGGAATTAATGGCAAAAAAGAGAACATTTGCCGCTAAATTAGCACACGAAACGAGTCTGGAAGGAAAACTGGTCTGTCCTAATTGTAATGTAGAGATGAAGAGGACAAAGATTGTACGCAACAAGAAATCTAAAGCAGGTACCTGGGCTCCGAGCTATGAGTTCCTCAATGTCTGCAAATGTAACGAGAATGACGTTTATGCAGGAAAACTAAAGTAGCGCTTTCACACCCTACATAGAATGCCCTCCTAATACCCTCTTATCTCCCCGATAAGAGGGTATTTTTTTAATGAAAAACCAGAGAGGAGACAATGGGGAAAAAGATATTGAGCTTAATGTTATCAGTGCTGGCCGGTGTTTCTATACTCACGGCAGCTATACCATTCGCGGCAGGTGGTGGGCAGCAGGTCTTTCCGGCTACTCTACCGGCTGAGAATGAGAATGTAATATCAGAGATCTTCGGTCCGCATAGCGGCCCGGGCAGAAATGAAGGTTTTCCAGCCCAGACACTCGTACTGATGGTCGAGTTCCCAGATTACCGGTTCGAGGACACTATTACCAACCAGGACTTCTGGGCCAATCCTGATTATACTATTAGAGATTATATCGAACGGTATATGTTTCATCTGCAGACCTACTATCTGGACGCCTCCAACGATACATATCAGATAAACTATACCGTGGCCGATACGATCATCTGCCTGCCGAAACCGATCTCCTATTACGGTGATGCGGCTTACAGCCTGGAAAGAAGAGTCGAACTTGTGCAGGACCTTCTTGCTATTAGCGACCCGCTGATCGATTTCTCCGCTTATGATTCCTATATCATACTCCATTCAGGTGGCGGGAGAGAGACAGACCTCTACGGGACAAGCCCGAACGCTATCTCCAGTTCATTTCTCAATCGAAGGCTTTTACAGGCAGTACTCGACCCCGATAATGAGGATGACGACTATCCCGGACTGGAGACAGATGACGGTGTATATATTGAAGAGATTGTAATCTCCGCAACGAATCATAACCACCCCGACAATCCGGAAGACCTGAATTATGGTGTTATCGGGCTGCTCTGTAATCTCTTCGGCAGGCAGATGGGGTTACCGACCCTCTTTGGTAATGTATCCAGCCTCGGCAGGGCTGCCGGTGTGGGAAATTTTTGTGTTATGGGGACAGGCGTCTGGAACGCCAACGGGCACGTGCCACCATTTCCTTCTGCCTGGACTCGGTATTTTGCCGGATGGGGAGAGCCAGTAACACTGCAACAGAGTGGAGATAACTTCCCCCTGACTTATCCTTTCAATCGTGAAGATCTGCAGATTCCCCGCCTTTATAAAGTACCAATCTCCGCTGATGAGTATTACCTGATCGAGAACCGGCAGCAGAATCCTGACGGCTCGGAACTTGGCGGGCAACCATCATTTACTTTTCGCCTGCTTCCCGACGGGGAACAGGATTATTACGATGAACCCTTTGATATGGTGCCCCGCTTCAATTTTATGAAGAACAGTTACCGTGGTTGTGAATGGGACTTCTACCTCCCGGGGCTTGGTGGTCCTGATTTTCCGGAAATAGATGGCTCAGGTATCCTCATCTGGCACATTGACGAGAACATTATCAGAGAGAATTATGAATACAATACGATAAATGCCAATCCCAATCATCAGGGAATTACCCTGATGGAGGCGGATGGGATACAACACCTCAGGTCGAGTATCCCCGATATATATATGCGCGGCTCGGGCTACGACTCATATCGTGCCGGGCATAACGATTATTTCGGTAGATTCGAAAAGGATGATGGAACGATCTCCATCCCTTATGCTCAGAGCTTCTATGGAGAGACTGATCTGGAGATAGACAGTATAGGTAGTTCGGAAGTAATAATGTCCTTTTCGGTCAGCTTCCCCTGGACGCTCGATTACGACTATGAGGGAAGAGACCTTCTGCCGGGTTCTGCTGTAGTGGATAGCCAGAACGATCTATATCTGCTGCAGACCACAGAGTCAGGAGAGATCTATCTCTTCAAGAACTATGAGCTGTTACCCGATTATCCGGTAGTTACCGATTCCATCAGGTTTATGCATACCGGGTTGAAGAGTAAAACTGCTTTTCTGATACCTGTAGAGAACGAAGAGGAAGGGGCAGCCTATCATATCGTGACACCGGAAGGGGCGGAGAAGAGTTCCTATTTTAACGGATTGGAATGGGGAACTCATCCCATCGCTTTCCGTGATTTAGGCCTCTCTATGAGCTATGCCCTGGCACTCAGGTCCAGAGAGGAGTATAATACCGAAGTTCATTTCTACGATGATGATTTCCAGCTGATAGACATTTTACAGATAGAGAACAGAGTTATCGTATCCAATATGGTCCTGTCTGAGGGTCATATCATATTCCTGTCCGAATCTCAAGAGAACGACAACCTGGAGCAGGTGATAATAGATCTCTCTTTGAATGAGGCGAGCTTCTTGACCTTTCCGCTGGCAAAAGACAGAATCATACGCTCGATGATGATGGCACCGGTAACCAGGAAAGAGAAAAGGAGCGGGGAATACGAAGATAATATCATCATCCTGACGGGGGATAACACCCTCTATCTCACTGATGAGTCCTGCGAAATTGTTGACGGCTTTCCCCTCTATTTCGATGATGAAATACTCTCAATACCTTCACTCGCTGATATCAATCGTAACGGCCGACTCGAAATACTTCTGGTGAGTAACAATTCTCTCTATGTCGTCGGATATAACGGAGAGATAATTAACTATCCGGTCCCTTCCGAACTCCCATATCCGGAAGAAGAGGGAAAGAATCTCGGAGTTGTAGCCTGTGATCTCGACAGAGACGGTAATCCTGAGATGATAGCCAATCTCGGTGGTAACAGATTCGTCATCTGGGATAACAGCTTTGTAGTGAAGAGTGGATACCCCCTGATGATACCTAACCAGCCACTGAACTATCCGATAGTCCTCCCAGGTGAGGACTCTACAGATATATATCTCTCTGCTGCTAATGGATATATATACCGTCATTCCTTCCCGGCTGTAAGAGGTGCATTCTTGCATAGAAACGAAGACGATGGCTGGATAACCGAATACGGTAACCTGCAGAGAACGGCCTACTTTTCCGCTCCACTCCCGACCAATACCCTGGAGAGTGATACAGTTTTCATCAGGGAAAACTGTTACCCCTTTCCCGTTCCGGTCACACATCAGAATGGAGGGGTCTTATATTTCAATATTATGATAAACCAGAATCTGCCTGTCGAGGTAAAAATATTTGACATCTCGGGCAAATTAATTTTTAAAGAAGTTCAAGATTGTCAGGCATATACGAATAACCGGAATAAAGTCTCTCTCGACATAAATGGTCTGTCAACGGGAGTTTATTTTGCTCAGTTACAGGCAAAAGGTGAGAGACTAATCATGAAGTTTGCCGTTGAAAAATAACAGAGTCCGGTTGGAGGAAGATAAACAATGACAAAAAAGATGATGTTACTCATACTTATGATCGTTTTCGGGTTAGCTGCCCTGCAGGCAGACCCCATAGATATTGACAGTGATTACGGCTGGAAGATGTTGACCATTCCATTATCACCCTCTATCTCTGCTATGGCGGGAACGGGTGCTGCTATCTCCGGTGAGGCAGGTTCTTTTATCGAACACCCTGCAGCCGGGCTTTTAGAGAATGTCAGATCGGTCAGTATCACACAGAATCTCTGGATATTCGATACCCAGATGACAAGTGTCGCTATTAACACAAGCTCAGGAGCTGATTCTTACGGATTTGCGCTCCGCGCTCTCGATTATGGTAAAATCGATGCCAGGGATATTACAGGGGAGATTATCGGTGAATTCCATCCTCTCGACCTTAACCTGATTGCCAATTACGCCAGAAGGTTTGGACCCAATTACTATGCCGGAGCCAATCTGATGCTTCTCTATCAAAAACTTCAGTCTCACTCTTCTACAGGTGTGGCACTCGACCTTGGATTGAGTTATCTGCCACCGATAAGAGGGCTGACCCTCAATGCGGCTATCAGGCATATCGGTATGACCAGTAAAGTGAACAGAGAAAGGATCAACCTCCCGACAGCTCCGGAGATCGGCATTTCCTACCTGCTCCCTCTTGATTTTGCTGATATCAATACTGAATGCAAAATGCTCAAACATCCAGACGACAGTAATGTCAGGGTCCAGCTCGGAACCAATATCAATATAAATGAAATTTTAAATCTCAGAGGGGGATATTACCTGAATCACGATACCCAGAGCCTGACAGCAGGTATCGGAGTGCAGTTGAATAAGATAGACTTTAATTATGCCTATCTCCCCTTCAGTGATGATATCAGTGATGCCCACTCTTTCGGGCTGACCTATAAATTTTGACAATTAAGTCCAGAAGTAACACAAAGAAGAAACTGATGGAATGTGAGTGTAGGTTATGGACAGAAAGAAAGATAAGGTAGCAGAGAGTTATGAAGTGCCCTCTTCTCTTGATGAGGAGTTAACTTATTCATATTCTCCAGCAAACTGGCAGGAAGGAATACTATGAAAAGACTCCTGTCCCTGATACTCCTGATTTTAGCGGTCTGGAATCTCCTGGCCGAGATTGGTATGGATTATACCCCGAGAGAGATGATCGTCAAGACCTCTCAGCCTCTAAATATCCGGGGTTTAAATTTCGGCCTGCCGGAATTCGATACCTTTCTCTCCGGAAGAGAGATCAGAGAGATCAAGTCAGTTACACCATCCCCGCAGAATCAATACTATGTTATCAGGTTCGAGGAGGAACTGGACTGGACAGAGTTGAAAACACAGAATCTTCGATTTGATGGAATAGAATACATACAACCGAACTATTTGAACGAATTTCTTTATACCCCTAACGACCCACTCTACCCTTATCAGGTGTTGAATCTCGTCAAAATTCCGGAAGCCTGGCAATATGAGACCGGAAACGAGAATGTCATTGTAGCTATCGTTGACTCCGGGCTCTGGTTCGAGCATCCTGAATTCTGGTGTGATGAGACAAACTTCCCAAGAGATAATATCTGGATTAACCATGCCGAGTATCCCCCTGACGGTGAAGATAGCTCCGGAAATGGTTATGTAGATGACTGGCGGGGTTGGAACTTTGTTGATGCACCCGAACTCTCACAAATAGCTCTCGGTAATTATCTCGAACAGGATAACGATCCGACAGACGAGACGGGCCATGGAACCCATATTGCAGGTGTTATCGGTGCCGAAACAAATAACGAGCTCGGTATAGCCGGTATCTGCTGGAACGTCAAAATGATGATACTCCGGGCTGGATTCAGAACCACTATCGGGCCAGGATACCTTCAAGACGATGATGCCGCAGCTGCCATTATTTATGCCGCCGATAACGGAGCTCATATAATCAGTATCAGCTGGGGTAGTGATATATACTCCCAGATCATTGCCGACGCCTGTCAATATGCTTATGAAAGGGGAGTAATTATCATTGCCTCGGCCGGTAATACTCCAGTTCCCGAGATTATGTATCCAGCCAAACTCAATACAACTATCTCTGTCGGGGCAGTCAACAATGCTCTCGGGCTTACCGGGTTCACGAGTTACGGGCCGGACCTCGATATTGTTGCTCCCGGTGAATTTATAATGAGTACCTACATCCCGCAGGATGACGGTTCTATATACTATGAGTCTTCAGGAACCTCCATGTCAACCCCTTTCGTCGTCGGTGGAGTAGCATTACTTTTAGCCAGAGAGCCGGGACTCAGTCTGCATGAAGTGAGATCAAGACTCTTCTCATCTGCCAGAGACCTCGGAACCCCCGGGTTCGATAATTACTTCGGCCACGGCCTGCTCAATGTCGAAGGTATGCTGACTATGACAGCACACCCCTACATTGAAGTTACCTCCCCTATAGACCATGCCGGACTGTCAGAAACGTTTCCCATAACCGGAACAATAGATGCACCCGATTTCTTCCGCTATTCTGTTATGTTTACCAATGAAGAATTGCCAACCTCGCTTGACTGGAAAGACGTTGTAACTCATCAGAATACCCCTGTTTTCTATTACAATCCCGTTATTGATGATGTTATAGCCACATTCCATATTCCACCCTCTCTTAAGGACGATTATTATCTGATCAGAATCAAGTTGGAGACAATCAATGCAGAGGTATATGAGAAGAGAGTACGGGTAAACATCAATCAGACCCCCCCATCTCTGAGAGAGGGGTCCCCTATAGCAACAAAACGGTTCCGTGAAGATATACCCTGTTATTTTTTAACCACAGGGTTCGACCAGCCGGTAACGATAGCGATGGAGATTAATTCTGATACGGGTGAAAATGCCACTGTTTACAGTAATTATGCTGACTCTCTTCACGTCCTGCAGATACCGGAATATTTCCCCGAAGGGTATGTCTCTGTCCAGATCACTGCTCATAATATCAGTGGGTTGCCATACTCATCTCCCCTCTTCGAAGATGTTGTCTATATAGATAAAGCTGCTATTCCGACCGATACCTTTGTTCAGAGTACTGTTGGAACTTCTCTCATTACCACACCGAAATCTTTTGATTTTGATGGTAACGGCCTTATTGAGTTCATTGGCCTGGCTATCGATGAAGAGCAGATGCTCGGTGATGTAAATATCTTCGAATTCGATACCGACAACCTCGTTGCCAAGTATCAGTTTGAAGATCCGTTTCTGCCGGTTGATATGGGTAATACCAATAATGCAGGGCTGGAAGTATTGGGTTTAAGAGGTGAGACTGGACCGATTGGAGATACAGCCGTTATCTATGATACATTTGGTGGTGAGACCTACCCCAATGTTGCCTTCTGGTCACAGAACAACGTTATTGGTGGTAACTTCGTCGATTATAACAATAACGGTATAGAAGATCTCGTATTGATCAGAAATTATCAGAATACGAGGGTGCTCTCACTTTTCAGGAGAAGCGGTAACCTCGAGTTCACTGAAGAACATACAATATTTAATATGACCGAGACAAACGAACGTAATACGTTTTCTCCAAGGGTAGCAACGAGAGACCTTAACGGAAATGGATATATGAACCTGCTGGCCGCCGATACCGATGGTGATGTCATGGTATACGAAATCTATCAACCGGGAGATAATGAGATGATCTGGACTACGAGGCTACCTGTCAAGAATCTCTATCATCTCTCTATTGCGGATTTTACAGGTGATGGTGCTCTTGAATTCTGTGTTGGTGGTTTTCAGTCAGATTATATAGATCCCCATAAAACCTTCTGGTACTTCGAATTCTTCCGCTATCAGATATCACCACCAGGTTTTGTCTCACTCGGGTATATTTCATTTGACCATTACGATGAAGTTAACTCGATCAAGGCCTTTGACCTGGATGGTGACGGGAGTGAAGAATTGATCCTCTCACTAACCCCATACCTTTACGTGATAGACTATCGTGATGGTGAGTTCAAACCGGTCTGGCAGGGTTCATCTTATCGAACCTATAATGTAGTTCCGATACCGGAAACATATAACAATCCAGCTGGTGTAGTTATCAATAACATCGATGAAGATGGTCTTTTCAGATCACAGTTTGTTACTGGAAGTGATTTTCCTGGCCCACCCTCCCCTGTCGGTCTGATTACCAATCCAATAAATGAACATACTGTAGAATTGACCTGGAATGATTCACCTGCCGAAAACTATCTCATTTACCGCAAAGTGGGTGAAGAGACAACCCTGATCGATTCTACCGCTACGAACCATTATATAGATGAATCTGTTGTCGAAGGTGAAATTTATCATTATGCACTGCGAGGAAGGGATTACTCCTATCAACCCAGCCTCAGTCAATATTCTGCCTGGAAAGAAGCAATACCCTATGCCATTCCCGAAATAACCTCTCTGGAAATGACGGCAGTAAATGAACTACGTCTCCTCTTCAATGTCCAGTTGAGCAACGAAGCAATCAATATTGGTTATTATAACGTTAATAACGGAATAGGGCGTCCTACTTCGGTAAACCATACCGATAACCAGAGGGGTCTGCTTCTCAGGTTTACATCCGCTATCGTAGAACCGCTGGATAATGAATATCATCTCGAGATAGTTGGCCTCAGAGGCCGTTCCGGTGTTCCTTTCCCCGACGGACAATATCATTTCGAATATCGGGAAGACCTGACAGCTCCCGTTATTGCCTCTTATCAGCTCAAAGACAATAAGGAACTGAGCATTGTCTTCAGCAAGTTTCTCGCTCCCGGACCGGCCAACAATCCGCAAAACTACATAATAGATTTCCCTCAGGTTGATAGGGAAAATAGTATCAACTCGATTGTTGCCCAGAATGATAGTGTTGAGATAGAGTTTCGGGAGGACCTGAAGATCAGTAACAGGGCATATTACCTGATGATGCAGAATATCATCGATCTGGCCGGTAACAGGCTACCGAATAATGAGAATATGATCCGTTTCCAACTTACAGAGGTTGATGACCTGGCAGGAGTGCAGGTCATGCCAAACCCCTATGTTAAACATAAGCATAGTCATCTTGAATTTATCGGGCTACCTCTTGAGAAGCAGGGAGAGATTAGTATTTATTCTATCTCTGGTGAACGGGTATATTCAAGTAGAATCGAACCATTAACAGAACTAAACAATAGTTTTCTCTGGCATGCTGTAAATAATGCCAACCGTCAGCTCGCTTCGGGTATATATTTCTATGTCATCCGTATGGGTGACCGTTTCAAACGTGGAGAGATAGCCATAGTGAACTGATGTTAAGGTGAATAGAAGCTATGCAGAGGAAAATTAATAATTTATAAGCGCGGAGGTTTATATGATATCATTGGACTGGAAAGAACGGTTGAAGCTGGATACTGCGGATTTTATTACGCGCAAAATACCTCAGGGCGATTATGACATAGACATCGTCTATAACGCCTATCCTAAAAGGATTGATAACAAGATCCCTTCTGAAGTAATTGTCTTTGTTGCTAAGACACTGGCCGGCAAAATAGCCAGGAATGCCGATAAGTATCTGGATTTTTATGATTACCTCTGGCATAAGAAGGGTGAAAATGGGAGACTTGTCTTCGCCTATTTGATGCAGAAGATCACGAAACGTAACCCGGAATTCTTTCTCGACTATCTGAAAAAGATACTGGCCAGTTGTGATGAGATTACGGATATTAACCTTGTTCTCAACAAGGCGGTAGTCCCCCTGTTCAAGAAAGAGGGAAAGAAGTATATCGACATTCTCTTTAATTGGTTACAGATAGATAATCAGCATCTGCATAAGAGTATCATCAATCTTTTCACCAAGATAGCAAAGAACAACCCGTCACTTCTAAAGTATATTTTTAAAAAAATGGAGCAGGGTTGGATATATCCTAATGAACATACTATAAGAGACAATACTCATTTCCTCAAAACGATATACAAAATAGACCCGCAACTCTATTTTTCGATCTATGATAATTACAAGGGTAGCCGCAATCCGGTATTTGTGGAAATCCTCTCCCATGCGCTTCTCCCGATTTCTGAACAGGAAGGGTATGACAAATTAAAAAGTTATCTGGAAAACTGGCATAAGAGTGGTAATGTCAGAATCAAGAAAGCCGCAGCCAGTGGACTGAAAGCACTAAAAAAGAAGAAGGGTAAATAGATGAGCGATCAATTCTACGTAACCATAAAAGGACTGCTGAGACTAAAAGAGAGATTACATTATCTGAATACCATCGAACGGCCGGAAGTGATCAAACAGGTCGTTTCTGCAAGAGAGATGGGCGATCTATCTGAGAATGCCGAATATCATGCCGCAAGAGAGAGACAGCGCCATATCGATAAGGAGATCAACCACCTTCGTAGTAGAATCAGTAGATTAAAGGCAGTCGATCCGGCACAGATACCAAAAGATGCTGTAAGATTCGGTGCTATAGTAACTCTCAAAGATCTTCACTCTTCAGAAGAGGTTCGCTATCAGGTAGTCGGTGTCGATGAAGTTGGAGAGCCTGAAGATGGTGTTCTTCCCATTTCCATAGCTTCGCCGATAGGCAGGGGATTGCTCGGAAAGAAACAGGGAGAGAATGTAACTATCAAGGTCCCTGCCGGTGAACGGGAATTTAAGGTTTTAGAGATTAAGTAGATAAAAGGAGTTAACAAATGTCAAAGAAAGAAGATTTAGCTAAAAAACTTGGTTATCAGAGAAAGAATTTCTGGCAGACCGCAACAGAAACAGAAAAGAAAGGGGCAATGAAATTTGCAGAAGGTTACAAAGATTTCATCTCTACGGCAAAAACCGTTAGAGAGACTGTACGCTACACCGAAAAAGTTCTGAAAAAGAACCAGTTCACCCCGATCGAATCTAAGAAGAGCAGCAAGAAGTATTACCAGGCCTATCGGGAGAAGAATGTAATCGCTGCGGTAATCGGTAAGAAGCCTGTATCCGAGGGAATAAACATTGTTTCACCACATATAGACTCTCCCCGTGTTGACCTTAAACAGAACCCACTCTATCAGGATCAGCCTACACAACTTGGAATGATGAGGACTCATTATTACGGAGGGATCAAGAAATATCAGTGGATGTCTACTCCCCTGGCTCTACACGGTGTTCTGGTCAAGAAGAATGGTGAAATAGTGAATGTCTCTATTGGTGAGAATGATGACGATCCTATCTTTATGATGCCCGATCTGCTTCCACATCTGGCAGCTGAACAGTATCGGAAGAAGATCGGTGATGCAATAGATGCCTCCCAGATGAACTTGATATTCAATTCTATACCCTATCCAGATGAGAAGATGAAAGAGTCGGTTAAGCTCAATGCTCTCGTTATTCTTAATGAGAAATACGGTATTACCGAAACAGATTTTCTCAGTGCCGAGCTGGAACTGGTACCTGCAGGTAAAGCCCGTGATTCGGGAATAGACAGGAGCCTTCTGGTAGGTTACGGCCATGACGACCGTGTCTGTGCCTACACTTCTTTACAGGCATTACTGAAAGCCAACCCGGATAATCTGAACAGAACCTCTCTTATATTCTTTTCTGATAAAGAGGAGATTGGTAGTGAGGGTAACACAGGTGCAAAATCAGCTCAATTCATAGACTTTATCTCTGAACTGCTGAAGAAGAACGGAGAGAAATACGACAGCTATACCGTTCGTAAGACATTAATGAAGAGTCAGATACTCTCAGCTGATGTCAATGCTGCAATCAATCCGAACTTTCCTCAGGTGCATGAGAAAGAGAATGCTGTTCATATAGGATTCGGCGTCAGTATCACCAAATATACCGGTGTTCGTGGAAAAGGTGGCTCTAATGATGCACATCCGGAGTTCACCTCCAGACTGATTCATCTACTCGAGAAAGAGAAGGTTAACTGGCAGATGGGAGCTCTGGGAAAAGTAGACCAGGGTGGCGGTGGTACTATCGCTAAATTTCTGGCAGCTTACGGTGCTGATGTTATTGATTGCGGAACAGGAGTTATAGGGATGCATGCACCTTACGAATTGATCTCCAAGGCGGATCTCTATTCCACCTTCAGAGCATTTGAAGTCTTTTTTAAAAAGGGATAAAAGACAGAAATAGAGGAGACTGTAACCGGTGAAGAAAGGATTTAGATATCTGGTCGTTATTCTACTCATCTGCACTTCCGGTGTAGTGTATTCCGCTATAGAGGTAGAAGAGGAGAATATTCCCGAAAAGGTCTTCCAGCATTTTTATGAGAAGTTACCGGCCGAGTATCCGATAGTCCTTGACTTTCGAGCCGGCCGGTTTACTGATCCTCTAAAGCTGAAGTTTGGTAGGCAACTGCTTGAAGACGGTAATACTTTATACGAACAGGAGCCGGAGTCTGGTTTACATCTCTCACTCGACTATGATTCGAAGCAGCGGGAGAAGAGTTCAGGTTTCTTTCTATTCAGAAAGTATTACCTTCAGGAGGAGCATAGCTTTACTTATCAGGTCACTGAATTACCGGAAGGGAGAATCATTCGTTTTGACGATATAGAACTCATTACAGTTACCAAGCATAAGAGTTCGAATATGAAATGGTATGACCCTTTATTGATAACAGTAGTGGTAGGTTCTCTCGCCTATCTCTTCTATTTCGGGGGTAATTGACCGGTATGAGTTCAGAGAGTCCGGATAAATGAAACAGAATTGTCAGAAAATAGTATTTACCTATACACAGTAAGATAAGAGGAGCAGATGAAGAGATTATTCATTCTCGTAGTAATATTAGCAATAACACTCGCCGGCTGCAGTTCCGGCAGAGCAAGAAGAGAAATGCCTATAGACCAGAGGATGGCTATAGCTAACGACTACTATGAAGCCGGTAACTATAGAAAAGCCATAGACTACTATATTGATGTAGTCTTCGAAAGAAGGTCGGTCCATACACCTCTTGCCCAGTTCCGGCTGGCAGAATCATACTTCAATATGGGAAGATATGAGGATGCGGTCTTTGAATATCAGGAACTGATCAGGCTTTTTCCGGAATTCAATCAGATAAATGTAGCTTATTTCCGAATTGGAGAGGCGATGTATCGACAATCACTTCCCGCTCACTACAGTCAGGAAGAGACTCTGGCTGCAATTGATGCCTTCAATGTCTTTCTCGACAGATTCCCCTTTGACCAGAGAAGAGACGAAGCAATCAGATACATTCAAGAAGCACAACATACTCTTCTGGAAAAGAAGTATCTGAACGGATATATATACTACAAATTGTTCGATTACAGTGCTGCCCTTCTCTATCTCGATGAAGTCATCGAGATAGATATCAGAGACGAAATAGATATGAAATCACGCTATTATGCAGCCCGAATCCATATAGAGCGTGGTGACCAGGAAAAGGCAAGTATACTTGTAAATTCTCTGCAGGAACATTATCCTGAAAAGAGAATGACTACCCGTATAACCAAACTATTCAACAATACGTTTTGATGTTGTTATGAAGCTCGGAATTTTAGGGGGAACTTTTAATCCTGTCCATAACGGACATTTAGCTATTGCTAAAGCTGTCTATAAGTCCTTAGAACTAGACAGGGTATATCTTGTCCCCGCTTTTAATCCACCCCATAAAGGTGATGAGAAGATCATAGATTATGAAGAGAGGTTCAAACTACTGGAACTCGCTACTGAAAGTTATCCCTATCTGAAAGTATCCCGTCTGGACCATACACCCGGAAGTGTCAGCTACACTAAACACCTGATTGAAAGACTGAAAGAGAAGTATCCGGCGGCCAGTTTCTACTTTATCATCGGTGCCGATAATATCCCTCAGATCTCCAGGTGGTATGACTACAAGTGGTTACTTGATAATGTTACATTCGTCGCTGTACCAAGAGGAGATTTTGAAATAGTAGATTACTGGAATCTAGATTACATAGAAAAGATTCAATCAGTAGATATGGAATCTGTCGATATCTCTTCGAGAATGATCCGTCAGAAACTTGCCAGAGGAGAAGATATCTCAGGTCTCGTCCCCCCTGTTGTTGCAGAATATATTCACAAGCATAATCTTTACGAACAGTAAAACAAACCTTTCAGGTTACCTCTCACAATCTCAAACCGTCTCAGCTGCCCTGGCAACTACAACAATCCCTTTCCCTTTCTTATTATTTCCCTTATAGTCTCTCGTCATCATCAGGAAAACAGGCAGATAGACGAGTAGATAGTATAAAGGAAGCAGTATGATCAGAGGTTTGAATCTATTAACAACTGAGAGGGGAAATCTCATTGTCAGATACCAGGCAACATTACCCCAGAACCCGTAACTATAATAAAATTCTCTGATCTCCCATCCGGTCGATGCAAGTTTCTTTTCCAGATGATTTCTACTGTAACCCTCCCGGTAGTGTTCAGATGTGAAACCTGCCTCTTTACTGCTATGTGGAGTTGAGATGATAAGATATCCTCTTTCGCTGATAGACTTCCGAAAGTTGGCCAAGACTGCAGTATCATCTTCAATATGTTCAAGAATGTCAACCGCAACAATCAGGTCCTGTTCATCGGCTGGAATGTAATCTTGCAGGTCTGCTTTTACCGTTTTCACTCTCTTCTGTTCACAGGGAGTTACATACTCACTGAATGAGATGAGCATCTCTTCTTTCAGGTCAACTGAGAGGATTTCAACATCCTTATAGTTCTTCAATATGAAGTGACTATACTGACAGAGGCCGGCACCGCTATCATAGAACCGGGCAACCGGCCTCTCATTCATTATCTTTTTGATCTCTCTCTTAACATACCACTGCCGGAGAATAAGGGCATCCATCAGGAGGTACAATATCCGCCTCAAGAAGGGAACTCTGCTGATAGCCGAATTCAATACTCTCTTCAGCGGTTCATACTCCATTATTGAAACTCCAGCTCAGAAAAAACATCCATTAGAGATTGTAATAGAGTATCATTTCGTGTGGATGTGGCCTGTCTTCTACCTTCCTTATTTCATTCATTTTGTATTCGATCCAGGTATCTATAAGATCCTGACTGAAGACATCACCAGCCAGCAGGAAATCATGGTCTTCCCGGAGAGCTTCCAGAGCCTCTTTTAATGAGCTCGGAACAGAATGGAGTTTATCTCGCTTCTCCTGTTCCCAGTTGAAGATATTATCATCAAATGGACCCATATTGTTTTCTCGCGGGTCGATCTTATTCTTAATCCCGTCCAGACCGGCCATCAATAGTCCACTTATTGCCAGATAAGGATTACAGGTAGCATCTCCTGTCCTGTATTCGAATCGTTTACTCTCTTCCGTTGTTGCGTATTTGGGTATTCTCACTGCAGCACTTCTATTAGCCAGCCCAAAAAATAGCTTTACAGGTGCTTCGAAACCGGGAAGTAATCTCTTGAAAGAGTTTGTACTCGGATTTGTCAGCGCAGTAAGTGCCCGTCCATGCTTGAGCACTCCACCTATAAAATAGAACGCCTGATCGGAGAGATCGGCATAATTGCCATTCTGATAGAAAATGTTCACTCCTCCTTTCCGGAGCAGAATGTGGAAATGCATCCCATTACCCGGCTCATTGTAGATCGGCTTGGGCATAAAGGTAGAGGTGAGGCCGTTCTGGTATGCAACCTGGCGGATGATATTCTTCATATTCATCGTATCGTCAGCAATTTTCGGGAAGGCCAAAAGCTCAGTCTCTATTTCCTGCTGAGCTGCAAGCCCAACTTCATGGTGATGATAGCGGATCTTGATGCCGAGCTCTTCCATTATCTCTGCCGCTTCATCCCGTAATTCGGCATAACGGTCAAAAGGCACATCCATATGATAACCCTTCCTGTCATCCTGAGAAAGACCATCTATATCATCAAAATCGTAAGGGAGGCATCTCTTGTTCTGAGCGGATGAGAAACGGTAACCACTTTCGAATCCTTCACTGAAAAACTCCGCTTCATCAAAGATATAATACTCGAGTTCAGGTATCCAGAGAGATTCATCTGCTATTCCTGTAGATTTCATATACTCGTGAGCTCGCTTAGCTACAGAGCGTGGATCTTTCATTACCCCGATCCTTGTATCTGCATCGCATATCGAACAGATAATACTCAGCTTCGGTATTTCGGAAAAGGGATCGATATAGGCAGTATTGATATCGGGCATCATTACCATGTCTCCCGCTTCTACAGATTTAAGGCCTGGAACACTGGACCCGTCAAACGGGATACCCTCTTTCAGCACCTCTTCCAGGCTTCTGGCTGGAAAAGTATTGTGATACCAGCGTCCGAAAAGATCGGAATATTTCAGGTCCACAAATTTGATATCGTTCTCGATTATTATCTGCTGTAACTTTTCTAAATCCATTACTCTCTCCTCCATCTATCTTTTTTTTCTTTATAATTAACTTCTTTCTCTCTTCTTGATTTAAACTCAGATACCGGTAAATAATCTCATCAACCACGTTATCGGTGGCAGAAGAACCCTTCCGATCAGGTTAAGCCCGAAAAGATATGATAATAAGATAATACCCATCAGTATTGCCATCCCTTGCCTTTCCATCCGCATAAAGGGGTAGTAATAGCGGTCAGGAAGAAACATCCCAATAACTTTAGATCCGTCAAGTGGTGGAAAGGGTATGAGGTTGAAACAGCCTAGCAGTAAGTTGAAGAATACGATCAGATAAAAGACCTGAAACCAGAATGCCAGAAAATTACCGCTAAGAGTATCCGGAATATATGTCAGGTTCCCCAGTATTCTTAAAAACAGAGAGAACACAATCGCAATAATAAAGTTAGAGGCCGGTCCTGCTGCTGCAGAGA
>Ga0334892_1001074_pt1 | contig 25495 bp, 22 predicted proteins | sample GraSluR3_MG_4_FD_207213 | JGI IMG/M metagenome (GOLD analysis project Ga0334892, IMG submission 207213) | Sludge microbial communities from methane-producing bioreactor in Wageningen University, Netherlands - Granular Sludge_15_04-R3 | ecosystem: Engineered > Bioreactor > Anaerobic >...
CCCACCTCGACCCAGACCCGATCGACTACCCGGTGATACGATGCAAGGAGATCGATCACTTCATCTGAAAGACAATCGGGGCGTGTACTCACGATGAACTCAGTATAGGATCCGCTCTGCAGTGCATGGTCATACAGTTGTCGAAGTGTCTCAAGTTCATCGTAGGTGCTGGTGAATGCCTGGAAGTAGATACTTCTCGCAGCCGCTCCGTATCGAGACTCGATGAATCGGTTCCCCCTCGCTACTTGTCTATCGATCGACGCTTTTCTCTCAGCGAGTGTCTTCGGCCTGCTCGTATCGGTTTGTGCGTCTATCGACGCCATGAAGGTGCTATCACGAGAAAAGCCCTGTTCATCTTGCCTTTGGTAGACAGCACTGGAGCCTTTCGCATCACAGTAGATGCATCCCCCCCGTCCATCGGGGCCCCTGTTTGGGCAGGTGAACCCCCCATCGATTCCTACTCGGTAGACACGGTGTCCGTATCGATCTATCAAGTAATCGGAGTAGTTGCACCAGCGATCCATCACAGTACCTCAAGGTAGAGAGAGACACGGAGCGCGTTGTCCACTGCGACACCGAAGAGAATATCCAAGTTCTCGAATGCCAGTCCCAGAGCCAACGAACCGGAGAATTCCACCTCCTGAAGCGATGAGAAAGGTCTTCCTCGGTTTGGAGCGTAGGGGTCAGCCAAACTCAGGAAATCGAGTACACGATCACCTCGCGACGACACGGTGACCATGGATTGAACTACAATCTGAGGGAAGGTCTGCTTCACCCAGTGCATATGTTTCACACGTGCCATAAGTAGATCATCAACAAGGGTGTGCGTTGGATAGGAGGGTATCGAGCGGGAACCACCATAATCGAAATAGGAACCCCTCCTCGGATTCGAAATATGGCTCGTTCCAGCATGGAGATCGAACAGGAGCACATCTTGTGCACGTACCGGAAACACCCGTTGAAATCGAGCCTCGAGTCGGTACCCGAACGGATCGGTCACCTCGGCTGCTGCCGAATACTCGAACTTCATTCCACTGGAAGGGAAGAATCTATACGGCATCGTAGTATAGACTCCTTCAAGTTTGACCAGTCCGATCAAAGCCTCATGCCCAATGGAGGTCTCTCCATACCAGATATAATCCAGGTTTCCTGCAAGTCGGATCAGAGCCGGAGTGCTGGGCCTGAACTGCATGGAGAGCTCACTGGTGATCATACGATCCCGCATATCGATCTTCTCTTCGACGACTCGCATATTCAAGGGGTGGATTCCCCCCGTCACATACCTAAGGGCGACACCGAAATCGATCTTTGGGACCACCTCGTACCGGATATTCGACTCGACGCTCAGAGCATCGTCATTGGCTACCCGCACAGAGAGTGTGGTGGGAGAATCAAATAGCTCGAATCGGGTGTACCTAAGCGAAAAATCGGGGGCAAAATAGAATCTGGGCTGCTGTTCTGAGTCGAACGAAAGCGACGCCGAACCAAAGACACCGGCGGAAACCGTAGAGAGTTTCCGAGGGAATCGTCTTGTCTGAATCTCCAGGTTCCCCCATACCGTCTCAGCTTTCCCGAGCTCTGCTCCGGTGTAGTCGTAGGTTACCGTTGCATAGGAACCACTGATTCGAAGATCCTCGAATATCCTGCTCAATTCCCGCTTTCTCAAGGAGTCGAGAGGCTTGCCGATGAAGTCGGAGAAGAGATCGAGATTGAACGATTGAGAGAGACTGTAATTCGGTCCCACATGACGGTGGGAAACCGTTCTCACCATGACATCGGGAAGTGAGAAATAGGGACCGTATCGTTGAGGATTCTTCGGCTCCAACGATCTGAATTGTGCAATAGCATCGGCCAAAAGGGCAATCTCCTCGGTATGCTCTGCTGCGCTTGCCTCCCCAGCTGCGATGATCTCGTCCACATTGTTGAAACTGAGCACTCCATGCTTTTCAAGTTTCGGAGTAATCAGGATATCGGCAGATTCACTCTGGTTCACCACAGTATTTTTTGTGAGAATGACGATCAACTGCGCCAGAATGGCTGTCAGGGACTCCAACTCCTCGTTTGAGACATCATAGTCCACGGTATTCACATCTACGGCAATCACGATATCGGCACCCAACTCTCTTGCCAAGCCCACCGGCATATTATCGACCAGACCGCCATCTACGAGTAGTCGATCTTCTACTGGATATGGGGTGAAGACCAGAGGAATCGATATGCTTGAACGGATCGCCGTAACCAGAGAGCCTTCGGAGAAGATAACTCGCTCTCCTGTGGCAAGATCTGTGCCTATGCACCGAAATGGAATTGCCAGATCATCGAAATGGGCGACTCCAGCGACTCGCGATAACGAGTCATTGAGCATATGCAAAATACGCTGATCACCGACGATGCCCGATGCCACTCCGAGTCCTCCACTATCGAAACCGAGCACAAAGAGATTGTCCCGATCTCGTCTGAGCGGTAGTGGCTCAGTTTTCAGTGGAGGAAGGGCAGAAATGGCGAACATATCCACCATGTCATAGGCTGTTATCAGCCGTCTCATGTCTCCAGGCGAGTAGCCTGCTGCGTAGAGGCCTCCTACGAGACTCCCCATGCTGGTCCCGAGTACCATATCGATCGGAATACCGACCCGTTCGATTGCTTCTATCACCGGAATATGGGCAAAACCACGCGCTCCTCCACCACTGAGTACGAGTGCTATCTTCGGCGTATCGGAATCGGACTGGGCCCGTCTACCATAGTCAGACACGGTGATGATCCTATCGCCCAATATGAGCGTCCTGGGTCGCGGTTCGACCGGGTCCGCTACAATCACACGCATTGTGGAGAGAACAAGGAGAAAAAGTAGTACGGAAAGATATGGGCGGCCGATCTTATGCTTCATCGACTTGCCCTAAAACTGCACCAATGATCGCAGGATTTCCATTGCAGAACGAGGCACTGTCCATCTCTTTTTTCTGAGCCAGTTGCAACCTGCTCACGAATAGCACACCATCTTTGCAGGCGACCGCTAATCCTCGCTTCTTATCCAGCCTGAGTACCGTTCCAGGCACGACCGATTCGTCGAGTATCTCATGAGGAACATCAAAGACAGACCCATATACTCCGGTGATTTGCAACATTTTTCCCTCGAAGGTGGTACTGGCTTTCGGCCAGGGGAGAAAGGCACGAACTTTTCCATGTAGGTCGCGCGCACTACTGTTCCAGTCGATCTGTCCATCCTGTTTTGAGAGCATTCTGGTGTAGGTGGCATCATGCGCTTGTTGCGGTGTTTCGACAAGCGTTCCCTCGAGAAGTCGCTCCACGGTCGAGACGACCAGCGATGCAGCTTGCGGAGCAACCCGATGCTCAAGCTCATCCGCTGTCTCGGTTCCAGTTAGTTCAATCGGATGAAACGAGAGGATATCGCCGCTATCAATCTCCTGGACAATGCGCTGCAGGGTAATGCCTGTGCTTCGCTCTCCGTTGAGAATTGCGAATTGAATGGGAGCACACCCTCGGTATCGTGGTAGTTGGGATGGGTGTACATTGATAGCCCCAATGGGGAAGAGAGAGAGGAATTTCGGTCCGAAGTAGTGTCCACAGGCAAACGAAAGCAGCATGTTCGGATCCAGCCGAGATACCTCTTCTCTTGCCTCTTTTCGGAGTCTGTCGAACTGGATCACGGGAATCCCAAGGCGCTGGGCCTCGACCTTCACCGGAGGAGGGAGCAGATGTCTTCCACGCCCAGCGGGTCTATCCGGATTCGTGAGAACACCGACCACGGTAAATCGAGATGCCAAAGCAGTGAGCGTTGGAACTGCGATCTCTGGGTTTCCTGCGAACAGAATTCGCAGCTGGGATCGATCCATGGCATCCTCCCGATTATTTTCGGCGTTTGGTACGCCGATTGTACGACGCAACCAGCTTATCGCGCGCCTCCTGCTCCATTCGATCTATGAACAGAACCCCATTGAGGTGGTCGTTCTCGTGCTGAATCACTCGTGCGAGCAATCCATCGGCTGCAAGCTTGAACGGCTTGCCAGTGACATCCTGAGCTTGAACGGTCACTCTGAGCGGTCGAACGATATCGTAGTACATACCGGGGATACTGAGGCACCCCTCTTCGTACATACCCTGCTCCTCACTCGTCTCGATTATTTCAGGATTGATGAACACAAGCCGCTCTCCAGGCCTCCGAGTATCCACGACGAACAGTCGGTTCAACGCACCTACCTGCGGGGCTGCAAGGCCTATCCCATCGGATTCAGCCATGGTCTCAAACATGGCATCGACAAATATCGAGAGCGCATTGTCGAAAACGGTTACCCGTTCTGCCTTTCCGCGCAATACTTCTTCACCTAGTGTATAGATATCTAACATGGGTACATAATAGCGGTAAACCGATGCACCCGTCAACGTTCACAGCATGTGCAACGGGTCTATATCGATCTCGAGATACATACCGGAGGGAACGGTATAGGTTCTTCGAATCGCATCGGCAACCTGGAGCAATCTTCCTATATGTTTCCCCCGGAGTACGAGGTGGTGCCTCCAGTTACCGGCGATCTTTTCGAGCGGACAGGGAGCGCTTCCCAGTATATCGGGTATATCCTCGGTCTGGACCCGAGAGGCTTTCATGGATTCCAGCAGACGCTCGACCAACGCATGCAACTGCTCGATCTCCTTTGCGGTCCGTTCCTTGTTCCTTCCTCGAACAACAAAATTGATCAATCGAGTGAGTGGAGGGAACCCAGTCATTGCACGCGACTGCAGCTCCTCTGTATAGAAGGTCTCAACGTCTCCTTTCACCGCAAGTCGGATCGCCAGGTTCTCCGGATGATAGGATTGCACCACTACCCTTCCCGCATTATTGTACCTGCCGGCGCGACCACTGACTTGAACGATGAGTGAAAATGTTCGCTCCTGAGCACGAAAATCGGGAAGATTCAGCGCACTATCTGCAAGGACGATCCCTACTAGGTCGACCAGAGGAAAATTGAGGCCCTTGGCCACCATCTGGGTGCCGAGCAGAATGTCGATCTTTCCCTCCCTAAAGTCGGAGAGCAAAGTACCGACGGCCTTCTTGTCTCGCACACTGTCGGTATCGAGTCGTGCGATCTTTGCCTGGGGTAGCAGATTCCGAACCTCCTGCTCGACCATCTCCGTTCCGAACGTTCCGTATCCCACATCGACCGAAGAACATTCGGGACAAACTGAAATCGGCTTTCTCGAGTACCCGCAGTAGTGGCACACCATCTTGCCAGCATGTTTATGAAAGGTCAGAGATACTGAGCAGTGAGGGCAACTCATCTCGTATCCACAGGCGTTACAGTGGAAAAAATGGGAGAATCCCCGTCTGTTCAAAAAGAGAATCGTCTGTCTCTTTCGAGCCAGCGTATCACGCATTTGAGAAACGAGGGTTCGGGATAGCAAATGTTGCTCCCCAAGCATATTCACCACTGAGATCTGAGGAGGAACCCCCCCGCCAACCCGAGTGGAGAGCCGATGTTTGACCACAAGGTCTTGCGTCATCATATGCCACGACTCAAGAGAGGGGGTGGCACTTCCCATGATCAGCAATGCTCCTGTCTCCCCAACCCGTCTCTGGGCTATCTGCCGTGCATGATAGCGGGGAGCATTCCCTGCCTTATACGAGGTCTCGTGCTCTTCATCGATAATAATGAGACCGAGGCGCTCAAATGGGGCGAATACAGCGCTCCGAGCTCCGATCGCAATCTGAATCTCGCCCCTTTTGATCTTTCTCCAAGCAGTGATACGCTGCGAGGGAGTCATGCCTGAGTGGAGAATGGCTACACGATTCTCGAACCGACTTGCGACCTGTCGTGCGAGCTGGTGGGTAAGCGTGATTTCTGGGACCAGATAGATCACCTGTTTGCCCGACTGGACAACCTGCTCTGCAACTCGGATGAACACCTCACTCTTTCCAGAACCGGTGACACCGTACAGATAGTGCAACCGTCGGGTGTCGGAGAGTATGGCTCGAATCGCCTCCTGCTGTTCCTCGGAGAGCAGGTCCTCGCTGACAGCAAGCGATTGTTCATCGACCGGAAGAGCGGGAGAATCGGCATCTCGACGACCTCCCGGTATCATACAGCTGAGCGCCTCGCCCTCGCTGCAGAGGTAGAACCGAGACATCCAATCTGCAAGCGCTATCTCCCGCTCGCCGAACAGCGGTTCCTTGTCTACCACTCGCTTTATGGCCTTTATCGTGTATGGAGTCTCATCGATCGACTCTTGGATTGCGACAACATATCCGGTCACTTCACGATTTCCCAAGGGAACCATGACCCGAACTCCGACCATGCATTCGAAATCTTCCGGTACGCTATAGGTGAATCGTCTCTCGAGTGGATTATTGTTCAGCACCACCTGTGCATACACACGCTACCTCCCAGTCCGGTTCAGCGGCATACCCACAAGCTCGGCAACCCGTTTCAGATCGTCCCATACCGGTGCGCGCAATTGCAGGTTCCGAAGCACTGCTGCAGGGTGATACGTGACCACCAGCGGAATACCTTCGAATCGATGGATCACAGCCCGCAGATCCCGTAGCGCATCCTCTCGACTCAACAGGACATGTGCAGCGACACGACCGAGACAGAGTATCGCATCCGGTTTGACCAGAGCTATCTGCCGTTTCAGATAGGGAAGACATGCCTGTACCTCCTCGGGGAGCGGATCCCTGTTCCCCGGCGGTCTGCATTTCACGATATTCGTAATATAGGTATTCTCTGTACGTGAAAGATTGATCGCGCTCAGCCATGCATCGAGATACTTGCCCGCACGACCGACGAATGGCTTCCCCGTGGTATCTTCATCGGCTCCAGGTCCTTCACCAATGACCATGAGACGTGCATTGAGTACCCCTTCACCGGGAACTGCATGGACTCGTGTCAAAGAGAGCTGACAACTCGTACACGAGTGAATCAACTCTGCAACCTTCTCGAGGTTTGCCCGGTCGAGCACCCTTCTCGACTCATCCTGCGAATCTGGGACCAACTCTTGGGCACGAGCTGCGAAATCTGGACGATCGTATCCTGGGGAGGCCTCATCTGACACATAGTGCTGCACTGCATCGAACAGGTTCCACGTACGCTCGAGTGTGGTCTCGACTCCCTTCCTTTTCTGTTCATTATCATTGTGGATCATCATAATCTATCCTATACAGGAACAGGCCGTCTGGAGGGGCTGTCTTTCCTGCTCTGAAGCGGTCTCGAGCCTCTAGGCGTCGACCGAACTCCTCAGGTGGCTCGAGATCTTCTCCCAACTGCAACATAGTCCCCACCATGGAGCGGACCTGGTGCATGAGAAACGCGTTCCCTTGCACCGTATACATGAGCAACCTTCCTCCCCATTGGGACTCTTCAAACGAAAAATGGCTGGCGTAGATGTCTCGGACCTTCGACTCACTCTGATCCGCAGCAGCTGCGAATGTGGTGAAATCGTGAGTTCCCACGATATATGCAGCATAGGCGTTGAGCAGATCGATCGGAGGGAAGCGCTTCACTCTGCAGACCCGTCCTCTATCGAACGGGGTGTAGTGGGCATACTCCTTTACAAAGTACCGATACTCCCGACAGATCGATGTGAAACGGGCATGGAACTGGTCGGTGACCTGGCTGCTTTCGATTATTCTCACCTCGTGCGGAAGCCGTTGATTGAGGGCTATGGCGAAAGCCTCAGCAGGGACACGCTGGTTCACAATGTCGAAGTGTGCCACCTGACCAAGAGCGTGCACTCTCGCATCTGTCCTTCCTGAGCCCTGTACACGTACATGCTCACCAATCATCTTGAAAAGAGCCTTCTCGATCTCCTCCTGCACACTGCGCTCTGTTTTTTGCCGTTGCCAACCAGAGAATCCCGAACCGTCATAACTCAGAAGCAACCTGATTCTTCGATGGCCGGGTGAAAGTGGGAATGTGGTGGGACGTTTCCAATCAGAGCGAGCCATCGCGCTCCTCCAATACCACGAATGCGAGAGCAAGCGAACGCTCATGGGTCATAGAGAGGTGTATGATCATCGAATCTAGGTGCAGAGCCTGTCTCACCGTGGACTCGACTGTTATCGATGGACGACCGAGCCGATCGACCACCACAGCGATATCTCTTGGTGCGATTCCTCGAAACCCAGTTCCGAGCGCCTTTACAAGAGCCTCTTTCGCTGCGAATCGAGATGCCAAATACTCTGCTCTCCGCTCTTCAGGGAGCGTCATTGCCTCTTGGTACTCACGCTCGTGGAATAGGCGACGCAATACATGGGCACTCATTCGCCGAGTATCCATCCGCTCGACAGCGACCGCATCCACACCGATACCTCGTATTCTCTCCTTTGTCACAGCGCTATCCCACCCGACAAATCTTGTTCCTCAGCCTGTTTCGGGCGATCCAGTCTGCGGAAAAAAATCTTTACCAGTTCCGGTTCGGATGTGAACGAAACCTCGATATCAACGAACGAAGAATCGGCTTCGAGCAGTACCGGAACCGTGGCAACTCCATCCTGGGAGACAGCTGAGAAGTCGGCTATTGCCGTTACTGCGGTAGGATCGATCATACCGATGTATCGCTCATCGGTTCGGATAACCAGTGTGACCGATTCGGGAATGGTACTGGTTGCCTCGTATCCGACGGGAACAACCACATGCAGCGGAACTTCCACCCTCCGTGTATCGAGAGTCGCATAGGAGATTACCAGATAGACACTGATGGCAAGGAGCAATGAGATAACCTTTATCGGCCAGTTTTCAAGAAGCGACCGCCACATACTACTCAGCTTCATCTGCGGACACCTCCGTCATATCCTGTGGAGTTATATCGTGATAACTGAAGAGTGCGAGGAGCATTCTCTTCACTGTGGGGGTATCGAGATCGTAGTAGAGATTCGCATTATACGTCAGACTGATCGCTCCGGTCTCCTCAGAGACTATGAGTACAATGGCATCAGACTCCTCTGCAAGGCCGAGTGCCGCTCGGTGTCGAGTTCCGAAACTCTTCTTTATGTCTGTCTGTTCACTCAGTGGCAGATAACACCCGGCGGCAAGGATTTTCCCACCTTGGACCACCAGCGCCCCATCGTGAAGCGGTGTGTCGTGATCGAAAACAGTAAGAATCAACGCAGAGGAGAGGTCCGCGTTGAGTCTCGTGCCGGTGTCGAGGACTCCTTTGATTCCGAGATGCCTCGTAAAGACTATCAGTGCCCCCCTGTTCTTGGAGACGAGCACATTGCATGCATTGAGAATGACATCGATCTGTTCAGCTGTTGTCTGCGAACCCATGCGAAACAGCTTGCTCCTTCCACTGAACAGCTGCGTGAACGCTCGCCTCAGCTCTGGTTGGTACACGACGCAGGTGAAGATCACAATCGGTATGGTCAGATACTTATATAGCCAGAGGAAGACCGTGAGATTCAAAAGTCGTGATAGACTGTAGATACCAATGAGGACGAATACGATCTTGGCAATCTGCTGAGCCTTGGTCTGGGCGACCGCCTTGTGGAATCGGTAGAAGACATAGGTAAGCACCCCTATCTGTACTATAGGGGAGAGCCATTGCCATATGGTCGTTGCGAGTGTCGTGAACATTCGTTCCTTCTACCTCTCTTCCGTTTCGTCTTCGTTTACCCAGTCGAGTGTACGCTGAACAGCCTTGTTCCAGAAGAGGATCTTCTCCTTTCGAACCGTGTCATCCATGGCAGGAACCCACCGGGACTTCTCCTTCCAATGCTTGGACAACTCTTCGAAAGACTTCCAGAATCCACTCGACAAGCCAGCAGCATAGGCGGCTCCCAGCGCAGTCGTTTCCACCACTTGCGGTCTAATAACGGGAATCCCGAGCAGATCGGCAAGGAACTCCATGAGGGGTCGACTGTTCGTGAGCCCACCATCGACCTTGAGGACCTCCATGTCTATACCAGAATCGACTGCCATGGCATCGAAAATGTCCTTGGTCTGAAACGCGGTCGACTCCAATGCTGCTCTGCAGATATGTGCTGCAGTCGCATAACCGGTGAGTCCCGCTATCACTCCCCGAGCATCGCTTCTCCAGTATGGGGCGAACAACCCGCTGAAGGCGGGAACAATATAGACCCCGCCGCAATCCGGTACCGATTCAGCAAGCGTGTCCACCTCGGGAGCACTCTTCACGATCTTGAGATTGTCCCTCACCCACTGAACAAGCGAACCAGCGACTGCAATAGACCCCTCAAGGGCATATCGTGCAGGCTTTCCCGCCTCCCGGTAGGCTACCGTGGTAAGCAGTCCACGACTACTCACCGTGGGGGTCTCTCCGGTGTTCACCAGCAGAAAGCAACCGGTACCATAGGTGCTCTTACCCTGACCGGTCGAAAAGCAGGCTTGTCCGAACAGTGCCGCCTGCTGGTCTCCAAGTATACCACAGACTGGGACTGCTCCTTTCAGAGGTCCGTGTGCATCGGTGTGTCCGTATACCTCGCCAAAGGAGTTCACAATAGTAGGAAGACTCGCACTTGGTATAGAAAAGAGCTCGAGAAGCCATGGATCCCATGCCAAAGACTCGATATCCATGAGCATATAGCGTGAGGCATTGGTGACATCGGTCACCACGACACCCTTCCCCGGACCTCCGGTCAGATTCCACACAAGAAAGCTGTCCATGGTGCCAAAGACCACCCGTCCCTCTTCTGCATCTTCACGAAGATGATCCACATGCTCCAACATCCAAGCGATCTTCGATGCTGAGAAGTAGGGGCTCGGGATAAGACCGGATCGCTTCTGCAGTAGCCCTACATCTATCCGTTGCTTGAGCTCTTCGATTGCTTCGGAACTCCGCAGGTCCTGCCATACGATGGCGTTGTACCGGACCCGACCGGTCTCCGGTTCCCAGGCAACTATGGTCTCACGCTGATTGGTTATGCCTATGCCTGCAATATCTCTATAGGTGGCTCGTACTTTTTTGAGCGTCTGCTCGATCACTTCCTCACAGTTTCTCCAAATTTCATCCGGATCGTGTTCAACCCAACCCGGTTGTGGAAAGATCTGCTCGTGTTCCATCTGGTGTGAAGCCTTCGGATTCCCCGCCTGATCGAATAGGATGAATCGAGTACTGGTAGTTCCTTGGTCCAACGCTCCAACGTATTTCACAAAAGCCTCCTCATAAGGTGAACGTCATGGTACAGTATATCGGGAAACGGAAAAACCCGCCACAGGTAATTTGGCACGGGTAGTTTGACACATGCGTGCAATGCCATGGTATACTTTGCGCCAAGGAGCTCATATGACGTTGAAGGAAGTGGTTGAGATAGTGAACGGAACCGTATTATGTGGAGAAGAGTCTCTGGACCGGGAGGTCCACCTCGGTTTCGCATCTGATCTGATGAGCGATGTCCTGACACTGCTTGAGGATGATATCCTCCTTATCACCGGACTGTCGAACAATCAGGCAATCAGGACCGCTGAAATGTCGGATATTCTGCAGATATTGTTCGTGCGGAACAAGAAACCGACCAAGACTATGGTCGATCTCGCGAAGGAGCACGGCATAACCGTCATCACCACTCCTTACTCCATGTTCCGGTCCAGTGGCCTGCTCTTCGGCAATGGCCTCAAACCGGTCTATTGAGGAACCGCGCATGCACGTCTCATACGAGGTGAGAGCCGGCGACTTCTCGAATGCAGGAAACGTCTCAAGTACTGTGAAGGGCATTATGAAGAAACTGGGCATTGCTCCCGTACATATCAAGAGGATCATCGTTGCTCTTTACGAGGCCGAAGTCAACGTCGTAGCGCACTCATTCGGCGGTGAGATCTCCTGCGTAATTGAACCAGATTCGGTCGAGATCGTTGTTGCAGATACAGGTCCGGGAATACCCGATCTCGAACTGGCAATGACCGAAGGGTGGTCTACCGCGACACCTGAGGTTCGGGAGATGGGCTTCGGAGCCGGAATGGGACTTTCGAACATCCGGAAGAATGCAGATCGGCTCTCAATCGATACCGGCGAAAACAGCCCTACACGGATCAACATGCACTTTGCATTGAACGAAGGGGAATCAAATGCCTGACAGACCATTTCATCATACTCTCACGGTCAATAGAGAGTTGTGTCGCGGCTGCACACACTGTATGAAACGGTGCCCTACCGAAGCCATCCGAATAACCGGAGGGAAAGCTCAGGTGGACCCCGAACGGTGTGTCGACTGCGGCCAATGTATGGATGTCTGTCCTCACCAAGCAATCATGATCGAGCAGAGCGATTTTGATCAGATCTTCACATACCGATATCGAGTGGCAATCGTCCCATCGCTCATGATAGGTCAGTTCGAAGAGACTGTAACCGAAGATGACATGATCGACGCACTGCACGCTATCGGATTCACCCATGTCTACTATGCTGAGTTCGGCGTGGACATACTGCGAACACTCGGCAACCGAATCAGTGTATATGCCGACGAGCATCCGGTCGTCTCATCATACTGTCCGGCAGTCGTGCGACTTATCCAACTCCGCTACCCTTCGCTTCTGCCCAATGTAAACCTCATGCGGACCCCTGCTCAGATTGCAGCACTCTACGCACGGGTTGCTCTGGAACAGCAGGGCGCATCCACCGATTCGATTGGTGTGTTCTATATCACCCCCTGTGCTGCAAAGTATGCCCAGATCAAGACTCCGGGATCTGCTACCGAAGGTCTCATCCAAGGTGGATTGAATCTCGACTCTGTATTTAACTACATGCAGACTCACCTAGCGCAGCAGCCGCCACGTGCCAAAGATGCAGAGCGAAGGTGGGCCCCTCCCACTATAACCTCTGGAGCATTCCTTTGGAGTCTCACGAAGGGAGAGAGCGCAAGCATGAAGGGGAGAACACTCTCGATAGACGAAATTCACAACGTAATCGAGTTCCTCGAGCTAGTCGAGGATGAGCGACACGAGAATATCGACTTTCTTGAGTTACGAGCATGCGATACAGGATGCACAGGTGGCATACTCACTCCGAGAAACCGTTTCCTCGCCACCGAACGGATCAAGCACCACGCCAAGACACTCCCGAAAGAACTGAGTGAAAAGTGGCAACAGGAGATCCTATCACTCGGCGAGCACCTCATTCACAATCTGAAAGTGGATAGAATCACGGCAAAACACTCGCTTCAACTCGACATCGACATGACGATGGCGCTGAAGAAGATGGAGAAGGTTCGTCAGATAACCGAGGTATTGCCGGGAATAGATTGCGGACTCTGCGGAAGTCCCACCTGTAGAGCACTTGCTGAGGATATCGCGCGGGGGAATGTCAGTATTCGCCGATGTATGGTCCTAAAGATGAAGGACCCTCACGGTCTGAACCACCTCGCAAGAGTGTGGGGAGATGTCGTGCAACCTCCGGCTTCGAACACTACAAAGGAAGTCTGATCGGCTTCACACCACGTAAACGCTCGCTCTTCTTCGACTCCCGTTCAAGCATCTTCTCACCGGCAATCGAACTCACCGCAGACGTATTCTCGATCGATTGCAAAAGTGTCTTTGCGGCACGCCGAATATCATCGACTGTCGTCTCCAGTGTCCAACTTCTCCGCTCGGCTCTGAATGTATCGCTGATTTCGTACAGTGCTCTCCGGAAAGCGATCATGGAGGCGTTCTTGGGGTACAGAGGGCGCAGTTCCCGCGCAATGATCGAAACGATAGCCGAGTCGAGCAGCTCCTGCTGTACTCCATGCTCAGCGATACGCTCCAACACTGAGACAAAATCCTGCAGTGTCCCTTCGACCCGAGGGTCCCGATAACTAGAGAACGCAAACAGTCGTTCCAGCACATCGACGTGAGCGCTTACACCGTAGGCTCCTCCCACGCCACGAACCTGCTCCCACAGGTGATTCGTGGTGATGATGTGCGCCAGAACGGTCTCATGGGTCTGCACCGGATCGACCGGTTCAGCAGCTCTGCACACGAGGGCACTGAAACTCACCGAGCTTGGGATCGTGAACAGCTCGACCGAGGATGCTTGCTCCTCAGTGAATGGGATAAGCTGCTCTGCACCCGATTTCACCAGACCGGTAGATGCATGCAGGCTCTCTGCGAAACCGATCATTCGTGTGGCGGCTTCATCCAGCAGTGAATCATCGGTACACAGGTGCATAATGAGCCGATCTCGATCGATGAGTTTTCTCTGCAATGAGGTGAGCTCCTCACCGAGACGGGTGACAGTCTCGTGATCCTCGATATCCAATTTCACCAGATGAAGCCACTGTGCTATGCCATTCCACAACTCATTCTGCCAGAGAACCGGAGAGAAGTGGGAACTTGCCCGCTGAGAAGCGAACAGTTGTCCAGAACCTGCGACATTTGATTCAAAATCGCTCACCAGATCGTTCACCACTGCCCCTATTCGCTCTGGATTGGCGACATCTGCATGGCTGAGAATCTCCGATAGCAACTTGAGGCTCGCTTCATGGTCTCGTGCAAGAGATTTCATTCTGAACACCAATCCACTTCGCGAGACATCCGACTCGGTCAGCATGGAAGAGCTCTCCAGGAAGAAGTAGAGTCCTCCCATCGTCTGCCGAATTCTGACTGCCATCTCATCGTAGGGTACACCGTTGACTCCAGTCATGTGCAACAACCGCACAAAGAGCGGCAACAACAACTGTTCTGATTCGTTCAGACTTCCCGCGGAGAATAGTCCATCGGTGTAGACGATGCCATTCGAATCCATTCCCTGCACATATACAGGCACCCCAGCTACGCTCTGTAGTTGCTGAGGGAGCGTGCGAATAGTCTCGGGAAGATCCTCTTTTCTCAAGACTGGGATGGTCGCCAATGCTTCAGGGGAGTCCTTTTGTGCCTCGAACTGTTCAAATCGTCGCGTATGCTCCTGGAGCTGTTCAAGGCCATCCTTTCCGAGAGATGCTTTCACCTCGTCAAGTCTCTGGTTAAGAGACTGTTCAAGCATGCGATTGTGCGCCCCATCGGGCTTCACGATCAAAAGACACCGGTGTGGATTGTCGAGCAGGTTCTTCTGGATCCATTGTTCAAAATAGCCCCGTTCATTCTCCGCAAACAACGCTCCATCCTGCTGTGCTGCTTCATCGACCATCTGCTTCAGCTTCAGTAACGAAGATCTCACGCCGACGGTGACATGAGGAGCCTTCCCCTGGAGCCATCCACGAACGGCACGACTCATCGCGCGAAGTCCCATGGGAGCATCTCCAGTGATCTCTTGCAACTGGAACTCCTGTCGCTTGATCGCATTCTGTACGAGCGATGTCGGAATACCCTGCTTGACGATTGTCGTAAGCGTATCCAGCACGAGCTGCTCCGCCTCCTGCGCCCGAGCGGGGTCGATACCCTTGAAGCCGACGGTGAACGGCATCTGCCTAAAGCTCGTGTCCATACCGCTTATCTGCGAAATATCCTTCGAAAGATGCGAATCGATGATTGCCTTATAGAGGGGTGCCCCAGGATTCCCAAGGAGAATGTCCACCAGCGTCGTCAATGTGAGCACCTCAATCGGATCCTCTACACAGGTGGTCGCCCAGCTGACAGTCACGGTGGCATCGTTGTTCTGTTGCAAGTCACCCTGTGCAGGACTTGTCACAGAGACTGTCTTCGGTTTGTTCCACGGTTTCGCCAATAAAGTGGGCCCGCTAATACTCATAGCCGACATATCCGAGAGATAACGATCGTCTAACAGTGCGAGTCGCTTGGTTACATCCTGGTCTCCATAAAGAAAGAGACGGCAATTCGACGGATGGTAGTGCGATGCATAGTACCCGGCGAATTGTCGGTAGTTCAATCGGATGATATGCTCTGGATCTCCGCCCGATTCGAAGAAGTATGGAGTGTCTGGGTAGAGACTTCGGATACTCTGACGACCAACTATGGAGTCGTGGTCCGACAGCTCTCCGAGCATCTCGTTGAATACGACACCGTCAAATTTGAGCTCTCCGCTCTCATCGGCAGTTATCCGAATCCCCTCCTGCCAGAAGGTCTCTTCCCGTAACAATGGGCTGAACACCGCATCGGCATATACGGAAAAGAGGTGAGAAAAATCCTTCTCGAGCGGTGAAGCTGCAGGATAGACCGTGTAGTCCGGGTAGGTCATGGCGTTCATGAATGTGTTCGCACTCCCCTTCAACAGGGACATGAACGGATCTCGTACAGGATATCGTTCGGAACCGGCAAGGATACAGTGCTCAATGATATGAGGGGTGCCACAGTCGTTCACCGGCGGGGTCTTGAAGATGAATCCGAAGAAATTCTCCGGATCTTCGTTTGCAACATGATAGACCTCCATGCCGCTGATACGGTGTCGAAAGAAGTAGCCATATCCATGGTAGTCTTCGAGTACATCTATCGATTCCAGAATGAAACCGTGAAGTTCATCGCCCGGCATCAAATTCCTGCGTTGTTCTGCTTCCTGTTCACTCACAAGAACCTCCTGTCGTCATGACACTCAGAGAAGGTACCATGAGGGGATTGGATTGACAACCCACCGGTTCTCTGGGTACCTTCAAAGGTATCAGGAGTAGCTATGCATTACATTGGAGCACACGTCAGTGCCGCTGGGGGCACACATAATGCGGTAAAGAACGCGGTTGAAATCGGAGCGAACGCGTTTGCGCTTTTCACGAAGAATCAGAAGCAGTGGAAGGCCCCTCCACTCAGCGAGGAACAGATCGATCTTTTCAAGTCAGCAATGGCCGAGGCCGGGTTCGTAGCAGAGCAGGTGCTTCCACACGATGGCTACCTGATCAATCTAGGGAACCCCGACCCCGAGAAACGACGAATCAGCTTGAACGCGTTCATCGATGAGATGCAGCGGGTGGAACAACTCGGACTCGACCGGCTCAACTTTCATCCGGGAGCGCATCTCAAGAAGATCGATCCGGACGATTGCATGAAACTTATCACCGAGGGAATAGACGAAGCACTAGAGAATACTCATGGTGTATTCGCAGTCATTGAGACCACAGCGGGTCAGGGCTCCGCCATCGGCAGGACCTTCGAGGAACTTGCCAGAATCATCGAACGGTCGAATCATCAGGACCGTATTGGGGTGTGCATCGATACCTGCCATATCTTTGCAGCCGGATACGATATCAGGACCGCAGAGTCGTTCGCTTCTGTCATGGAGTCGTTCGACCGAATAATCGGGTTCGACCGGCTCATGGGGATGCACTTGAACGATGCAAAAAGCGAATACGAGAGTCATGTAGACCGGCACGCGCCGCTTGGGGAGGGGAATCTTGGGTTGGAGCCGTTTAAAGCGATGATGGCCGATCCTCGATTCCAGAGAATCCCACTCATTCTTGAAACGACCGACCCCGACCTTTGGAGTCGCGAAGTACAACTGCTTCGCAGCTATGCCCGATAGACGGGGTATGACGAGATGAAAACATTGTTTGCCCATGCCGATCGACCACTTGTCTTCGGGCATCGCGGATATGCCTCCCAAGCACCTGAGAATACTATGGCTGCATTCAAGTTGTGTGCAGAACGTGGTATTTTCGGTATCGAACTCGATGTCCACCGCTGCGCAACCGGTGAGATAGTGGTGATTCATGACCATACAGTGGACAGGGTAGCCGGCGTCTCGGGCCATGTGGAGGAGATGTCGTTGGGAGCGTTGCGAGAACTCGAAGTCGGAAGCCATGCGGGCTCTGCATTCACCGGTGAAAGAATCCCCCTGCTGCAAGAAGTCCTCGAGACCTTTGGTGACTCGATCCATTATGACATAGAGCTGAAGATGGAGGGTACACAGAACACCGGACTGGCGGAAAGCACGTGGGAACTGATCCAACAATACCATCTTGAGCATGTTTCTCTCGTATCCTCGTTCAATCCGTTCGCCATTCGGCAGTTCAACCGGGTGTCCAAAAAGGCGGTTCCCACTGCGGTCATCTACAGTGAGGCAGAAGAGGTTCCCGCACCGCTCCGGCATGGTTGGGGTCGCCACATAGCCCGCTGTTCCGTGCTTAAACCGGACTACCAACTTGTTACGGAGAAGAGTGTGAGGAAATTCAATCTGAGACTCGGCTACCCGCTGCTAGCATGGACCGTGGATGACTATGCGGAGGGGAAGCGTCTGATAGAATTGGGGGTAAGCGGACTGGTTTCGAACGATCCCGGTCTATTCTCCGACCTGATCGGTCAGCGATAGAGATAACGGTACAGCAGTGAGGCGGAAATTGCCCCGAATCTAGTGAAGGCCTCACCTCTTGCCTCCTCCAGAGACGCCCCAATCGCGTTTGCCTGTACGGTGCTGGTACGACCGAGTACGACCTGTCTGGTAAGATCGATCAGCATAGCCTCTCCAGCAACCGTCACCACAGCACCCCGCTCGGTATTCTTGTGGTGCGATACACCTACATTCCCGTACATGACCAGTGGGTATTCAGGATATCGCTGGCGGAGCGTTGCTATGAGATCCTCATCTTCGTCGACGATTCCGGACGGTCGTGTCAAATCCATTCGTATCCCATCCTTCGCCAGTTCAGATGCCAAGCCGGATGCTGCTAGAGAGGTTGTGAGCAAATCCCCTTGTAAGGAGTACTCAGACAGAGCAACCAAGAGTGTTCGCGACTGCAGAATGGATATCCGTCGGTAGGGATAGACTACCTGCTTGGCTTCGATGAGGTCGATCAACTCTGCGTGGAGTTCAGGATCGATCTCCGCAATTGGAGCAAGCGCACGCTCCAGATGTATCATGAAAACGAGCTGTCCATCTCCAATGATCGTCGGATTGCTTGGGGTGTAGAGTATCTGTCCCGATCCATCGGTGACGAATTGCTGCATATCCTCGTACTGCCGACCTAATGCATCACGAGCGATCGAGTATGCGACGACCGGCGCACCCTCGACTCTCGGCGAGAGCGATCGGGGGCCTCTCCGAACGGTCACTGAGGTAGTCGGTACAGATGGGTCTCCCTGAGCTATCGAAATGGTTAACTGACGGAGAATGCTCCTCACTCGGTCAACAGCCTCTGCGTATTGTCGCTCGCCTCTATCCACAGGAAGGGAGGCAGCGATCAAGGCAGTCTGAATATACTTCTCCGCTGCTATGGTGTCACGATTCTCCCTGAAAGCCTGAGCTCCCTCCTGCATGAGTCGATCCATCTGTCGCTGCCGTTCAAGCAGAAGCACCTCGGCTTCGGTTCGAGCCGTCTCGAGCACTTCCCTGTCGGCGACAGCCAGAAAGAAGACCGTAATACCAGAGGCATCCTCCTTCACGAACTCCTGGGTGACTCTGAGTCGATACGAGTCGATTGCATTCCGACTGGAGAGTTCCGCGATATGGAGTCCTGTGACATCTCTGCCGATATACTCCGATATCTGTCTGAGCACAGACTCATAGGCCAATACCCGTGCACGAGTCTCTCCAGCTGCTGTTCCTCTGCCGATGAATGCACTCTGATTCCGTGATATCTGCGGTTCATAGACCCATACCGGAACCCCTTCGAGATTCGATCGGACCCAGGTGCTCAACGACGAGCACCCGGAGAGTGTTATGAGGAGCACAAGAGTGAATATGCCGACTACGTTCTTCATGCTTCCTCCACTTTACCATATCCAACCGAATGTCGGCGAGATGGTAAGTCCACGCTCATTACTCTGAAGACTCGAAAACACCCCATTCTCGCGTCTCGTCCGATACCGATATCCGGTGCTCACACCAAAGTACCAGTGACCATCCGCAAGGTAGGAGATCTCCAATGACACTTCGGCTCCATAGAGAAACTCGGCCGGTAGTGAATCAAAGACGAGCAAGCCCCCCACTACCTGCGCCTTACCGGCGAGCTGTACATTGGTCCACCAACGTCCCTGCATATGTCGAGAGGCTGTCAGCTGCCCAAGGGATATCTGCCTGAGTAACCCGACACCGAGCGTATACTCAAACCATCCTGCATCGTACTGATATATCCCTTCTGCGGTGCCGAAGAGGCGGAATTTGGATTCGAGAAGGACTGTCTCTACTGTCACCGCAGCACCGGCTCGGTTCAAGGAGAGTGGAAACGAGAATTTGAGAGACAAGTCCGTTTTCACCGGAGTCAGCGGCATTCCAGCTGAAAGTGGTCTACGACTGTAGAGTGGAACAAGTTCAGTGACTCCGGTTTCGGCCCCATCTGACGTATGGAGAAACTGATCTGCCACCTCGAGCAGAGCTATGGAGACTCCTTGTCGATCGAGAATGCGAACTCGAGATCCCCGCTTCACCTGCCAACCATCGTATGTAGTCCAAATTCCCGAATCATGTACATTTGAGATCTTGGGACCCTCTCCATCTGGCACGAGGTATATACTGTTCTCCCTGATAAAATATCGAAGTCTCTGTTCATACCTAGTCTCCCAAGTCTCAAGAGAGTCGGTAAGAAAAGCGATCGTGTGTTCTCCCGACTCTGAGGGGCCAGTCCAGGAGAGCTCAATCCAAACAAGGACACTGTCTTGAAAAAGGGTGGTATCGAGAGAGACGCTCTCAATGGCGACTGTGAAGCGCTGATCAGAATCCGAACTGAAGTGAAAGACCCAATCCAACTCCTCCTGCACAATCCGTTCAGTCGTTGCCCGGATATCACCCGAAAGAAGACTCGCCGAGCTGTCCGCCCTGACGTCAAGCGAAAACGTTCCACTAGCGGCACTACCTGCAACGGTGGTGACCCATAGGAAGATCATCACCAGAAGTATCCGATAGCGGAACGGACTCAAATGTTCACTCCTGCCCAGAAGAGGGCAATCTGCTCTGCAAGCAACATCGACTCTTCCATCGCCGGCATGGCGACCCACTCGAACCGTGAATGCAGATTGTGCGATCCTGTGAAGATATTCGGTGCAGGAATTCCCATCTCCGCAAGTCGAGCCCCATCGGTACCCCCACGAATAATCTTCTCCTCAAGCGCAATGTCCAGGCGCTCTCCGGCTTTCCAGATAGCCTCCATGATAAGGGGATCTTTCTGGATGGCTTCGTACATGTTCCGGTAGACGACCTTCGCTGAAACGGTGACCGACCCTCCTGGGAAGAGCTTCTCGGTAGTCTCTCCTAGGCTCTTCAGGGTGTCGATTCTCCGTTTGAGACCCTCCGACTCGAAATCTCTTGCATAAACAGTGAAGTGAGTGGATTGACTCGTTCCCTCTATCTCTTCTGCACAGTAGTACCCGTACCTGCCATCGGTCGCCTCGGGGCTCTCGCTTGCCGGTAGTGAGTTTATAAAAGAGACAGCCATGGAGACACTGTTCACCATGCGTCCCCGTGCTGCTCCGAGATGATAGGGAACACCTTTGCATTCGACTTCGATGGTAGCTGCATTGAAACACTCCGCCTCGATCTCACGCCGTCGGCCTCCATCGATGGTGTAGCAGCAGCGAGATTTGAGACGACTTGCATCGAAGGCATCCATGCCGCCGCCTGTCTCTTCATCGGAGGTGAATACGAGTTCAATCTCCCCATGCTTCGGTGCATGTGGAGAGAGAAGTCGCTCTGCAAGCGTCATGAGGATTGCCACCCCTGCCTTGTCGTCGCCACCAAGGAGGGTTGTCCCATCGGTTACCACCAAGGTCTCCCCGACATATTGGATAAGCTCGGAATTCTCTTCAACACGTATGCAGTAGTCTTCATTCAGCACAATGTCAGAGCCATCGTACGACTCGATCACTCGTGGCTTCACCCCATTCCCAGGGACATCGTCTGCTACATCCACATGTGCCATGAACCCGATAGTGGGAGCAGAGACCCCCTTGGGAAGATTCGATGGGATTCTCGCTATCAGATATCCGTTCTCGTCGAACAGGATATCGGCTATTCCAAGGTCTGAAAGCTCCTGCTCCAACATGCGCAGTAGCACCAACTGCCCATCGGTAGTGGGTCGTTTATCGACTATATGAGGATCGCTCATGGTATCTACGGCAACATACCGCAGTAGGCGATCTAATAGGGTCTTGCTAAGGGGAGATTGACTCATGCTCTACACTCCTGAATGGTATCTTGGATCTCTTGCTGCATTATTCCACATTTGAAGATGACAGGCAAGGCAATCCCCCCACGTCGATACCCTCCTCTCATGCATCGAAATTATACTTTTTCAACATGGGTTTCACCATGTCCATAACTTGATAGATAGAGAAGACCACTATGACCAGACCGGTCACCACGGGTCCGTTTGACATGGTCTTTCCCACCGTCATCATAGATGTCGCGATGGCATACGACGCGCCCGGATCTGTGGTGACATCGACAATCCACTCCTGGAATGATTGCGAAGCGGAATCCTCTCCATACTTATAGTACCGGTAGATGGCAAGCAGTGTCGTCGCAGTTACTCCTGCAGCAACCGAGATTGCGGCAGCAGCTGTGATCTTTCCCCAGAAAATGGTATTGGGTATACAAGCGTAGACGATTCCCGCAACCATGAGCACGAGCGTCTTGGTTACCAGTTTCTGTAGATCCCGCATGAAGGCAGGTCGCTGGCTTGGTGGTAGTGCTCTACTTTGCACATTTCCATACTCTGCAAGAGAACGTTCCACCTGTGCCACTCGGCTGGAGAGTTCCGAGAACTCCTCTTCTGAGACAAGCTTCTCTGCTGCTGCAAGGACCCGATCCGAATCGGTGCCTATAGCCACCTCATGACAGAAAGCCAAGTAGTCCGATCCCTGTGTCTCATCGAGCATATTCGAGACAATGGCATTCCCAGACGATTCACCGAGCACGCTCCTGACAGACTGATCAAGCTCCCCATGCTCATCGAGCACCGGTTGCACAACGGCAATCTGCTCCTCCACCACGCGAGCTACCACTGGAACCATCTCCTCTTCACTGACAGACGGATTTCCCAACGGCTGCCAGGCGAGAGAACACCCGAGTAGACTCACTACCGTCCAGACAACCAGCGCATTAGTCAGTACGGTCTGCACCGTTTTTCTCATTTCCCACTCCTTTTTATTGTGCCTACCGGCCTCCACCGGTGGCGATCGATGCGAAAACCCATCCGACATCCACAGAGAACTGAAGGCGACTCCACGAGGGAACCAGCCCCGTTATATAGGCGAAGCTCTCGGTTGCACTCTCAGCGGGATCTCTATAGATAATCGAGGGTCTGACAAACCACCTGGGAGCAAATTCCCAAGTGTATCCGAATACACACTCGTTCAGATAATGGATTGGTTCGTTCGGAACATGGGTACCAGTGAAGAGAATGAGCTGGGTAAGCGTGAAACCGATGTATGGTCCGGTCCCCCATGGATGGACCAGGAGCTTCAGCGAAATATCGAAGAGTACTTCATCTCCCCCACTGTGGTCGAAAGTACAGGCAACAGGTATTTCGAATCCAACACCCTCGGATACCATACTACCGACGGATAATCGAAACCGAAGAGCATTCTGCCACAAGGCATCGACTGAGAGGGCATCGATGGTACCATAAAGAGAGATTTTCGATTGTTCGTGCGTAGGGTGGGCTGCAGGGCATACTGCTACCAATATGCAACACAGTAGGATGATTTTTCTCATGTCAGCTCCTCTTCCAATAGGTCAGGTGCACCCTATCATCGCGAAGATGGAGCCGCAATCGTCAGTTCAGACTAGTCTTCATCCCATCCGAGAGCCTTTGTGAGAGCCTCTTTCTTGCTTTTCATGAAGAAGATTGTGAACCTTGCATCGTCCTTGTCGGCAATTGAGAAGGTCACTCCACCTCTGAAGCCCACAACTCGACCAATGGTAAAACCCTCGATCGACTCGATGTCAACAGACCATACAAGTCGTGCTCGTTGTCCATTGTTCCTATTCCGATACCGCTGGTAGAGATCGACTGACCGCTCAGTGACCACAAGTCTTCCACGGACCAGGTCCTCGCTTGTCATAGGTGGCACCTTTCCAGCGAAAACCGAAAACTTGATTGGCCCGTCATATACCGTTGAGACATCTGAATCGCTTACCCAGTAGGAGGATCGATAGTAGAGATACAGAACCACGAACATGAACAGAAATAGAGACCAGTAGGCCCAAAGGGCAATCTGATTCGACGGCATGAAGATCACCACAGCGAACAATACGAGAAGAAGGATTTTCAACAACGTTTTCATAGGGGGCGAGCACTCCTTTCAGATAGTCAATTCGCATGATACCACATCACCTACATCAAAGAAACAGCAGAGTATTTGTCATATCCCATCTTGGATACTCCTTCCAGGCCAAAAAAATTCTCTCTTGTACCGATCAATACTTGACATATGCTTTTACAAGAAAATAGTATGCATGCATGTGTGGAATAGTAGGTTACATCGGTCACAAGGAAGCGGCAGGCATTCTTCTCGAGAGCCTGGAACGACTGGAATACCGAGGATACGACTCGGCAGGACTCGCACTCTTGAATGGGCAGGACGTGGAAGTCGTAAAGCGATCAGGACGCATCACCGCTCTGAAAACGCTGATCGAAGAGACCCACCGCAACGGCATGGCCGGAATCGCACACACTCGATGGGCCACCCATGGAGCTCCCACAACCGTGAATGCACACCCGCACACAGCATACGATGGCTCTGTAGCAGTGGTTCACAACGGTATCATAGAGAACTACCTTGAGCTACAGACCTTTCTCGAAGAGAAGGGTATTCTCTGTGTCACCGAGACCGACACCGAAGTCATCGCCCACTTGATTGCACTGTTTTGGGATGGAGATGGGGTATCGACCCTCGGCAAGGTGATGAAGATGCTCCGCGGATCATTCGCATTGGCCGTAGCTCATCGTGAGCAGCAGAATCGTCTGTTCATAGCAAGACGAGACAGCCCGCTGGTCGTAGGACAGGGTATCGACGAGATGTTTCTCGCAAGCGACCTTACCGCACTACTCTCCTATACGAGAGACTTCTGTTTCCTCAAGGACAACCAGATAGCATCGATCTCACAGAACGAGCTCCTGCTCTACGATGAACAGCTGAACGGTGTGGTTCCCACCTTCGTGAAGAGCACTTGGGATGTTCTCGCTGCAGAGAAGGATGGATACGATCATTTCATGCTCAAAGAGATGATGGAGCAGCCGAAGGTCGTCTCGGATACGATCAGGGCACGGATCAGATCCGATAAACGGGCGGTGGTATTCGACAAACTTGGGTTCGATAGAAACTATCTACAGAATATACAACGCATTTGCATCACTGCCTGCGGGACGGCCTACCATGCAGGCATGATCGCCAAGTACCTGTTCGAACATATGGCTAAGATTCCGGTAGAAGTCGAATTTGCCAGTGAATTTCGCTACAGAAATCCCTTAGTGGACAGCAATACACTCGTAGTAGTAATCAGCCAGTCGGGGGAGACCGCGGATACACTCGCTGCACTGCGAGAAGCAAAGCGGCTCGGAGCCAAGGTGCTTGCCATCGTGAACACCGTCGGCAGTTCGATCGCCCGAGAATCGGATGAAACGATCTACACCTGGGCAGGGCCAGAGATTGCCGTAGCATCGACCAAAGCCTACATTGCACAACTCTCGGTCATCCATCTGCTCACCATATTTCTTGCATCGATACGGGGAACCATG
>Ga0334892_1001075_pt1 | contig 25469 bp, 29 predicted proteins | sample GraSluR3_MG_4_FD_207213 | JGI IMG/M metagenome (GOLD analysis project Ga0334892, IMG submission 207213) | Sludge microbial communities from methane-producing bioreactor in Wageningen University, Netherlands - Granular Sludge_15_04-R3 | ecosystem: Engineered > Bioreactor > Anaerobic >...
CGGGCAGGGGCATTCGCAGACAAGGTTACCAACACATCCCAGGAGGAGAGTAATGAAGAACAAGAAGTTCTGGCAATGGAAAAACCAGAGCGAAGACGAAGGCAGAGCGAGAATCCTTGAGCTTTCGGGCACGATCGCCGAGGAGAGCTGGTTCGATGATGATGTCACCCCCGAGCAGTTCAAGGATGAGCTGTTCGCCGACAACGGCGAGGTGACCATCTGGATCAACAGCCCCGGTGGGGATTGCATCGCAGCGAGTCGCATCTACGCGATGCTCATGGATTATCCGGGAGCAATCACGGTGAAGATCGACGGGATCGCAGCAAGTGCTGCTTCGGTCATCGCGATGGCTGGCACGAGGGTGCTCATGGCGCCCACTGCCCTCATGATGATCCACAATCCCATGACGCTCGCCTATGGCAACCATCAGGACATGCAAAAGGCCATCGGTATGCTCGATGAGGTCAAAGAGAGCATCGTGAATGCCTACGAGATCAAGACAACCCTTACTCGGGCGAAGATCAGCCACCTGATGGACAACGAGACGTGGATGAATGCCAAGAAGGCCATTGAGTTGGGCTTCGCCGATGCGATCCTCGAGGATGCGAAGAAAGCGTCCAATGAGGCATCGTATGCGTTCTCGATGCGCACCTCGCAGCTCTCACTGATGAACAAGATCACCGAAACCTATGCACACACAGAAAACCAGGAGCCACCTGAACAAGGCAGAGCCGCCCTTGGCGAGCTTGAGAAACGACTGAATCTCATCAAACCCCAATAGGAGAAGACACAATGGGAAAGATCAACGACATGCGCGCTCAGCGCGCGAAGACCTGGGAACAGGCGAAAGCATTCCTCGATGCAAAGCGCAACGACAAGGGCATCCTGAGCGCCGAGGATACCACCACCTACGAACGGATGGAGGCTGAGATTGTGGATTTGGGCCACGAGATCGAGCGCCAGGAGCGCATCGAGGCGTTCGAGCGTGAGCTGAACGCACACGTGGGCTCTCCGATCACCAGCCGCCCCGATGGAGCACAGAAGGCCGAGAAGAAAGCAGGACGCGCTTCGGACGAGTATAGGAGGGCATTCTGGAACCACCTCAGACGCCGCGAGAACGCACCAGAACTGCGTAACGCATTGCAGGTGGGAACCGACACCGAAGGCGGCTACCTGGTGCCCGACGAGTTCGAGCACACCCTCGTAACGGCACTGGAGGAGGAGAACCTGTTTCGCTCAATCGCCAGGATCATCCAGACTGCCAGCGGCGATCGCAAGATCCCCATCAGTGCATCCAAGGGCGAGGCGGCATGGATCGACGAGGAGGGAACCTATCCTGAGAGCGATGACAGCTTCGGGCAGGTAACCATCAGCGCCTACAAGCTGGGCACGATCATCAAGGTGTCCGAGGAGCTCATCAACGACAGCGTGTTCGACATCGAGTCTTACATCGCCACCGAGTTCGCCCGCCGCATCGGAGCCAAGGAAGAGGCGGCCTTCTTCACCGGGGACGGATCGGGCAAACCGCTGGGTATCCTCGCGGCCACCGGGGGTGCACAAATCGGCGTCAACGCGGCTTCCGCAACCGCCCTGCATGCCGATGAGGTCATCGACCTGTACTATGCACTGCGATCTCCGTATCGCAAGAACGCAGTGTGGGTAACCAATGATGCCACCGTCAAGGCACTTCGCAAACTCAAGGACGGCAACGGACAGTACATCTGGCAGCCTTCGCTGACTGCAGGCACCCCCGACACCATCCTCAGCTGTCCGGTGAAAACCTCGGCTTACATGCCCGAAATCGCAAGCGGGGCCAAGACGCTGGCCTTCGGGGACTTCTCGTACTACTGGATCGCCGACCGCCAGGGACGTACCTTCAAGCGCCTGGGCGAACTGTTCGCCCCGACCGGGCAGGTGGGATTCCTCGGGTCCCAACGTGTGGATGGACGACTGATCCTTGGCGAGGCCGTCAAGGTCCTGCAGCAGAAGGCCTAAGGGGGGCATATGATGGGATACAACACCAAGAACTACCGCGAGCAAGGCGGTGAAAAGACGGTCATCGGCGGCGAGGTCATCCTCGCTGCCGACTGTATCATCACCGACGAGCGACCGTGTCCGATACCGTACATTCCGGCATCGGGGGCCTCCACCGCGGCGAACGCGGTCAAGGACCTGAACGTCCTGATCGACAACCTCAAGGCTGCGGGCCTGGTCGAACCGACGGTCCCGACACTGACGGTGACTCTTGTGGAAACTGAAGTGGCCGCCCTCATAGGGGAAACGGTCGTCCTAGAGGTACAAGCAGACGTTTCTGACGGCAGAGAGCTGGCCTACCAATGGTATGCGAACACAGGTGCGACCAACTCAGGGGGGACCGTGATCAGCACAGCGACTGGCAGCACCTACGAGGCGCCCACGGCGAGCGCGGGAACCGCGTACTACTACTGCGTCGTCAGTGAGGCAACCGCAGGATCCACCAAGTCTTTCGCCGATGCCGCGACCGAGGCGTGCACGGTGACCGTAAGCGAAGCATAAGAAATTTTGGGGGCATCCCGGTGAGAGCTGGGGTGTCCATCACCTTGATGATGGAGGAAGCGCATGATCGCAAGCATCGCCATGTTCAACACCTACAGCGGCAATTATGAGGACTCTCCCGAGGCCGTAGAGCTCAAGGGCGCCTTCCTCTCCACCGCTGAGGATATCGTGATCTCGTACCTGGGCTTCGATCCGAAGCAGCAGGAGTATACCGATGTGGTCGCCTCGGGCTCTGGTTCTAGACGCCTGTACCTACGTGCGCGCAACATCACCAGTGTCGAAGCGCTCACTGTGGGGATGGTCAAAGTGGATACCACGCTGGTGGCACCGTGTGACGATCATATCCGTTTTGTGGATCACACCACCAAGTTCCCCATCGGGGAAGACAATATCCACCTCAGCTACACCGCTGGATGGGATATCGAGAAGATGCCTTCGGTGATCGTCGTCTCGATCCTGCGTATCGCCACGCTCATGCTTAGCGAGACCGGAGGGAACATCGGCCTGACAGGCAAGAGCTTTGCCGACAACAGCCGCACGTTCGTCAATTACAGCAACTACCGCAAGTACCTCCAACCGCTGGATAGCTTGCGCATCCTGGGGTTCTGACATGTTTGAAAGACGAAAACGGTACAGCACCGAAAGCGTATCGGTCGAGACAGACCTGGCTGAAGCATTAGGGTACCTCGAATCCCTCGGGGTAAATCGGCACAAGGCGATGCGACGTATCCTGGGCGGCATCGGCACGGCCGCACGAGGTCAGGTACGCAAGGCCTACAAGTCCCACGGGCTCTCCAAAGGTAGTGGAGCGCTGTACAAGAGCATCAGCCGCCGGGTGATCCGTAGCGGCAAAGCGGTCATCGTCGAAGCCAAGGCTTCCTCACAAGAGACCAAAGTATTCTACGGCTACGCCCTGGCCAAGGGAGCGAGGATCACTGCCAAGGATGGAGGATACCTCACATTCCAGAAGGACGGAAAATGGGTGCGCGTGCACTCGGTGAAGCTTCCCGAGCGCGATTTCGTGGCCGCTCCAGTGAAGAAGTACCTGACTACCACGGCTTTCAAGACGAAACTCGATCAGCTGGTACAGCGGGAGGTGGCGCGCATCGAAAAGGAGAGTAAACGATGATAACTGAGATGCAGGTGCTTGAAAGGCTCAAGACAGTGATTGCCACTGATTTGATCGGATTGCAGGAGAGCGAAGAGGGGATTTCCATCGAGCAATTCGACGATAAGAACATAGAGATTGATTTCCCCGATGTGGACAGCATGCGGCGACCCACGATGCTTTACATCCAGCCCGATTATGAGAACCTCGAACCGCTGGGCATGCATAGCGACCTGGCCACCATGCGCGCAACCATCTTTCTCCTGTGCAAGAGTGCACCCAACGCGATTCTGGTCAAGCGTGTATTCGCACTGTATGGAGCCCTGTACCTGCTCCTACGAGGGGACCCCACCCTGGGAGGCTTCATCGAGGACGCACGCATCACCGACATGGACTACTACCCTGCCGTCACCGCTTCGGCGACCATCACGGCCATCGAGGCAAGCATCGATTTGCAGTGGTCCAAGGAATTCTAAACAAGAGAGGAAACGCATATGGCATTTTACACAGGAACGGGATCGCGGCTGCAGGCAGGCAAGGAAAGCTCCTTCGCCCAGGCTGCCAGTCCCACGACGCTGGTCGACCTGACCAGCGAAAGCATCAAGGTGGCCGTCGAGAAAGGCGACGAGGGCTCGCTGCTGGGAAGCAAGACCGCATCAAACAGGGATCTTGGGTGATTGCTAGATTTTAATTCGCAATCCATGCGCTTAAATATAGAGCAGATGATAAAGCAGGAAGCAAATCCTCACACTTATCATCTGCCAAACAAAGTAAACAAAAGAATTACAGGGACTCCAAGAGATTGACCATTTCTACGGCTGATGTGGCCGCATCAAAGCCTTTGTTTCCAGCCTTGGTACCGGCCCGTTCAATCGCCTGCTCGATTGTATCGGTAGTGAGGACCCCGAAAATCACAGGCTTGGCAAAATCAAGTGAAATCCTGCCGATCCCTTTTGAAACCTCATTCGCCACAAAGTCAAAATGAGGTGTGCTCCCACGAATCACGCATCCGAGACAGATGATTGCATCATATTTTTCTGTCATGAGCATCCGCTTGGCTACCAAGGGGATTTCGAAAGCCCCTGGACACCAAGCAATGTCAATATCGCTGTCTTGTGTCCCATGGCGGGATAGTGAGTCCAGGGCACCATCGACAAGACGAGAGGTAATAAAATCATTGAATCTTGCAACAACAATTCCAAATCGCTTTCCCTGTGCGACCAGATTTCCTGAAAAAATTTGCTTTTCGTTCATATACATTTGCTCCTTAATCAAGTCTAGAGATGTATCTTCAGAGAAGATGTCCCATTTTTCTTGCCTTTGTATCCAGATAGTTCTTATTTGTATCATTGGAGGGAATAACAACAGGAACCCTATCAACAACCCTGATCCCATACGCTTCCAATCCAGCCAGCTTCTGTGGGTTGTTGGTGACAAGTCGTATCGATTGTACTCCAAGATCCTTTAGCATGGCAGCGCCAACAAAATACTCTCGCTCATCTGCATCAAAGCCTAAAGCAAGATTCGCATCCACCGTGTCAAGACCAGTCTCTTGGAGACGATATGTCCTCATCTTGTTCGGAAAACCGATTCCTCGTCCTTCCTGACGAAGATAGAGCAGGACTCCTTTCCCTTCATCTGCAATCATGTTCATGGATCTCTGCAACTGTTCTCCACAATCACAACGCAAGGAGTGGAACACATCGCCTGTGAGACATTCTGAATGCAACCTGACCAAAACCGACGGATCTAAAGACAATTCCTCAAGATCTCCCATGACCAACGCCATGTGATGTTTTCCTGAAGGGAATTGGTAATATGTATAAGCCTTGAACATACCGTATTCCGTAGGCAATGATACTTCTGAGTCCCGAACGACATATTCCTTCCCTATTTTCCGCCACGCAACCAATTGAGCCATCGTGATTATTGGCAAGGCATGGGCCTCGGCGAACACTTTCAAATCCTCAGTTCTCGCCATGGTCCCATCATCTTTGAGAATCTCACAAATGACAGCTGCAGGTTGCAATCCAGCCAAGCGAGCCAGATCCACCGCTGCTTCTGTATGACCCGGACGAACCAAAACTCCACCGTCAGCAGCGATAAGCGGGAACACATGTCCAGGAACATGGAAATCCTCAGCCTTCGAAGCAGGCACTGCCAATTGTCTGATGCTCAAGGCTCTATCAGTAGCGCTTATCCCTGTTGTGGTTTCGATATGGTCCACTGACACAGTAAAGGCAGTCCCCATAGGATCTTTAAGCCTCTCAATCATCGAATCCCCGTTCCTGCCAATCATCGGAAACAGCTTCAGTCGATCAGTAATGGTCTTAGCCAATGGGACACAAACCAACCCTCTTCCGTACGTTACCATAAAATTTATGATCTCAGGTGTTGCCAATTCAGCGGCAGCGATGAGGTCACCCTCGTGCTCCCTATGCTGATCATCGACAACCACTATAACCTTTCCGCTACGGATAGCGGCCAATGCTTCCTCAATACTAGAAAAATTCATATTCCTTTCTCCTAATTCCTCTTTACAACGTGAATCCATTTTCTTGTAAAAACGTCATACTCATCGTATCCTTTGTAGGGCTTGCCCTTTTGTTTCCTGCTGTGGTCAACAACCGTTGGACGTACTTGCCAAGCTGGTCACACTCAACATTCACCAAATCTCCGACCTTCTTGCTGGCAAGCGTAGTATGGGTTTTCGTATGTCCGACAAGGGATATCGCTACTTGGGTATGATCGAGATGGGCAACGGTAAGGCTTATGCCATCGATGGCGATGGAGCCCTTTTCGATGACGTAAGGCTCAAGATGCAAGGGAATTTTGACCGTAACCAATCTGGCGTCCTGTTCCTGTCTGGAATTCACTATGGTAGCCGTTGCGTCAACATGGCCAGATACCAGATGGCCACCCAACCGGTCCCCCATCCGGACAGCCCTTTCGAGATTCACCTGCATGCCTGGTTTCAAGAAACCCAAATTTGTAGTGCTCATGGTTACTGGCATGATCTCCGCACCAATTTCCAGTGAATCGTAGCCTACAATCGTAAGGCAGACCCCATTTACAGCGATGCTGTCACCAAGTGCCAGACTGTCCTGCATCATTCGACAGCCAATATGTAATATATTTCCTTGAAGTCCCCTAACAGAACCGACTTCTTCAATCAACCCGGTAAACATGAGGTCCTCCTTCTCGGATATGCTTCAATCATGATGTCGCAACCAATGGTAGATACACTTGCAATCTCGAACTTGCTAGATTCTGCCAGTTTACTGATGCCCTCCCCCTCTACAGGTGTACGCGCATCCTTGCCTCCAATGATGGTAGGAGCGATGAATACCAACATTTTCTGTACGGCGTTTGCACGGACGAAGGATTCCGCAAGAGTTCCCCCTCCCTCAACAAGCAGGCTGTCTATTCCTCTTTCAGCCAAGGCCTCCAATGTATGTTTTATCTGTTGCAACCGATCGGACGCAGCAATCACAATTACTTCCGCTCCTGCAGAACGATAGGACTCAACCTTCTTAGATGAAATCGCTGTCGTAGCGACTATGATTAGAGGGGCTTGATTGATTGTCTGGAATAATTTGGCGTCCAAGGGGGTCTTCCCGGTCGAATCCATCACCACCCTGACAGGATTTCTGGGATGACCATCCTCAGTACGGGTGGTAAGGAGTGGATTATCCTTCAAAACAGTTCCAACACCCACCATGATGGCGGAAATCGTATTCCGTAGCCGATGCACATAGGTTCTAGAGTACTTGGAAGTGATCCAACGGCTTTCGCCTGTTTTTGTGGCAATCTTGCCATCAAGACTCATTGCAGTCTTGATGATTACGAAGGGAGTCTTTGTGCTTATGAAATGGAGAAATACCTCATTCTGCTTTTGGGCTTGTTCTGCGAGCAGGCCACAAGATACCTCAATCCCTTGTCTTTCAAGATATGCAAACCCATTCCCATTGACCAACGGGTTTGGATCGGGAAGAGCACATACGACCCTTTGCACTTTAGCTGCAGCAATCGCCTCGCAACAGGGTGGGGTCTTGCCATGATGAGAACAAGGCTCCAGCGTAACATAGAGAGTACTCCCTTCAGCCTCCTTCCCTGCTGCTTGGAGTGCATGAATCTCTGCATGTGGCCCTCCGTAACGTTGGTGATAGCCTTCAGAAATAATTTTCCCATTTTTTACAAGTACAGCACCCACCAACGGATTGGGACTTGTATATCCCCTTCCCATTTCTGCAAGCTCGAGTGCCCTACTCATAAATTGTTCTTCATTGCTCATAAAAAAACCCCTTGAAACAATTCTTTCAAGGGTAATACATTGCATGGATTAAAAGAAAAATAACCGAACACAGGAGTAATCCTGTATCGGAGAAATTTCAATTCTTCTTCCATCCAGACTTTGACTGTCGGCTTCGGAGTTTGACCGAATCAACCCAAACGGGTTCGCGGGCTTGCAGCATGGCTGCCTACCGCCGGTAAGGAATTACACCTGACCCTGAAGAACTTTGTTTCAATCAATCATCTATACTGACGATTGATTCTATAATAGTTAATCACTTCAGTAAAATCATGTCAATAGGCAATCCCCTTCCGGACAACGCGCCCGATGAGAACTGCAGTTGGGGTGCGAAGAAGAATTCCCAGGGCAAAGCGGTCTACTGGAGAAGGAGAAAACAAATGAAACCGCTCATGAGAGCATCGATTTGATTCTCCCTAAAGCTGATAAGTGATCTACCTATACTGCTGGCAGTAAGATATATTTGAAGGGGTACGGTCCTTTTGGGAAACCAGCCAGCAAAAGATTTTCTGAGCTGCCATAACGAGCAGGTGTATATTGGGCAAGAACTATTTGGACAAGTATTCCCTGTCATGCTTTTGGAATATTTTCCTTGATGCTGTTGCTCTCTCCAAGGATAACAATCTTGGGTTGCCACGATTCTGCATCCTTGCTTTCTATATGCGTGTACGCAACGATGATCACTTTATCGCCTGCCACCACCAACCGGGCCGCGGCGCCATTTAGACAGATCTCACTCTCCTTACCATTGATGATGTAGGTGGAAAAGCGGGCCCCGTTGTTCATATTGAGGATATCCACCTTTTCGTGTAAAAACATACCAGCCTTTTTGTAGAGAAAGGGATCTATGGAAATTGATCCTTCATAATTGATATTCGCTCCGGTCACCGTCGCCTGATGTAGTTTGGATTTTAGGACTTCAATTATCATACAAGTACTCCTATGAGATACGCTTGCCATCTTGGCAGCCTTATGTATTGAGTTCTAGTGCTTTCTTTAAGCCAAGCAAAACCAGATTGGGTTGAATCTCTGTAAAAAGCCCTGTCGATTCAAAGAGTCGGGAAAAGCCCCCTGTTCCTAGAACAACAGGTTTTCGCCCATTGAAACATTCACTTTCAAACCGCTGGATAAACTCCTTGATCAATCCAATATGACCATTGAATAGACCTGACTGAATCGCTTCGATTGTTGAACTACCACAGGATTTTTCAGGGCATATGATTTCAACGGAAGGAAGTTTTGCAGTCCCGGTTTCAAGTGCGAGCATAGACATCTTGAGTCCAGGAGCGATAGCCCCTCCCAGATAATTCCTATCGAATGTGATGGCATCGAATGTGGTGGCGGTTCCCAAGTCGATTATGATGAGGTCTCTATTGGGGTACAACGAAATACCACCGATAGCATTGGCTATCCTGTCAGCACCCACATCCTTAGGGTTGTTGTAACGAATCTTTAGCCCGGTTTTTATCCCAGTCTGCACAAAGAAGGCCTCTTTCTTAAAATATTTCAAACACGCGCTCCCCAGGGAATGGTTCAGGGAAGGAACCACACTGCAGCAAACAATCTCGCTGACCTCAAAGGGGTCGTATCCATTTTCCCTAATGGCGCTTCTTAGGAATATCCCAAGCTCGTCGGAGCTGGTTCCCAGACTCGTTATCCTCCTGAATTGAAGGATAAGATTGTCATCTTTGAAAAGGCCTCCCAACAATTGGGTGTTGCCTACATCTATCGTCAGAATCATACACTGTCTCCTTGTATTTCGTTGGCTATCATGGTCAGGATGTCCGCCAATTCCTGTTTCGTCTGCCCTTGATACCTACATTCCAGGTCCTTACCGCTCTTTTTTCGATATATGCAGACCGGGTGCCGGTCCCCGGTTATTTCAGATAGGTCATTTGATACCACAAAGTCTATATCCGTCCTCTTAAGAAGGGCATATGCTAGCTCTTCCCGCACTTTGCCAGGGGCGGCATTGGTCAACTTGAAGCCGACAATTCTGCAAGCTTTGTTTCTTGACCACGATGCAAGACTATCGATAATCTTAGGGTTCCCTTTCAGACGGATCACCACATCCGAGCCCGATTCTATTTTACCTACACTGCCTGAGGGATACCCAATGCCATTGATCGTGACGGTGTCTACACTAAAGTCACTCACCGCTGCGGCATGGATGATCATATCGAACGAGTGTTGGCCAAGGACCTGTTGAAGGGTGCCTGCTAGGTCTTGAAATGTCCTGTAGCTATACAGGATGACGGATTTTTGTGGCTTTACAGCACGTTGGGAGAAAACCGCCGTCACCGAAAAGTTTTTTGCAACAAGATGGTCACAAAGAAACGCCGCCGTTTTTCCTGAGGAGAAATTACAAATGCTACGCACCCCGTCGATGGGTTCTTCGCAACCTCCCCCGGTAATTAGGATACGCATAGAGCACTCTCAATCTGTGCAAAGACAAATTCCGGGGCGATCAGCCTTCCTTTTCCTATCGTACCGCAGGCAAGCCTACCTTCTTCAGTGGGGAAAATCAAAGCCCCCCAATCCTGGAGTTTTTGTAGCGAAGAACAGACAGAGGGGTGAGCGAACATCTCACTGTTCATAGCTGGAGCGAGCCACAAAGGTTTGTTGAAATTGTTGGCAAGACAAATACTGCCGAACAGATCATCGCAAAGACCTGCGGCAAGTCTGTTCAAAAGATTGGCCGAGGCCGGATAGGCCAAGATAAGGTCAGCCCATTTCTGGGCAAGCGTGATATGGGGAGTAAAGTCAGGAACCCCACCAAAAAGGTCGGTCAGGACCGGACGTCCGGTTATGCCTTCGAGAGTCGCCTTGCCAATGAATTGTAACGCCGCCTGCGAAGCCGTGGTCTGCACGCAATAGTCGGCTTTGACTAAAAGCGAGGCCAGCGTGCAGGTCTTGAAGCAGGAGATGGATCCCGATAAGTGGATGAGAATATTACCTTTTGACATTATCAATCAACCTCACTTCTTCTAAAAATACCGCTCCAAAAACCCTTCCGTCATATTCTTCGACATAATCCACCGTGAAACCGTCTGATTCAAGAAGCTGTTGTATCTCATCTAGTGGTTTCCCTGAGGACAGCGCCTGATAAAATTTGGGGGCTTTGCGTCGATCTGCTTCGGATAACAGCCGATTACGGGAGCTCAATGCCAGACCGGAAGCCTCGCGCACCAACGGACAGTCCATAATCTGGGTCGGTAAAAAAAAGGCCTCCGCCATGCCTTTTATCAGCAGGAACTGTTGATAGTCTTTTTCACCAAAGTAAGCCCGTGTTGGTCCTATGATAGTAAGCAACTTCATGACTACGGTAAGGACTCCATCGAAATGTCCAGGTCGCGTCGCGCCGCATAAGCGGGTGCTCAGTTCTGTTTCCCTAATCTGGTAACGGAAATCATCAGGATACATATCGGTATAGTCGGGGGAAAAAAGAATATCGGTCCCTTCCTGCTCAAGAAGTCGGCAGTCATCTTCAAACGTGCGGGGATATGCACTAAGATCCTGTTTATTGTTGAACTGAGTGGGATTCACGAATATGCTGGCCACTGTGATGGAGTTTTCTGACCGGCATTTTCGAATGAGTGAAAGATGCCCAGCATGTAAGGCTCCCATGGTGGGAACCAATCCTACCGTGGCAGAGCCCATTCTTTGTCGTTCCCTTTGCCATTCGTTGGGTGTCCGTATAATTTTCATACGCTGAACACCTCGCTTTCGGAGGGGAAAGAACCGTCGGAGATATCGCTGCAGTAGGAATTAAGGGCGTTGGCTACCAAATCAGCTCCAGAAATATACTGTCGGACGAAAGTAGTCTTAGTATCAGATAGCCCAAGAAGGTCATGCAGAACCAGAACCTGACCGTCAACTTCTCGACCTGCCCCTATTCCTATAACGGGGATGGTCAATGATCGTGCTATCTCGCCTCCCAGGTATTCGGGGATACATTCGAGAACGAGAGAGAAACATCCCAATTCTTCTAATTTGAGCGCTTGGGACTTGATGTCTTGCGCAGCCTGTATTTCTCGGCCTTGGACTTTATAGCCGCCAAGGCTATGATAAAACTGTGGGGTAAGGCCAAGGTGACCCATGACGGGGATCCCCGAATGAATAAGATGGGTGATAGTATCCTCATGACCAGTGAGGCCCTCGATCTTTACCGCATCCGCTCCGGCTTGCATGAGCTCTCCAGCGGCTTCTACAGCGGATGGGATCCCTTTGCGGAAACTGAGAAACGGCATGTCGGCTACAAGGAACTTATTTGGAAGACCGTTTCGCACTGCTTTGGTGTGGTCCCTCATCATGTTTATGGTAGCTGGAATAGTGGTTTTTTCACCATACACCACCATGGCACAACTGTCTCCTACCAATACACAGTCAATGTCGGTCTTTGTGATTATTTTCGCAAAGGCGGCATCATAGCAAGTGACCATTGAGATTTTTTGATGGGTTTTCTTACGTTTTATAAAACCAGGGGCGGTTAAGGTAATGGAGTTTTTCACTCCATCCTTTTTCTGAGTAGTGTCCATAGTACCTGTCCTTTTGGATCAAGTCTGATCGGGTAAGCTTTTGTAAAAAACCAGTGGGCTTTGAATCATCGTCCCAACGGGATCGGTGTTCATACAAAGCATACCAATATGGGAGGGCAATGACAAGAGCTGGTAATTGCCTCACTCTTTATTGCCCAAAGGTACTCCCAAAGGAAAAGGGCCTATAGCTAAGCAAGCTGAAAGGACTCGGTGCCCAGATGGAGAACCTGCGCATTGGAGATGGACGGTATATAATGATAACATCGTAAGCCAGCTATCCACATTGGAGTTCATCCAAGACAGGAAGAATCTGTGTATTCTAGGTGAAAATTGACAGTAATAGAAACTGCCCCTATACTATTTTCGTAACGACAAGGACAAGCAATACAATAACCAGAGATGATAAACAAAACTTTTTTGACATACTTCTCCTAACAGTTACTCATAATTAGCAATCTAAGTATTTGATAGCAGGAACTATATACTCATTACCATCTTATATTTATCTTACTATGTTTCTCCGGCAGCTCAACTGCTACAAGTTCATCAGGCTTGTGTTTAACTGCAGGTAATGGGTGAAAAGTCTGCACTGATGCATTTACTTTCCCACCGATTCCATTCGTATCAACTATTACAAAATACCGGCCGTTCTCCGGGATCCGAAACCTCAAAGGAGACTTCCTGGCTATTCCCCTTCGCACATAACCACGATCCGATCGCTCATTCGAAGAATTTCCGAGAGCTCGGAAGAGATCATGATTATTGATTTTCCCTCTTTAACCAGTTCATTCATCAAGGTATAAATTTCACTTTTTGCACCGACATCAATTCCTCTTGTTGGTTCATCAAAAAAGAGGATTTCACTATATATTATTGCTATTATTACCGATTTTTTCTTGACACTATTCCCTATATTTGTCAAATACCATATACTGTTTCTTTAAACAGTATCGGAGGGAAAACCTATGACAAAATTAGTTACTCGTGCACTCAAAGAAGATCTTTCCGAAACAGGAGACATAACCAGTCAAGCAATATTTACCACTGAGAAAGATATCTTCAACCTGGTATCAAAAGATTCCGGAATCCTTTGCGGATCCACGACAGTAATTGAAGTATTTAACGAAGTTGATGCAGAAATATCAGTAAATTTCCTGAAAAATGACGGCGATGAGTTATCTCCCGGTGCTCTTGTTGCAGTCATCTCCGGAAAAGTCCGTTCCATCCTGACCGCTGAACGTACTGCCTTGAATTTCCTCTCGCATTTGAGTGGGATAGCCACAAAGACTCATAAGTATACACTCGCTGCAAAGGGAGCGGTAATTCTTGATACCCGAAAAACTATTCCCGGTCTGCGGGAACTGGAAAAATATGCTGTTGCCTGCGGCGGCGGTCAAAACCACCGAATGGGGCTGTATGATATGGTAATGAGTTAACGACCACCTCCAGAGGAGGTGGCTTGCTTGTGGCCTCTAAAAGAGGCCGAATTCCGCCTGCTGCTCTTCCTCTCGCCGCTCCGCGTCTTCCTGGTACTTCACGTATCGCCGTATCTTCTCTTCATCCAATCCGACCGTCGTCACGCAGTACCCGCGGCTCCAAAAGTGGTTTCCCCAGTACGGCTTCTTCTTCAGCACCGGGTACTTTTGGAACAATCCTATCGCCGTCTTTCCCTTCAGCAGCCCCATCCAATCCGACACCGACAATTTCGGCGGTATCGTGACCACCATGTGCACATGGTCCTCGCAGATGCTCATCTCCAGTATCTCCACGCCCTTGTATTCCGCCAACGCTCGGATCCGGTGGTCAAGCCAGTCCCTCACCTGCCCCGTCAATATCCGAAACCGATACTTAGGACACCACACTATGTGATAACTGCACTGGTACACTACATGGGCTATCTTCTTCCATTTCCCCATGCCCCATCTTACCACACTTCCTTTCTTGCGGCACAGCCAATCAGCACATCACCACCGTCAAAGACGGTGGATTTCTAAGACTGATTAAAGATAATCATATAGATGCCGCCGGCGGTATTCCCCAGGCAGTACAGCGAATTCGGGATATGTGGGGTGATACCTATCGGATTGAGGTAGAAGCCCGTACGCTTGAAGAGGTCAGAGTGGCACTCGATTCGGCCGCAGACAGAATTATGCTTGATAATATGTCTCTCCGGATGATGAAGGAAGCTGTACGTATGGTTGGTGAAACAGCAGAAACTGAAGCCTCTGGAAATGTTACCATTGAAAGACTCCCCTCAATCGCCGATACAGGTGTCAATTTCATTTCTGTAGGGGGACTGACACATACGGTTACCGCCTTTGATTTTTCTCTTCGAAAATAGCTATAGAGGAATAATAGATTATGAATAAACGTATCAGGGAACTAAAAAAACAGCTTGGGGATCAGCTTATAATTCCTGCTCACCATTATCAGAAGCAGGAGATCATTGCCTGTGCTGATATTATTGGTGATTCGTACAAACTTGCCGTTGATGTCAGTAGCATCGATGCCGAGTATATTGTATTCTGCGGAGTCAAGTTTATGGCCGAGGGAGCAGCAATTCTGGCAAAAGAACACCAGAGAATCATTCTTCCTGCTTCCAATGCAGGATGTCCGATGGCTGATATGATTTCGATTGATCAAGCGGAAACTGCCATGCAGAATATACACGAGTTCTGCGGACAGAGTGCCATACCCGTCGTCTACATGAATGCGTACGGCGATTTAAAAGCCCTCAGCGGGCGATACGGAGGTTCGGTATGCACCAGCTCGAATGCACAAAAAATCATGACCCACTATCTTCAGAATAATACTCCTGTATTTTTTCTACCCGACTACTGCCTGGGCATAAACACCGCTAGAGAACTTTCCATACCCGATGAACAGATTGCAATAGTGCGGCAGGACTGCACCATAGAGACCACTGGAAAACCAGAGGATATCAAACTGTTTCTCTGGGATGGAAACTGCCGGGTACATCAGAGATTTACTACAGAACATATTGAACGTATCCGGGATGAACATCCCGGAATAAGAGTCATTGTACATCCGGAAGTCAGGGAGCAAGTTGCGGCAGCAGCCGATTATGCCGGGTCCACCCAGTATATTTACAACACCATTCAAAAAGCTCCTGCCGGTACCATCTGGGGAGTTGGAACTGAGTATAATTTTGTATCCCGGGTTGCCGCAGATTTTCCTGAAAAATCCATTTTCCCCATTTTTGAATCACACTGCAGTAATATGGAAAAAACTACCATTAATAACCTTCAATACATGCTTGAGGCCATTGCTGACGATACCTTGCTGCTAAAATACCCGGATCATATTATTTCTGTTCCTGAATCTATCCGGAAAGATGCGGCCCTATCCCTCAACAATATGATCTCTATAGTCCAGGAAAATTAAATATGAAAACAATATATGACGCAGTTATTATCGGTACGGGAATTGCCGGTCTCACCTGTGGTATCGCTTTGAAAGAGGCCGGGAAAAATGTTTTGCTTATTACAAAGGAGCCGGCAGTATCTGACACCAATACACACCATGCACAAGGCGGTATTATCGCCTGGCGTGATGGTGATACAGCAAACAGTCTGGTAAACGATATTCTTGAGGCTGGATGTAAATATAATAACACTCAGGCTGTGCGGGAGCTTAGTAAAAACGGTCCAAAACTGGTCTTCGATTTTCTTATTAACCATACCGGAACTAAATTTGACTATAATGATGCCGGGGAGCTGGACTACACTGAAGAGGCTGCTCATTCACAGAGAAGAATTATACATTATCAGGATTTGACTGGAGAAGAGATTCAACGATCTTTAATTGAATATGCGAAAAAAATAGGATTGCAAATTCTCACTGACACCACGGCTATTGACCTTATAACCAATAACCATCACTCTCTCGATACTCAGGAGCTGTATACTGCAAGGGAAGTTATGGGGGTATATGCTCTGGATAATATATCCGGTGAGGTCATAAAGATTCCAGCCCATACAGTTGTCCTTGCAACCGGCGGAATCGGGAATCTCTATCAGCATACAACAAATCCAAAATCCGCAACAGGAGATGGTATTGCCATGGCCTACAGGGCTGGTGCTGATATTATAAATGCTGAATTTGTACAGTTTCATCCGACTTCGCTTTTTCACCGTAATATAAAACGTTTTCTTATCTCGGAATCCTTACGAGGGGAAGGAGCACGACTGACAGATCTTAACGGGCGCCAATTTATGCAGGATTATTCAGAATTACGGGATCTTGCACCCCGTGATGTGGTGGCAAGAAGTATTTACGATAAAATGGGAAAAGATGGTTCTGAATATGTCCTTCTTGACCTTGCAAACCATTATACCGGAACTGAACCCATAGAAAAGCGGTTCTCAAAAATATACACAACCTGTTTAGGCGGAGGAATAGATATTACCCGGGAGCCTATACCCGTCGTTCCAGCTGCTCACTATTTCTGCGGTGGGATAAAAGTGGATGAAAGTGGAAAAACATCAATAAAGAATCTCTTTGCAATCGGTGAAGTAAGCTGCACTGGATTGCACGGTGCAAACAGGCTTGCTTCAACTTCTTTACTGGAAGGTTTGTTATGGGGTAAAAATTGTGCTGACTCTATTAGTAAAAGCAGAAACCGGATATCAGAAAATAGGTTCAGTGCTATTCCGGAATGGAGCAGTCCGGCATCCGGAATAGAATTTGATCCCCTTCTTTTGAAACAGGATTGGCAGGAGATAAAGATGACTATGTGGAATTACGCCGGAATTGTACGAACCACAAAAGGGCTGACCCGTGCACGAGCTGATTTAAGTTACTTTTCTCACAGAATATTCGATTTTTACCAGAGCTCGGCAATGAATAAAGAAATTATCGAGCTGAGAAATGCCGTTATTTGTGCCGGGATCATTGTTAATGCGGCACTGCACAATACCCGCTCTATCGGCTGCCACTATATCGCGGACAAATAGTACAAATACTATCTCTGGAAATCTCAATGTACAATAATTCAAACTAAATGTATTCTATATTTGACTTTGTGTATGATATAGCGTCATCCACCAATGGATCTCCTTTTGTCAAGAACTTTTCTCTCGACACCATGGGGAAATCTTCACGAAGAAAGAATCCTGGTTGGGTAGCCTTTTGTGTCGATGCATTGTGGTCAAAACCGAGAGTTCGCATTCAGCCCTGGTAAACCAACTGTCAGGTTTCGGTGAATAGTATGCATTTTTGAGAGGCATTGAGGAAAACTTCTTCCTGAGCATAAGTGGTATATCTAAAACCCAACAATTGTATTGAGATTATTCATTGGATAACTTCGACATCGTGAAAAATCCTCATTGACACGCCGTTTTACTTGATGCGCCAGGTCTTCGCTGATCTATTGTCCCTCTGCATCCATATGTCGGCACGTGTATTAGTACCAGGCTTTTTTTAGCAATGCAACCGCATTGTTTATCTCATCGATCTTCATCGTGGCGAATCCAAGCAACAATCTGCCATCGTTTCTATCATGCGGGGAATTCGAATAATAACGCGATAGTCCATAGACCTTTACCTGTTGGTGCTCTGCGAAGGCAACCAACTCATTCTCATTCATGCCGTTGTTGATCCGAACAGTTAGATGCAACCCGGCCGAAGCTCCCTCAATTTGAGCAAAGGGAAGATGTTCATGTATCGCGGAAACAAGTGCTTCTCTCTTCTGTCCATAAAGATTGCGCATACGGTTGAGATGGCGCTCGAAATGACCTTTGTTCATGAATTCCCCCAAAGTCTTCTGTGCGATTATCGAGACAGGACAATTGAAAAAATTTAACTTTTCATCAAACGAATCAATTAGATGTTCAGGCAAGACCATGTAGCTGATTCGAAAAGCGGGAGAGAGGGATTTCGAGAAAGCTCCCATATAGATCACCCGACCGTTCTGATCCAGTCCCTGCAAAGAGGGTATCGGTTTTCCAGAGTACCTGAACTCGCTGTCATAATCATCCTCTATGATGTAACGACCTGGTTTTCCGCCTGCCCAACCGAGCAGTTGGAGTCGCCTTGCGATCGGCATGATGCACCCCGTGGGAAATTGGTGCGAAGGAGTGATACACACCACATCCACCAAGTGCTGTTCGAGCCCCTCCAGTCGTAAGCCTTGGTCATCCAGTGGCAAAGGTTTGATTTTCACACGATTGCTTTTGAATAAAAGATTGAGTTTTTCGTACCCAGGGTTCTCAATCGCATACTGTGTGGAGGGATCAAACAGTTGGATGAGCAATTGGAGTAGGAATTCAGTTCCGGAACTTACCACGATCTGTCGTATCGAGCACGCCACCCCCCTGGAATGATGAAGATACCGTGCAATACTCGTTCGCAACCCGAGAAATCCCTTCGGATCACCCACACATAGAAGATCCTTGTCGTCCTCGTTGATCACATCCCGTGTGATCCTGCGCCATTCACGGAACGGAAAGTGTTCCAGATCCACACCATGGTACGAGAAATCGTACCGGTATCTTTCCGTCAGCTTCGTATCCATATTCGGGACTCTCTGAATCTTCTTAAGGTTCAGAATGCCGTCCAGTTCGGCCACGTAGTAGCCGCTCCTCTCTTTTGCGATCAGATACCCTTCGTCGACGAGTTGGTTGTATGCCCCTTGTATCGTGTTGATGCTGCACTCCAGATTCAAGGCCAACTGCCGCTTCGATGGCACCTTTTCATTCTTCGAAATATTCCCGTTCATGATTTCGGTTTTCAGAAATGTGTACAACTGTTCAGTCAACGTCTGTCCGTCGTTCCGATCGAGATGCAAGGCAATTTCATTCATCAAGCCACCACCTATCTGATACCATAGAATTATCATAATCTGACACTTTTCATACAGTCAGATTATCCATAGAATAAAGCAGCCTTATAAATGAATCAATAGCAGAGGAGTGAATGCGGTATGGAAAGCAGATATGATCTGAATAAGAATCTTGCACAAATGCTCAAGGGTGGAGTGATCATGGACGTGACAACTCCGGAACAGGCGAAGATTGCCGAGGATGCCGGTGCTTGTGCCGTGATGGCCCTCGAGCGCATTCCGGCTGATATCAGGACAGCTGGAGGGGTCTCCCGGATGAGCGATCCCAAAATGATCAAAGGGATCCAGAAAGTAGTAACCATACCGATCATGGCGAAAGTTCGAATCGGACATTTCGTGGAGGCTCAGATATTGCAGGCTCTCGAGATCGATTATATAGATGAGAGTGAAGTGCTATCCCCTGCCGACGATGTGTATCATATCGACAAAAGGAAATTTAATGTACCGTTTGTGTGCGGTGCTAAGGATCTCGGCGAAGCCCTCCGTCGTATCGCTGAGGGGGCATCGATGATCCGTACCAAGGGGGAACCAGGTACTGGCGATATTATACAGGCGGTCCGTCACATGCGGCTCATCAATCGACAGATCAAGAGTTTGGAACATGTGCGCGAGGATGAATTGTATGAAGAGGCGAAGAAGCTCCAGGTTCCCTATGAACTGCTTTTCGATGTCGCACGGAAGGGACGACTTCCAGTGGTGAATTTTGCCGCCGGTGGAGTAGCCACTCCAGCTGACGCTGCATTGATGATGCAACTCGGTGCGGAGGGGGTGTTCGTTGGTTCGGGGATTTTCAAATCAGGAGATCCTGCAAAACGTGCCAGGGCCATCGTCATGGCTGTTACTAATTACAATGATCCTGATATCCTCGCGGTCCTTTCGGAGGATTTGGGAGAAGCAATGATCGGGATCAATGAACAAGAGATTGAGTTGTTGATGGCGGAGCGAGGACTATGAGAATCGGGGTGCTTGCGCTTCAAGGTGGATTCGCCGAACACATCGTTGTACTTGACAAGTTGGGGGTCGAAAGCTTTCTGATTAGGAAGAAATCCGATCTTGATAACGGTATTGACGGGCTGATCCTTCCCGGCGGGGAGAGTACTGTTATCGGGATACTGCTTCATGAGACTGAACTTTTCCATCCGATTAGAACCATGGTGGATAGTGGGTTACCCGTGTTTGGCACTTGTGCCGGAATGATCTTGATGGCTGCTGGTATCGAGAACGAAAGAACTGTCCATTTCGGAACGCTACCGATCATGGTGAGACGGAATGACTTCGGTAGACAGTTGGGCAGTTTTCAAACCGAAGGAACCTTCTTGGGAATTGGTGAAATTCCGATGATTTTCATCCGTGCCCCGGTAATCGCGAGAGCTGCAGATGATGTCACGATCCTTGCCACAGTTGATGGACGCGTCGTTGCCGCCGAACAGAAAAACATTCTGGTGACCGCGTTCCATCCTGAGTTGACAGGAGATTTCAGGGTGCATGCCTATTTTCTCAAGAAGCTTGATCGCCGTTTCAAGCGTAACGAAGGTTGACTTGCAATAATATTTACGATGACAGTGCAGCCTTTCGGAGTATCCAGCCTTTGATTGGTGGTATGATCGAATGTAGTGCAATCAAGATGATTTCGGATCAACTTCTATGCAATCACTCCTAAAATATTTTACCTTATACCCCTTACGCTCTGCTATATCAATTTCACCTTTCATCCCCAGGCTGATTTCTTCCCCAAACACCCAAACTTCTGCACATTTGCTCATGAGGACGATACCGAAGAACATGCCCAGGTCGCGCTCACTCTGCAGGCCGTCATCGAGGAACTGGGGAAAGAGTAAGTGAGGGGTTATTGGAAGATACCCTTTCTCAACAGCAAAGCGACTATATCGTTGAGCCTTTCTTATGTTCTCATCAATATCTCCCGCATAGGGCGAACAGATGTACACCATTGGGTGATAATCGAATAGAGGTTGATTCTTTTTCTCCATCACCTTTTTTAGTAAGATACTTGAAGCGAAACCGGGTAGTCCTTCCCTTTACCTATATATGTTACAAGCAAGGGGTAATCCATGAAGCCAATCGAATTCATTTCCAGAGGGACTCTTGACCAATTGTTGGATGGACAGGTAAGGAAGGAACTTCAGATCATCATTGGCAATGCAACAACAGGGAAACCACTGGAAATACCCGGGGGTCCCCTGACAGAATTGGATAGACAAGCCTGGGAGAATGCAATTGCAAAACTTACCCATACCTATGATCACGTACCAAAACCTGGTATTCCCTCCCCCTCTTTTTTGGATCGAATGAGAATCCTGACCATACAGGAGGTGGCTGATATGTTCGGTCTCGATTTATTGGGTTTGATCCAATCCATTGAAAATCGCCCGAAAGCCATCCCCACGTTGGCTATCGGGGATTGGGTTGCCTTTGATCGAAATTCATTTGCACAATGGTATGTAAGCCAATTGCATACAAACCAATAGGAATCAATGGAGAGAGTCATGCTGGGAATGTTTGCTGGAAGCGCCTAGCCCTATTGCCAAAAAGCTCAATTGCCTTTTAGACTCTCCAGGCAAGAAGACTGGCAGCTGAGTTGTGGCAACCCTATTGTAATAGGGCTCCATGGGACTTCGTATTCCTTTCCGCTTTTCAGCAGACATTTCGTTTTGCTGTTCTTCCTTCGGAAGCGAAGATCATGTTTTTTGCACTTTTTATCGGTCAAATCCCATCTCGTGTCCGGAAGGTACTGAGGGCCAATCATTGAGCCTTCATACCGGAGGACCAAATGACCGAACAGTGGAATATACCCTTTTCCCCAAGACCTTCTACACAAAAGCCTCTCATGGGGGCTTTCCATGACTGAGCCCCAGAAGAGACAAATCCAAGAGATGCGGCAGCTGGGTTGGAACTACAAACGCATAGCAACAACCCTTTGCCTGCCCGAGGGGACGGTGAAATCCTACTGCATACGGACAACAAGGAAGGGCATCCTTCCTGCAATTGTCCCAACCCAAGAAAGCTCCTGCAAACAGTGTGGCATACATATCGAACAGGTTCCGAAGCGCAAGAGGAAAACCTTCTGCTCGAAGGCTTGCAGCCAGAAGTGGTGGAACACCCACCTGTATCTGGTGGATCGTTCCTCAAAGGCCCTCCACCACTTCACTTGTCCAACCTGTGGAAAGCGGTACTCCGTGTACGGAAATGCCGACCGGAAGTACTGCAGCCACGAGTGCTATATCAACGCACGCTACTACCAGGGGCCTTCCGATGGACAATGACCTCTTTGCATCAGAATTGGACTACCAGATTTCGTTGTCCATAGCCGAAAGCATGCGTAGGTCGGGGTATCTCACCAACGAGGAGTTCACTGCGGCTAGGACCTTGTTGCTTGAAAGGTATCGTCCTCCGATCGGGATATTGTTGGCTGAGGTTGGTTGACTATCATGGCGATACGAGCGATTGATACAATACAATCAATTACTTGCAGGAGAAAGATATGATCAGTTTTTCAACAAAGGATGAACCAACAGGAGGGGACGCAGGACCATGCCAAAGATAACCAAGATCCAGCGTACCATCACTTCCCTTCCCACGAAAAAGCGGGTGGCAGCCTATGCACGCGTTTCAGTCGACTCGAACGAATTGATGCAATCCCTAGCAGCCCAGGTCAGCCATTACAGTACGCTCATCCAAGCCAATCCCTCTTGGGAATATGCCGGGGTGTATGCTGATGCAGGAATATCCGGTACGGGGATGAGACATCGCAGCGAGTTCAGACGGCTCATAGCCGATTGTGAGAGAGGCAAGATAGACATCATCCTCACCAAGAGCATCAGTCGTTTTGCGCGCAATACCGTCGATTTGCTCAAGACTGTGAGAAGCCTGAGGGAACGCAACATCTCGGTGCGTTTTGAGCGGGAAAATATCGACTCGCTCACTGGAGATGGCGAGCTGATGCTCTCCATCCTCGCTTCCTATGCACAGGAAGAAAGTTATTCGATCAGTGAGAACGTCAAATGGGGTATTCGTAAACGCTTCTCCCAAGGGCGCTTCCTTGCCTACAACATTTATGGATACCAGTGGGTTGAGGACCATTTCGAGATCATCAAAAAGGAAGCCGAGGCAATTCGGTTCATGTACCGTGCTTTCGCTGACGGCATGATGCTCACCGAAATCTCTGATACTTTGGCAAGGCAGGGCATCTTCAATAGAAAAGGTCTTCCATTTGGTAAGTCTTCGATCCATCGGATCCTCAATCAGGAGAAATATCAAGGGTTCAGCATCCTGCAGCGTACTTTCACAGACGACCACATCACCCATCGTAAGCTGATGAATCATGGTCAACTTCCCCGATTCGAGGTACAGGGCACCCACCCGGTAATCATTGATGAAGAATTGCACCAGAAAGTGAAAGCAGAGCGTGAACGCCGACGCCGATCAGGTGCGGTGAGATGGCGGCGTGCCACCTGCTTTACTGGCAAGATTGTCTGTGGCTATTGCGGCAGCACGTTCACCTATACTCCGAACACGTGGAGCGGTGAGCTCACAGCGTTCCAACAAGGCCACTACCAGTGTTCCCTCAAGAGGAAGCGTGGAGCCAAGGCCTGTCAGTCAAAGAGCCTACCGGTCTATACCCTACGCCAGGTATGTTGTTCGGTTATTGGACCATTAGATGGTGCATCACCGGATGATCCCTTCGAAGAAGCTTGGATTTACAGCCATGTTGATCATATCGTGGCTTTCGTCGACACCCTTGAGTTCCATCTCAAGAACAACGAAGTGATCACCACTGCCTGGAAGAACACTGCCAAGCGAGATGCCTGGGCATATCGACAGGCATTGGCACAGCAACAAGAAAAGAACAACAGAGAGGTACTATCATGAGAGCAGTACGCGTAATCCCGGCAGTACGGGATTATTCCACTGGACAGGCTACGGATTCCTTCGCGCCAAAACGCCGGGTCGCAGGCTATGCCCGCGTTTCCACTGATAGTGATGACCAATACGCATCGTATGAAGCGCAGGTGGATTATTACACGAGTATGATCAAGGCCAATGCCGAGTGGGAGTTCGTCGGTATTTATACCGATGAGGGCATCAGTGGTACCAGTACCACCAGGAGAGAGGGCTTCAAGCGGATGCTCGATGACGCGCTTGCAGGCAAGATCGACCTGATCGTCACCAAGAGCGTCAGTCGCTTCGCACGCAATACCGTGGATAGCCTACAGACAATACGAAAGCTCAAAGAACACAAAGTGGAGGTCTACTTTGAGAAGGAATCGATAAAGACCTTTGACAGCAAGGGAGAACTGTTGATCACGATCATGAGCTCCCTAGCCCAGGAAGAATCACGCAGTATCTCCGAGAACGTGAAATGGGGGCGAAGGAAACGCTTCGCCGATGGACAGGTGACTGTGCCATTTACGCGATTCCTAGGATACGATAAAGGTCCTAATGGCTCCCTGGTGGTGAATGCCGAGCAAGCGAAGCTGGTGCGGTACATTTTTTCACTATTCCTGCAAGGTTTGACGTTCCATGGGATTGCCAAGCGTCTCGGGGACGAAGGGTACACTACCGTGACCGGCAAGAGCTTATGGCACTCATCGACCATCCACCAGGTACTCACCAATGTGAAGTACAAAGGTGATGCCTTGTTGCAGAAGTACTACATCGCCGACTTTCTTACCAAAAAACCCATAGTGAATAAAGGGGAAGTCCCCCAATACTATGTAGAAAAGAATCATGAGGCGATTATCGCCCCCGAAGTCTTTGATCTGGTGCAGAAGGAAATTAAGCATCGCAAGGAGAATGCTGAGGCGATGAAAGGAAAGTACCTATTTTCCGGTCGGATCCGATGTGGCCACTGTGGAGGTACCTACGGACCCAAGGTCTGGCATTCCAAGGATCGATACCGCAAGGTGGTATGGCAATGCAACGAAAAGTATGCCCAGAGGCACCACAAGTGCAGCTCTCCACACTTGTATGAGGATGCATTGCAAGACCTGTTCGTAAAAGCGGTCAACAGTATCATCTCTCGTAAGGATGAAATCATAGGAAACTTTGGGAAGATCACCGAAGAAATCTTCGACACTTCCCAAGATGAAGCACAGC
>Ga0334892_1001095_pt1 | contig 25204 bp, 23 predicted proteins | sample GraSluR3_MG_4_FD_207213 | JGI IMG/M metagenome (GOLD analysis project Ga0334892, IMG submission 207213) | Sludge microbial communities from methane-producing bioreactor in Wageningen University, Netherlands - Granular Sludge_15_04-R3 | ecosystem: Engineered > Bioreactor > Anaerobic >...
TACATTGTTGACGGCGTTGCAGCTACAGCAGGGGAAGAGGAATACCTTGGAAAGATGAACATAGATATCCTGTTCACAGGATCACAGAAGGCATTTGGAGTTGCTCCGGGACTTGCAATCCTGTTTGCAAACCAGAAAGCCCTTGATAGAAGAAAATCACTTGGAAATATCCAGGAATACTACGTGGACTTCGAGAAGTGGATTCCAATAATGAACGACACTTCAAAATACTACGCCACACCTGCGGTAAACATGATCTGGGCTCTTCAGGAATCAATCAAGCTTATCAAGGAAGAAGGTCTTGAGGAAAGATACGAGAGACACAGAAAGGTTGCCAAGGCAATGAGAGCAGCTCTAGAGGCAATGGGCTTCTCAATCCTTGCAGATCCGGCAAACAGGGCAGTTACACTTTCATGCGTGCTTTATCCCGAAGGAATCGAGGATGCCAAGTTCAGAACACTTCTTGCTGAAGAAGGAGCACAGGTTGCAGGGGGACTTGGGGCATATGCAGGTAAGATGTTCAGAATCGGTCACATGGGTAACATCGACATGCTTGACCTTACAGGAGCAATAACTGCCATAGAGAGAACACTTTACAAGATGGGTGTTGACGTCCTAGGAAAAGGCGTTGCAGCACTTACAAAAGAGCTTCAATAAAACAAGCAAACCCGTGGGTTTGAACAACAGTATGGAAACAAACTTCTGGAGATTCTTTGACATGTGTACAAACTCCCTTAAACGTTTACAAATATGTTAATCTCCTTTAATAATGCATATCTCCAGAAGGATGACTTTCCAAAACCCTAACAAATAGCAAATCCCTGCCGAAATATTTCGGCAGGGATATCTCTATATTAGTATTTGGATACGAGATAGATTTAAGTATTTGAGGCTGCAAAGCATTCTGTTTTTGATGCAAGTGATATTTTATTACAGGAGATGGGATAAATGGGAGTAATATTAATATTGATATCAGCGGTTTTTTTTGTTCTGGGATCATTTTTTGGTAAAATGGTCATAAACACAACGGATATGAGCGCGGTCGTCACGACTTTTATCAGAATGGTACTAGGGTTTAGCATAATGGGGACATATATGATAATTAATAAGAAGTCCTTTGTTTCCAATGATTGGAAGCCAGTTTTGGAAAGAGCAGGCTTAAATGGAGTATCCATCCTAATGTCGTCATGGGCACTTAAATATACTACAATTACCAATGCAAGTATTCTTCACATGACATATCCTGTTTTTGTGATCGTACTGGCACCGTATATTACTAAAGAAGAAAATAAACTTATCAACTATTTCTATTTGGTTACTATTATGATAGGAATATTCACTATTTCTCAACCGAGCTTTAACAGTGTCAATATTGGCGATGCAGCATCCGTTATATCCTCAATATTTTCGGCACTTTCAATATTTGCTCTAATAGAGGCAGGGAAGAACAACAGTTCAGATATTATAGTGTTTTATGTTATGGTTGTTGGTGCTCTAATCAATTTTCCCTTTGCATTCAAGGATATATCGAATTTTGAAATTGGAGGTTTGCTTTATGTAAGCATTGCTGCAATTTCCGGATTCCTAGGGCAGGTTTTTCTTACTTTGGGATATAAATATGTGGACTCTGCTACAGGATCACTGGTGTCCACAAGCAGAATACTTATAGCAGCAATTATGGGAACAATTTTTTTGAATGAGCCACTAACCTTCAACATTATTATTGGGATTATTCTCGTCTCAGTGGCACTTATCGGTGTAAGTGGATTTTTTCAGAAAAAGATGGCAAAGATATAAGGAAGAATACTTGGGAACAGTATTAAAATCTAGGTTGGAAGTTGTATAATTTTCATAGTTTTAAATTTTTGCAGTAAAAAATTGAGAACTTATTAGTATTGTTTGATCAGAGTGATATGGATTTCAATTAGTTGGGTATCTGCAAAAAAATATAAACATAGTTTAATCAGTGGTATAATAGAGGCATACAATAATTAGGAGGGATCTATATGGATATATTTGATAAACTACTTGGAGATGTGGAATTGCCAAAAGTTTATAAAGTGAGACAGACTTTTGATAGACCAAAAATTGACGACATAGAGTTTGAATTAAGAAAGAGAGTAATGGATTTTGGTGGATTAAATGATATTAAAGAGGGTCAAAGTATAGCTATTACTGCAGGAAGCAGAGGAGTGGCCAATATAGCTATTATCATAAAGGCTATAGTAGCACTGGTTAAGGAAAAAGGCGGAGTTCCATTTGTGGTGCCAGCTATGGGAAGTCATGGGGGTGCCAATGCCTCTGGTCAGATAATGGTATTGGAAAGTATGGGGATAACAGAGGAATACATAGATGCCCCAATAAATTCATCTATGGAGGTTGTTGAAATAGGTAGAACAGAAAAGAACTTGCCAATCTACATAGATCAATATGCTCATAATGCTGATGGAATAATTGTAGTCAATAGAATAAAGCCACACGTAGCATTTAGAGGAAAGTTTGAGAGCGGGCTTGCTAAAATGGTAACCATAGGGCTTGGCAAACAAAAGGGTGCAGAAATGTGTCATAGGATGGGTTTCGGTAAGATGGCTGAAAACATAGAAGAAATTTCCAAGAAGATTGTGGAAAGTGAGAATATAGTCCTAGCTATTGGATTACTTGAAAATGCTTATGATGAGACCTGTGAGATTATTCCTATGAGTAAAGAGGATATATTTACTTTGGAGCCAGGGTTATTGGAAAAAGCTAAGGCTAACTTGCCAAAAATATTTTTTGACAAATTAGACATCCTTGTAATCGATGAAATAGGGAAAAACATAACAGGTACAGGAATGGACACGAATATTATTGGAAGATATCACACCCCATATGCATCAGGAGGTCCTGATATCACCAAAATAGTGGTATTGGATCTAACAGAGGAGTCACATGGCAATGCAAATGGTATAGGACTAGCTGATTTTACAACAAATAGGTTATTCAATAAAATGAAATTTGATCAAACATATCCCAACTCTATTACATCAACAGTTCAAGCATCGATTAAGATCCCAATGGTTCTAAAATCTGATAAGTTATCTATTCAAGGAGCGATAAAGACCTCCAACATTGAAGATTTCAGCAAGGTAAGATTTGTCAGGATTAAAAATACTTTGGATTTGGAGTATATTTATGTATCAGATTCTTTGTATGAAGAAGTAGTCAACAACCCTTATTTGGAAATTATTGAGGGACCAAATAATATACATTTTGACCAAGAAGGCAATTTGCTTGGACTGGAATAGGCTTTGCATAGGTTTAGCATTTTGACAATTATAAATATGTAGATAATAGTATGATTTCATGAGGTGATTTATTGAAAGTACCCAAGGGTTTAGCTCAGAACATAGTTGAAGAGATGAAAATCATCATAAATCAGGATGTTAATTATTTCAATAAGGATGCAATAATCATAGCAAGTACAGACAAAGATAGAATAGGAAATTATCATGGAGGAGCAAAAAAGGTATTAACTGAAAAAACTAATTTGCTGATTAGATATGACGACGAATTTGAAGGTGCCAAAAAGGGCATTAACGTGCCAATATATTTCATGAATGAAGTAGTGGGTGTAATAGGAATAACTGGAGACAAGACTGAAGTCGAAAAATATGGACTGATCATTCAAAGGATGACAGAAATATTGATAAAGGAAGCGTATTTGAAAGAACAGGAAAACATCCATACCGAAAGTATTAGAAAGTATCTTGAAGAATTATTGTTTTCTAGAAAAACAGATGATAATGATTTGAAAATAAGAGGCGATCTGTTAGGGGTTGATACATCAATTCCAAGAATAGTTGTGTTGTCTAAAGTATTCAATGATGAGGATAGGGAACTGGTTACACCAGCTGTAAATGAAAAAATACTAAGAATTTACAAGAAACATATTTCTAACGATGAAAATAATCTTATACTTCAAAGCGGAACCAATATTATTTTGGTATTGAGAATGTCATCAAATAAAGCACTTGAGCTACTTCTAAATAGTATTGCAAGAGATGTGAAAAGTAAATTTGATGTTAGCATCTATTTTTCAGTAGGGAATTCAAGTAATAATCCCAGTAGTATTAAAAGATCTTACAAGGAAGCAAAGAAGGCTATGGATACGAATATTGCTTTTAGAAAGGAAGAAATAATCCATTATAGTAGATTGGATCTGGGATTGATAATAAATAATGTTTCAGAAAATGTTTCTAAAGAATATATGGGCAAGGTATTTCGAAATATGAATAGTGAAGAGATAGAAGACTACCAAGAACTCCTACAGACTTTTGTTAAGAATAATGGTTCTATCAAAAAAACGTCAGAGGAATATTACATTCATAAGAACACTCTCCAATATAGGCTCAATAAGCTAAAGGATATAACTGGATATGATCCAAGAACCATTGAGGGAATAGTGGTGCTGTACATTGCATTTTTGATATACAAAATGAATAAACAAGCTTAGAATCTACTATCAGTAGCAAGAAGTGCCACTTATCCAAAGTGAAGTGCACCCCAATTATTAGACGAAAAACTAATAGTTGAAGGTGTGCTTTTTTCTTTGGTTAGTTGTTAAAACATAAACATGCCAATTAATACATGAATATGTTGTTACCCATAACATAGAAAAAGGTCAAGAAAGATTATAAAATATAATTCATAAACTATTCAAAATATTGTAGAGTTAATAAATCATGAGAGAGAGATGATGTTATGAAGGTAGTGATAGCAACTGATTCGTATAAGGGTAGCTTGGGGGCAGCTGAGGTCTCAAAAAACATAGAGACTGGCTTTCGGAAGCTGTTCGAGGATTCTGAAATAAAACTATTGCCCATGGCAGATGGCGGCGAAGGCACAGTCAAAACATTGGTTGAAGCCACTGGAGGCTTCTATGAATACCTTGAATGCCTAGATCCGCTTGGTAGAACCATAACCACTAATTTTGGAGTTATCAATAATGAAATTGCAATCATAGAGATGGCTGCTGCATCCGGGTTAACTCTTTTATCTGAGGATGAATTAAATCCTATGTTGACTACGACTTATGGAACAGGTGAGTTGATAAAATCAGCTTTGGAAAAGGGCTATAAAAAAATATACGTGGGCCTTGGTGGTTCGGCAACCAATGATGGTGGTGTAGGGATGGCTCAAGCTCTAGGATACTCATTCAAGGATGATGATGAAAATGAAATTGGTTATGGAGGAGGAGAATTAGGTAAAATCAACCATATAAATTGTAATAATAAGCATCCCTTAATTGAAGAGGCTGAAATTACAGTAATATCGGATGTTTCTAATAAGCTTTGTGGTAATGATGGTGCATCATACATATATGGCCCCCAAAAGGGTGCCTCAAAAGAGATGATAGTGGAATTAGATGAAAATTTAGACATACTGGCGGCAAAGGTAAGAGAGTTTATGGGCTGTGAGATATCCGAAATTCCAGGAGCAGGTGCTGCAGGTGGTTTGGGAGCAGGTATGATTGCGTTTTGTAATGCAAAGCTTCGAAAAGGTGTTGATGTTATGCTTGACTTGCTTGACTTTGAAAACGTTATCAAGGATGCAGATTTAGTTATAACTGGAGAAGGAAAGTTAGATAGTCAGTCAAAATATGGGAAGGTTCCGGTGGGAGTTGCTCTAAGGGCAAAAAAGTATAATAAACCTGTAGTGGCTATAGTTGGAAGCAGAGAAAATGATATTGATGAAGTATATGACTTGGGGATTGATTTTATACAAGACATAATTACGAGGCCTATGACTCTATCTCAAGCAATTGAAGGTGTAGACAAATTATTGGTGGAGGCTGGAAAGAATGTTGGAAGATTAATGAAGTTTGGGAGGTTGTATTGTGAAAATAGTTGTTCTTGATGGTTACACATTAAATCCAGGAGATCTTTCCTGGGAAAGTTTTGAGAAATATGGCGAAGTTGTAGTGCATGATAGGACTGCTTATGATCCTCAGGAAAAAGATTTGATAATTGAGAGGGGAAGAGATGCAGATGTTATATTACTAAACAAAACCCCATTATCTAAAGAAATGATGGATCAGATGCCTAATTTAAAATACATAGGTGTATTGGCTACAGGTTACAACATCGTTGATGTAGAGGCTGCCAAAGAGAAGGGTGTTGTTGTATCAAACATACCAACATATGGAACAACAGCAGTAGCTCAAATGGCTTTTGCCCTATTATTGGAAATTTGCCACCATGTTGGCGAGCACAGCCAGGCTGTATTTAATGGGGAATGGTCTAGAAATGAAGATTGGTGCTTCTGGAAGCATCCCTTGATCGAATTGGCGGACAAGACCATGGGTATCATAGGCTATGGAAGGATTGGTCAGAATGTTGGGAAAATAGCACAGGCTTTTGGAATGAAAGTACTTGCTAATGACTATAATCCTAACTATGATTTGGAAAATGAAAGCGTTAGGTTTGTAGAACTGGATGAGTTGTATGCCAAGTCAGATGTCATTAGCCTACATTGTCCTTTGTTCGACTCAACCAAGGGTATGATAAACAAGAACAGCATTTCAAAAATGAAAGATGGTGTGATTATTCTAAACAACTCCAGAGGACCATTGATTGTAGAAGAGGACTTGCTGGAAGGTTTGAATTCAGGCAAAGTATATTATGCTGGACTTGATGTTGTATCAACAGAGCCTATAAAAGAGGATAATCCATTATTGAAAGCCAATAATGCAATTATTACTCCACATATATCTTGGGCACCAAAAGAATCGAGACAGAGATTAATGGATATTGCATTTAGTAATTTCGAAGCTTTTTTACAAGATAAACCAGTGAATGTAGTTAACGGTTAGCAATCCGATAGACAATACACATTATAAATTATAATTGAAATCGTTTTCTCTTAAGGTTATAATTGATTTAATATAATAACGAGGTGATGTCATGAGGCATTTGGGGTTAAAAGAGAAAGCGTATCAATTAATAAAGGAAATGCTACTTAAAGGTGATATTAAACCTGGAGAAAGAATAAGGGAAGATCTTTTGGGAGAGTCCATTTCCATGAGTAGGACACCGGTTAGGGAAGCAATAAACAGATTATCAGCAGAAGGATTTGTTGTTCAGGTCCCAAGAAAGGGAGTTTTTGCTAGAGAATTTACTAAACAAGAACTACTAGATATCGTGGATATAAGAATAGCACTTGAAACATATGCAATCAAAAGGTGTTGTGACACAATTACTGATGCGGATATAAAAGAATTTGAAGCTATTCTTTTGGAAATTGAGCAGTCAGTGATTGAGGAGGATCATGGGAAATTTGGAATTTATGATGGATTGCTCCACAAGAAGATAGGAAGCATTTCAGGAAATGAGCAAGCCATGATTTTCATAAATGAAGTTGAGGACTTAAGTGTTTATTCAAGAAAGATGGATGAATTCAGAGATTTTAGATATGTTACGAAAACCTCAATAGTGCAGCATAAAGAAATTATTGAGGCTCTAAGAGCTCGAGACAAGGCAAGGGCTGCGAAAGCAGTTGAAATAAATATTAAAGAAGCATTGAAAAGACTAAAAGACTATCAATGAGAAAAGGAGGGGAGTTTTCTTAGCTACTTTGTAAGCCGTTGTCAAAAAAATAATAGGGGGTAAAAAATGAATAAGAAAATATTATCATTATTTTTAGTGGCTTTATTATCAGTAACATTACTTATTGGTTGTAGTTCACCTGCTGAAGAAGCAGAGGCGCCTGCTGAAGCGCCTACTGAAACACCTGCTGAAACACCAGAAGAGGCTCCTGAAGAGTCTGCAGACTCTGACTATCCGAATAAGCCAATCAACGTAATTGTTGCATATGCAGCTGGAGGAGGAACAGACGTAGGGGCTAGAATCTTACTTCCATATGTAGAAAAAGAGTTGGGTGTAACAATGAATGTAGTTAACAAAACAGGCGGAGGCGGCTGGGTTGGTTGGACAGAATTAGTAAATGCTGATCCTGATGGCTATACAATTGGTTACATCAATACTCCTAACCTTATAACCGGTTACCTGGATCCACAATATAACAGAGAAGATAAAAGTATAGAAAGCTTTGACCTGATTGGAAACCATGTACTAGACTATGGCGCTGTTGCAGTAAAAATTGATGATGACAGATTTAATTCAGTCGAAGATCTTATGGAGTATGCAAAAGAGAATGAATTGATTGCTGCAAGTACAGGAATTGGTTCAGACGATCATATAGCTCAGCTGAGACTTAACAAACAATTCGATACTCAATTTGTTAATCTGGCTACTAACGGAGCAGCTGAAGGTAAAGCCGCACTGCTTGGTGGACATATAGATGTATGGTTTGCCAATATTGGAGAAGTTGCAGTTCCACATAATAATGGTGAAATTAAGGTCTTGGGAGTTCTAAGAGAAGAGAGATCAGACTTCATGCCAGATGTACCAACATTTGATGAGTCAGGATATCCAGGTGTATTTACATGGTCAGCAAGAGGACTAGCTGCACCAGATGGTATGGATCCTGAGATGCTTAGCAAATTGGCGGATGCTTTTGATAAAGCGATTAATGATCCTGAACAAATAGAAAAGATGGAAGAGCTAGGTCTTGAGGTTAGGCACATGAAAGGCGATGAATATCACGAGTTCCTTCTTCAGGATGAGAGCAATGTAAAAGATGTTAGTGACTTGTTAGGATACTAAAAAATAAGAGTAGGACTTTGATTAGTCCTGCTCCTTAATCAGTCTAGAGGGAGGTGCAATATGAAAAAAAGAATTCATCATGATGTATATGTTGGAGTTTTTATGGCAATCTTAACAATTCTTGGTACTTTGAGAACTTTTACCATGCCAAAAGGTTCGGATATGTTCCCACAATTATTGTTTGCACTGTTTGGGATTTTTTCAATCTCGATCATATATAAAGGTATTAAGGAATCAGTCGTAATGACTCAAGAAGGAAGACAAGATGAAATAACCATGAAAGGTTTGAAATTACCTTTTGCTGCACTTGGAATAGCTACTGTTTATACAATCCTGGTGAAGTACCTTGGCTTTTTTGCGTCAACTATCATATACATACCAGCTTTCATGTATTTTTATAGATATAAGAAAGTTCCAATCATGGTCATGTCTGTAGCTGGAACTTTGGTTTTTATTTATCTAGTTTTCATCAAGCAACTTAATGTTCCGTTTCCTGCGGGCATACTATTTTAGAAGGAGGAGGTCAATTACATGTTAGAAGCTATGGAATTGATTGTTGACGGGTTATTTAATTTTTCAACAATTTTAGCACTCATTGTAGGAGTAACCGGCGGAATGGTAATTGGAGCTCTACCGGGTTTAAGTGCTACAATGGGAGTGGCATTACTCATTCCACTTACTTTCGGAATGAATCCAATTGCAGGATTGACGATGCTTACTGCAATATATACATCTGCAGTTTATGGAGGATCCATATCAGCTATTCTGATACATACTCCAGGGACACCAGCTTCAGCTTGTACAGCAATAGATGGATATCAGTGTACAATTCAAGGAAGAGGTCTTAAAGCATTGGGTATTTCAACCATATCATCAATGATGGGTGGTTTTGTCAGTGCAATCTTTCTATTGATACTGGCACCACCTCTAGCTCAAATATCCCTGAAATTCAATGCACCAGAATATTTCTTGATTGCAATATTTGGACTGACTATCATAGCAAGCTTATCTGCAGATTCAATGGTTAAAGGATTATCAGCAGGTGTTTTTGGACTTATTGTCGGAACCATTGGTGTGGACATAATGACAGGATATCCCAGGTTTACATTTGGGTTTACATCGCTTGAAGGAGGTATATCTTTAGTACCTGCCATGATAGGATTGTTTTCACTATCACAGGTTATGATTCAAGTTGAATCAATGTTGAAAAAAGACGATGCGGTTATAGGTGATTTAAGAGGAAGCGTAATGCCATCATGGGCAGACTTCAAGAAGCTTATTCCAACAATCACAAGATCTTCCATCATTGGTGCTATGGTAGGTATACTACCAGGTGCAGGAGGAGATATTGCGAGTTGGGTTGGTTACAATGAGTCGAAAAGGTTTTCCAAACATCCAGAAGAATATGGGAAGGGAAGCTTAGAAGGTATCGCAGCTTCAGAATCAGCTAACAATGCTGTTACAGGTGGAGCATTGATACCATTGCTGACATTGGGTATCCCAGGTAGTGCTACAACTGCAGTTTTGCTTGGGGGTCTTTTGATTCAGGGTCTTCAACCTGGACATGAATTATTCACTAAACATGCAGGTATAACATATTCAGTGATACTAGGTTTTCTGATAGCAAATATATTGATGGGAATAATTGGATTACTGGTAGCAAAATATATTGTCCATGTGACAAGAGTTCCATCTGGAGTTTTGGCTCCAATTATAGTTGTTCTATCTGTAGTGGGCTCTTATGCAATAAACAACAATATGTTTGATGTTTATGTTATGGTTTTATTTGGTCTGATAGGTTATTTTATGAGAAAGACAGGATTTGCTACAGCACCTGTTGTCCTGGGACTAATACTTGGACCAATGGCAGAATCAGGCTTCAGAAGATCACTAGTTATGGCAAGAGGAGATGTACTAGGATATTATTTCAGCAGACCACTTTCTATATTATTAATGGTTTTGATAGTCTTTTCATTCCTTTCACCAATTTTAATGAAGAAATTGCAAGCTAAAGGTATGGTAGTAGAGGCAGATGAGTAATAAAAATTTAGGTGGTAGATTATAAAATATAAATTATAATAAGAGGTGAATTAATTGACAAATATTGGATTTAGAATTATCAAGGATATAGAAAGACCAAAAAAAGAGATTATTGAAGCATTCAGAGAGCTACCTGTTGCTAATATTGATGACAATATGGGAAGAATATATTCAGTTGATTCTGCAATCAAGCCATACAACAAAAGTAAGCTTTTGGGTCCTGCTTTTACTGTAAAGGTTCCTCAAGGTGACAATCTTATGTTCCATAAGGCATTGGACCTTGCAAAGGAAGGGGATGTTTTGGTAGTTGCAGGATTCGGATACAATGAAAGAGCTCTTTGTGGTGAGATAATGATGAACTATGCCATTATGAAAAAATTTGCTGGGTTTGTTATTGACGGTGCCATAAGAGATGTTGATACAACAAGGAATCTTGACTTTCCAGTATATGCAAGATCTGTACAACCAAATGGACCATATAAAAATGGACCGGGAGAAATAAATGTACCGGTATCCATTGGAGGTCAGGTGGTATTTCCAGGAGATATTGTTGTTGGAGATGAGGATGGGTTAATATTTGTTAGACCTGAGGAAGCCTTGGAGCTAATTGAAAAGGTTAAGGCCTTTAATAATAATGAAAAAGTCATTCTTGGTAATCTTGACAAAGGCATTCCAATGGATAGAGAATGGGTAGACAAGACTTTGAATGATAAAGGGTGTGAATTCGTTGAGTAATAAAATTCAATTAGTAGATTATGAGATATTGAAGAAGTATTGCATGAATTTGTTCATCAAAGCTGGAGTGCCAGAAAAAGACGCTGAGATAGCTTCAGATAACCTGGTAGATGCGAATTTGCATGGCGTTGATTCACATGGAGTAAGTAGAATGGGAATTTACTTAAAAAGGATCAGAGAGGGTGTAGACAAACCTGTTTGCAATTTAGAGGTGGTTTCAGAATTACCGGGAACTGCAGCACTGGATGGAAACTCAGGAATTGGATCAGCAATTGGTCATAGAGCAATGTCTCTTGCAATCAAAAAAGCTAAAGATACTGGCATAGCTTTTGTAACAGTGAAGGGTTCAAATCATATTGGAACAGCTGCATATTACACGAGAATGGCTGCTAAAGAAAACATGATCGGATTCGCCGCAACAAATGGAGCAGCTAGGATGGCTCCATGGGGGGGGAAGGAAGCGATGCTAGGTACCAATCCTTTTTCTGTTGCCGTACCTGCAGGTGAGGAGAGAACGGTTGTAGCTGATATGGCAACGAGTCTGGTTGCTAGAGGGAAAATAATATTGGCTGCTAAAAACAATGAAGAAATACCATTAGGGTGGGCAATAGATAAGGAGGGAAATCCTACCTCAAACGCACAGGAAGCCCTAGATGGTACAGTATTGCCATTCGGTGGTCCAAAAGGATACGGCATAGCGTTGCTAATAGATATTTTATGTGGAATTCTTTCAGGTTCAAGTTTTGGAAAACATATAAATGATATGTATGCGGATTTTGAAAACCCAACAAATATCGGAAATGTTTTTGGCGTAATAAATATTGAAAAATTTGTACCTATAGAATATTTCAAAGAAAATATGGATCAGTTGATTAGAGAGGTCAAGAATACTCCGAAAGCCTCAGGAGTAGAAGAAATCTACCTGCCAGGAGAGATTGAGGCAATAAAGAAAGAAGACAGGTTAAGAAAAGGCATACCAATTACAAGAGCAGTGCTTGATGAGTTGAGGGAAGAGGGAAGTAAATTGGGTGTAGAATATACACTTGAGAAAAACTAGGAGGTAGCGAAATGTCAAAAAAAGAGTTGAAGGGAATTTATACGCCTATCATCACACCATTTACAAAAGATGAGAAAATTGATTTTGATGCATTGAAGTTTAACCTGGACAAATGGTCAGAAACGGACCTTGATGGAATAGTAGTGCTTGGTTCAAATGGAGAGTTCGTTTATTTGACCAAGGAAGAAAAATTTGAAGTGATTGAGTTTGTTGTTAAGAATTTTACAAAAGACAAGAACATTATTGTGGGAACTAGCTGTGAGTCAGCATTGGAAACTATAGACATGAGCAAAAAAGCTGCTGAAATGGGAGCAGACGCAGTTCTCATACTTCCTCCTCACTACTACAAGGGAGCAATGAAGGAAGATGTTCTATACAAATATTTTACTGATGTTGCTGAAGAGTCACCTGTCCCTGTAATGATATACAATATGCCTGGAAATACAGGGATAAACCTTTCTTCAACCTTGATTTCAAAACTGGCTAAGCATCCAAATATTGTAGGAATAAAAGATACATCAGGAAATATTGTGCAAATTGCAGAAATTGTTAGAGATACAGATGAAGACTTTGCAGTATTCGCTGGAAATGCAGGCTATCTACTGCCAGCGCTAGCAGTTGGAGCTAGAGGTGCGACTTTGGCCCTAGCCAATATATTACCTGATGATTGTTGTAGACTTGTTGAGCTTGCCAGAGAGAATAAGATGGAAGAAGCACTGGAATTGCAGCAGAAATTGATTGAAATAAACAGTTATGTTACAGCGAAAATGGGAGTTCCAGGATTGAAGCATGCGCTTAATCAACTTGGATTTAAGGGTGGATATCCAAGAAGACCCCTGTTGGAACTGTCAGATGAGAATAAAGCGCTCCTAGAAAAGGTAATCGCTGATTATCAGGGCAAATAGTAAAATAATGCAGGGAGACATCTCCCTGCATTTACTTAAATGTTAGAGGAGGTGCTCCATTGGGCATCACACTTGTATTACTATCTTCATTGTTTTTTTCTTTAAGTGCAGTTTTCGGGAAGATAATTACCCTAAACTCTGATGTATCAGGAGTTGTGGTGACTATAGGCAGATTTTCAATGTCTGCTCTTGTCATGTTCATATATATGGTCATGCAAAAGAAGAGCTTTAAAATAAACAATCTGTCCCCAATAGCTATTAGAGGGATTTTCAATGCTTTGTCCATAATGACTTATTATGTCAGTTTTCAGTATACGACAATAACAAAAGCCAATATGCTACATATGTTGTATCCTGGATTTATAATTATTTTGACACCATTTGTACTTAAGGAACGGGTCCCACTTAGCAAATATATATATTTGATCTTGATGATGATTGCTGCGTATATGATAGTTAATCCTGATATAGGTATTATCAGTATAGGTGACATGTTGGCAATTCTGTCAGCTATAACTGCATCCTTCAGTGTCATGGCACTAACAATGGCAAGAAAAAGGGATGACACACATACTGTGATATTTTACGTTATGCTGATTGCATTATTTGTAAACTTGCCATTTGCATATGAAGGACTCCTGACAATGCCTAAAGCAGTTCTGCCTTACTTTCTACTTTCTGCATTCACCGGCATGTTGGGCCAGGTTGCCTTGACAATGGGGTACAAACTGGTCGACTCATCAACTGGAGCTCTGATATCATCAAACAGGATAGTTATAACTACAGTAATAGGAGTGTTGTTTCTTTCTGAACCCATTAATATGAGAATTTTGTCAGCAATAACAATAACAATATTTTGTTTGGTAGGTATTAGTGGATATTTCCAGAACAGACGCAACAATTACCATAGGCATTTCATACAGTGAAAAAAAGGAGGTCTTTAGTTGAGAGCAGTAATAATAGACTATGCTTATCTAGGTGAGAAACATCTTTTTAGCAAGGAGATTGATATATGTTCCCAATACAATATAGATCTGGAACTTGAGAATTGCAGTACAGAAGAGGAAATAGTCAATGCAACGAAAGACGCCGATTTGGTGCTTTGCTGTGGGAATCCCCCAATAACAGAAAATGTAATTGCGAGAGTCCCCAAAGTAAAAGCATTCATAAGATATGGAATAGGAGTCAATTCAGTAGATATGGAGGCTGCAACCAGACATAATAAGCAAGTGTATAACATGCCTAGTTTTTGTTCCGAAGAGCTTGCCATGCATGCATCTGCGCTAATCTTGAATATTCTTAGAAACATTAGATTCTATGACCTCAGCGTAAGAAATGGCGACTGGACTAAAGCAAAAGGGCCAAAACCAAGAAGGCTTTCAAATATGACATTGGGCCTGTTTGGCTTCGGTGGCTCAGCTAAGGAATTAGCGAGAATCTTCAAAGATGGCTTCAAATCCAAAGTTATTGCATATGATCCATATTTAGATCAAGAAACATATGATAAATATGGAGTTGAGAGGGTTAGTATGGAAAATCTACTGAAAATTTCAGATATTGTTTCGATTCATGCTCCCTTGAACAATAAAACAAAACATTTTTTCAATTCAGACATATTCAGTAAGATGAAAGAGGATTCCATACTGATAAATGTTACAAGAGGTCAGATTGTCAATCAGAAGGACCTTGTTGATGCCCTGGAGAAAGGTGTAATTGGATATGCTGGATTAGACGTATTTGAAAAGGAACCTATAGAGGATAGGGATAAATTACTTGAGCTAGAAAACGTTTTATTAACACCCCATTCAGCATTTTATGGTAAAGAATCCTTACTTGAGCAGCATGAAACAGCGGCGGTTCTAATTGAGAGTACCTTGATCAAGAACAAGGTAGTAGAAAAAAATTTAGTGAATAAAGATGTTTTAAATAATAAATTGTAGGAGGTAAATCTATATGAAGATTTTCATATTGGATCCAATACATAATGATCCGCTTGAGAAGGCAAAACAAATTGGTGAAGTCATCAAATGGGATGATGAAGAGATCAAAAAGATTGAAAATGCTGAAGCAATAATAGTTCGGACATCTGTATTGGACAAGGAAACAATTGATAGAATGCCTAAACTAAGAATAATTGCAAAACATGGGATAGGAACCGATAATATCGATTTGAATCATGCAAAAGAAAAGGGTATTGTGGTTACAAATACCCCTACAGCCAATATGGAATCTGTGGCTGAGCTGGTGGTTGCTTTAAGCCTTGCATGTGCTAGGAAAATCCCTAAAAGCCATTCGATGACAGTTGGAGGGTTGGAAAAACCAGCTCCTAAGGAATTGACAGGTATCGAAATCGGGGAGAAGAAGGTTGGCTTAATTGGCACCGGTAGAATTGGACGTAAGGTAGCCTCAATATTCAAGAATGGATTCAACATGGAAGTTCATGGATATGATCCCTTCCTTACGGAAGAAGATGCTGACAGAATGGGAATAATCAAATCTGGAACTCTAGAGGAACTACTTAAGGTAGCTGATATTGTGAGTATATCCATCCCACTAACAAAGGATACTGAGAATTTAATCTCCAGTGATGAGTTAAAGATCATGAAAGACTCAGCTATTCTGATAAATACATCAAGAGGCAAGATAGTGAATGAAGATGATTTGTATCTTGCTTTGAAGGAAGGTTGGATAAGAGCAGCAGCACTGGATGTATTTGCGGTTGAACCTCCAAAGCCTGACAATGCATTGTTGTCTTTAGATAATTTCATTGCTACACCACATATAGGTGCAGCTACTGAAGAAGCTTTAATAAGGATGGGAACAACTGCAGTGGAGGAAATAAAGCTGCTAATGGATGAAGATAGCCCTCGATTTATCGTTAATAAATAATTTCCCCCTTTTTATAGTAAACCACCTTAGGCTGAATTTTAGCTTAAGGGGTTTACCTATAAAAAGAGAAGAACAAAGGAGGATAAAATGATAAGAAGATCTTTAATATTAAAACCTACTGATTCAGTTGCGGTATTGTTGGAAAAAGGAGAAAAGGGAGATCATATTACTATTGGGGATACAGACATAGAATTGCTTGAAGATATTGATTTTGCTCATAAAATTTCAATAATTGACCTGAAGAAGAATCAACCAATCTATAAATATGGAGTGCAGATTGGATATGCCAAGGATGATATTCCAACTGGAACCTGGATACATGGGCATAATATGGGCTGCGATAGAGGAAAAATAAGGAGGGAAGAATAATGAAATTCATGGGATATAGAAGACCTGATGGGAAAGTGGGGACTAGAAACTATGTTGCCATTATTCCTTCGGTATTCTGTGCAAACAAGACTGTGGAATCCATAGCAAAGCAAGTTAAGGGAGCAATTGCAATAAAACATCCGGTAGGGTGTGGGCAAATTGGTTATGATTTTGAATTGACAGCTAGGACACTTATAGCAATGGGCAATCATCCAAATGTCGCAGCAGTTTTGGTGGTTGGACTTGGATGCGAGAGATTTAAACCCACTGAACTATATGAAGGCATAAAAAAATCTGGGAAGCCAGTGGAGATGCTTGTTATTCAGGAGGAAGGGGGAACCTCTTCAACAATTGAGAAGGGTGTCAAGATAGTAAAGGAGTTTGCAAGAAATGAATTAAGCAAAGCTCCAACAGAGTGTGATATTTCAGAATTAACAGTTGCTGTGAAGTGTGGTGGTACAGATGCCACAAGCGGACTGGCAGCTAATCCTGCAGTTGGAGTAATGTCAGACAGGGTTGTAGAAAATGGTGGAAGTGTAATACTTTCAGAGCTTAATGAGCTGTTGGGTACTGAGGATATGTTGGCAGCAAGAGCAGTTGATAAAGAAGTAGCCGACAAGGTATACAGTGCTGTATATGGTATTGAGGAAAAAATGAGGAATAAAATTGATACAAGATTTGATGGTAGAAACGAATTGATTTCACCTGGAAACTATGATGGAGGAGTTAGCAATATAGTTGAAAAGGCACTTGGTGGAGTCTATAAGGGGGGAACAAGCCCTGTAGTCGATGTAATCGAGTATTCAACACAACCAGAGGAAGATAAAAAAGGTTTATTTTTGATGAACTATGAAAGTCATGACGGTGAAGTGGTGACAGGCATGATTGGAAGTGGGGCTCAGGTAGTTGTTTTCACATCAGGAAGAGGTAATCCTACAGGCTTTCCATTTGTTCCAGTAATCAAAGTTACTGGCAATGATATCATGTACAATAAAATGAAGGAAAACTTTGACTTTAATGCTGGAGGGATAATCTCTGGAGAGGACACATTGCAAGAGTCCGGTGATAAGTTATTTGAATTGTTGATGCGGGTCGTAAATGGTGAGTTGACAACAGCAGAGATTATTGAAGCTGATGAACTATTCTGTATTGCCAGAGGGTAAAGAGATTATATATATGTAGAAATATCTATTGGTCGTGTTTCACAAACAAAAACTGTGTAGAGCTCATCCCAGATAAGGGGTGGGCTTTATACAATTAACTTGAATGATAAACAATACTGACCTGTGTAGAATAAAAAGAGGTGTAAACATAAAGATGGAATATAATGAAAATGATAAGATAAAATCAAGTAGGGATTTTAACCTTCTCATAAGAAAGATAGAGGAATTGCTTGATCAGAAAGAACAGATTTTAATTGGGATAGACGGAGATTCTGGCTCTGGAAAGAGCACCATTGCAGGATTGATTAAAGACGCCTTGGGTGGGAATCTAATCCATATGGATGACTTCTTCCTTCAACCAGAACAGAGAACTGCAGAGAGACTTTCAGAACCCGGGGGGAATGTAGACTATGAGCGAGTATCAGTTGAAGTGTTAGAGAAGATCAAATCTAACAATGAGTTCACATATGGCAAATTTGAGTGTGAAAGCATGACTATCACAAAGCAGATCACTATTGACTGGAAACCGCTAAATATCATTGAGGGTGTTTATAGCCTCCACCCAGCATTGATTGAATTCTATGATTATAAAATTTTCTTGAAGGTTAAGCCGGAAACTCAAGAGACAAGAATATTCGAACGAAACGGCAAAGAAGCACTGGAGGTTTTCAAAGATAGATGGATACCGATGGAAAAGCTTTATTTCCAAACATATTCCATTGAGAAGGCTGTAGATTTGGTGATTGATACATCTGATATCTAAACCTGATGCCAATGGACAACTTATGTTTTAAATTCCTTTGCATAACGACCTGGAGAAATGCCAGTGGATTTGCTAAAAGTTCTAATGAAGTGTGAATAATCGTTAAATCCTGATTTTTCACCTGAATATTGAACACTAAAGCCGTTTTTAAGGTAATCCTTTGCCAATAGAATCCTTTTTTGGATTATGAACTCATTTATGGTGAATCCGGTTGAGCGCTTAAAGATTTTTGATAGATGATACTTACTTACATAGAATACCTCTGAAAGTTTATTTAAACTCAAATCCTCAGTAATGTGATCCTGTATGTAATTAATTATGGGCAACACTCTCTTGAACTCCAATGAAGATGTATGTTCAAGGTGATCAGGATTGATGATTAATCTTGATATGTAGACCAATACATTAGCGAACTTGATGGACGAAATTATATCTTGCCCAAATTCGTCACTGGATGTGTTGGCGATTGAATCCAACATATCCACCAGATCCTGATAATATTGATCAGAAAGCTGGGTGCAAAAGGTTTTGTTTGCCATTATATCGTTCAGATTGCTTTTTTGTGTGGACAAGATGTCCAATGTCTCCAAAGGAAAGTGAATTATATATCTTTTGTATAGTCTATTAGGATTGACTATGGTCCTATGCAAAGTGGTTTCATTTATTACAAGTAAAGTCCCGCGATTTAAAGGGTATACCTTATCCTCGATAAAGATTTTTCCTGAATTCGTCACACAAAGAAGAACCTCGATGCCTTGATGATAATGATGCTTGGGCATTACCCAGTTTTCATCCTCACTTAGTTTGACCATATAATTTAAGTTCATATAAACAATCCTCCTTTTCAGAACAATATATGCAACAATAACCACAATATATGCATAGAAATTGCATATATAGATAAGTATACTATTATTAGGTAACCACATCAATAATTAAATATTTAGAAGGGAGTCCATATGGGTAGTCATTTGCTGAAAAAAATCGATACCAAATACGAGCATTATCTAAGGGATGAGTCAAGGTTAGTTGGAAAAGCCGAAACAATATCATTCCCCGAATCTCATGATGAGATTGTTGAAGTCATCAAGCATTGTTATAACAATAATATCAGGGTTACAGTACAGGGTGCCAGAACCGGCCTTGCAGCAGGAAGTGTACCTATGGAAGGGCACATCATGAATCTGATGAAAATGGATAAAATTCTAGCTATTCGATCAGACCTGAATGGAGCATTCTACCTAAAAGCCCAACCTGGACTAATATTATCAAAATTGAGAGAACTGATTAAGACAAAGAGGTTGGATTGTACAGGTTTTGATGAAAGCTCATTGGAGGCATACAAGCAATTTATTGAATCAGAAGAAATGTTTTTTTCACCTGATCCCACTGAAACATCAGCCACCTTAGGAGGTATGGTAGCATGCAATGCATCTGGTGCTAGGAGTTATTTGTATGGTTCTATCAGGAATCACATTACAGGGCTGAAGGTAGTCTTAAGTGATGGTGAAAGCCTAAGCTTAAGAAGAGGAGAAAACTTTGCTAAAGGTAGGGAACTTAGGGTTCTTACTGATAGTGGAAGGGAAATATTGTTGGACCTACCCAAGTACAATATGCCCAGAACTAAAAATGCATCAGGCTACTTTATTGAGGATAACATGGATGCAATTGATCTTTTCATTGGATCAGATGGAACTCTGGGAGTCATAAGCGAAATTGAAATTAAGCTTCTGAAATTGCCAAACGTTATATGGGGAGTTATGTGTCTATTGCAGAAAGCGGAAACTGTAGACAGATTTGTTGATTTTTTAAGGGTAGAATGTGAACATGTCAGTTCAATAGAATATTTCGACAGTAATTCATTGGAGATTCTTAGAATGCAGAAAATAAAGAACACGGCGTTTAAAAGACTTCCTGATGTTGAAAAGGATATTAATGCAGCTATTTATATAGAGATTCATGCAGATACGGAAATGATTGCGTTGGATACCCTCAGGAAGGTTGCTTCTGAACTGGAAGTCATAGGTGAAGATTCTTCAAATTCATGGGTTGCCCGTAATCAATTTGACAAGGATACGCTATACTTTTTTAGGCATGCTGTACCAGAAAGTGTAAATATGTTAATCGATCAAAAAAGAATAGATTATCCCAATATAACAAAGCTAGGAACGGATATGTCAGTACCTGATGAGTATCTAAATGAAATAATGAATACATATAACTCAATGCTTAAGGAACGGAATCTAAAATCAGCGACTTGGGGTCACATAGGGAACAATCATCTACATGTTAATATTCTGCCTGAGAATGAGGAGGAGTATATAAGGGGTAAGGAGCTATATGTTGAATGGGCTTCGATTGTCACCCAAATGGGCGGAGCAGTGTCGGCTGAGCACGGAGTAGGAAAACTCAAGTCTGGAATGCTGACAATAATGTATGGAGATAAATATATATCTGAAATGAGAAAATTGAAAGCACAATTGGATCCGATTGAAATATTGGGAATAGGTAGCATGTTCTCAGTGGAAGGAGGGGATTTGAAATGAGGATAGTGGTATGCATAAAACAAGTTCCATCGTCTAATGAAGTTAAAATGGACCCTGTTACTAAGACCATAATTCGTGATGGCAAACAGTCGGTTATAAATCCATATGATTCTTTTGCAGTTGAAGAAACCATTAGAATCAAGAAAAAAACAGGGGCTGAGACCATTGCCCTTTCAATGGGCATACCTTCTGCTGAAGAGATCATCAGGGATTCAATTGCAAGAGGAATAGACAGGGGTATGCTGCTTTCTGACAGAAATTTTGCTGGGTCTGATACTTTGGCAACTTCCTATACCTTATCCTTGGGAATCAGGGAATTGGGCAAGGTAGATATGATTTTGTGTGGTAAATTGGCTATCGACGGAGATACTGCACAGATAGGGCCTGAGCTGGCAGAACATCTGCAGATTCCACATATAACGGATGTGGATGAGTTTCTTGAAATACATGAGGACAAAGTCATCTGCAAGAAAAGTGATGAAAAACATTCAACTGTTCTCGAAGTTCGATTACCAGCTTTGTTTACATTGAATAAAGATATCAATAATCCCAGATTGCCTAGTATATCAGGTGTCCTGGATTCCTTAAATAAAAAAGTGGATATTTGTGACTCCCAAAAATTGAAGGCAGAAGCTTCCATGTTGGGGACTGCAGGTTCTCCGACTCAAGTTGTTAGAACATTTATCCCTCAATCAAGCAAAAACACTGTAATGATTGAAGGTAAGCTTGAGCATAAGGTTAGTAGGATAATAGAGATTATCAGGGAGGAAAGTTGAATGGGGAGCTTGATAATTGATAGAGAAAAATGTTTTGGATGCGGCAGATGCCATAAAAGCTGCATTTATGATGGTATTAAACTACAAGAAGGCAAAGCAGAGGTTACAAATAGTTGTACACTATGTGGGATATGTATAGATTTCTGCCCTATCAATGCTATTAGGATAATGAATGATAAAGAGGCAAATGATGATTTATCAATGTATAGGGACATTTGGATTTTTGGAGAAACTGAAAATGGTAAACTTCTGCCTGTTGTATTTGAGTTAATCTCAAAAGCCCGTGAGCTGTCAAATGTAAGGTCATGTGATGTAAAAGTCTTAATTATTGGAAGTAAGCCAAGTAATTTGAATGAGGTATATCAATATGGTGTGGATGAATTCATATTTTATAAAATTGACAGCTATGAAAAAACTGAAGAAACAGATATAGAGATTTTTGATGATGCTATCAGGTCATACCATCCAGAGATTATTTTGTATGGTGCAACTACTTATGGAAGATCTATTGCTCCCAGAGTTGCAGCAAGGGTAAGGACTGGTCTGACTGCGGACTGCACTCAGCTGGAAATCGATGCAGACAATGTCTTGCAGCAGACAAGGCCTGCATTTGGAGGGAATCTCATGGCAACCATAGTATGTTCCCACACCAGACCTCAGATGGCTACTGTAAGAGCAGGAGTTTTCTTGCCCAAAAAGGTTGATTCTGAAAATCATAAGTTTACAAAAAAGGAGATTTCAATAAACACTCAAAAGGCTATAAAGATAATTCAACAAAGCAAGAAGGATGAAATAAAGAACATTTCCGAAGCAGATATTATTCTATCAGTTGGAAGAGGAATAGGAAGTCAAAAAAATTTACTGGCAGCAGAAAAACTAGCCAATCTAATGGGAGCTCAGCTAGGTGTCAGTAGACCCTTGGTTGATATTGGGTGGAAAGAAAGGACATGTCAGATTGGGCAGACTGGGTATAACATCTCTCCAAAATTGCTCATAGCTATTGGAATATCTGGTGCTGTCCAGCATTTGGCCGGCATTACCAATGCTGGCACAATTATTGCTATAAATTCTGATCCTGATGCCTCGATATTTAATATTGCCGATTATAAGATTGTTGGTGATAGCAAGGAAGTTATTGATGAAATGATACTTCAAATTGAAAATGCACATTCATAGATCAAGATCATAATCTAAAGGATATTAGAAATTGGATAAATGAAATAAAGAGACATCAATGATAATACATTGATGTCTCTTTGTTGCTAAGAACTGGTTGCTTAAACTTATATTATAATAGGGAATCAATACCTACATACTCAAGATTTAAGGAATCAGCTAAACCTTTATGAGTACATTTCCCATCAAATACATTAACGCCAGATTTCAAGCTTTTATCAGCTTCAATAGCTTTTTTCAGACCATTGTCAGCCAGGTTGATCACATATGGCAGAGTGACATTAGTTAGTGCAAAGGTAGATGTTCTAGCGAATGCACCAGGCATGTTTGCAACACTGTAGTGAATGACGCCATGCTTTTCATATACGGGATCTGCATGAGTGGTTGCAAGGTCTATGGTTTCGATGCATCCACCTTGATCGATCGAAACATCAACAATGACAGAACCTTTCCGCATAGTCTTAACCATATATTCCTTAACAATTTTCGGTGCTTTTTCACCTGGAATCAATATACCCCCTATCAGTAGGTCTGCTTCCTTCACAGATTCAGCGAGACTGAATTCATTTAGTACAAGTGTTTTGATTTTAGAGCCATATATATCCTCCAGATATTTAAGCTTTCCAGTACTCTTATTGAGGATTGTAACATCAGCGCCCAATCCCACAGCTATTTTAGCTGCATTCATACCAACTACTCCAGCACCAAGAATTGTAATTTTAGCAGGTTTTACGCCAGGAACTCCCGATAGGAGAATACCACTTCCACCTTTTGCTCTTGACAAAAAATTTGACCCAGCCAAAACTGACATTCTTCCCGCAACCTCACTCATTGGAGTTAACAGTGGAAGAGATCCATCTTTAAGCTGCACTGTTTCATACGCAACTCCAGAAATGTTTTTCCTGATTAGAGCCTTTGCAAGATCTTCAGCTGCAGCCAGGTGAAGATAGGTGAAAAGAAGCTGACCGTCCTTCATCATCTCTACCTCTTGCGGCTGGGGCTCCTTAACCTTAACAATCATATCTGATTGCTGAAAAACCTCTTCGGCTGTATCCAATATCTCAGCTCCAACATCCGAATACTCTTTGTCGCTGAAGCCACTTCCAAATCCGGCATTTTTTTGAATCAGAACCCGATGTCCTTTTTTAACGAGAGTATATGCTCCGGCTGGTGTCATAGAAACTCTGTTTTCATTATTTTTGATTTCCTTGGTTATTCCTAGTATCATTTTTTTCCCTCCCATTAGTTATATATGATTTAAAACTATGATACACTAAAGCGAAGGGAATGTGAAATTCAAATATTGAATCTAAGCCATTCTAAAAAGTAATGTTCCTGAAACGGCCAGCATTTGAGTTTGGTTATATTTTCCAAAAATGGTTATCTAGGCTGGTGTATGGCAAATCAAGTGATCTTGCAAGGCTTTCATGGGTGCACTTGCCATCGATTATATTTACACCCTTCCTAAGGCTTGAGTCAAAGTCCAGAGCCTTGTCCAGGCCCTTGTCAGCCAGCTTCACAACATATGGAAGAGTGGCGTTAGTAAGGGCGTAGGTGGCAGTTCTTGCATAGGCTCCTGGCATGTTCGCCACGCTGTAATGGACCACTCCGTGCTTCACATAGACAGGGTCATCATGGGTTGTGGCATGGTCTATGGTCTCTACGACTCCACCCTGGTCTATGGCCACATCCACAATGACCGAACCTTCTCTCATGGACTTGACCATATCCTCAGTAACAAGCTTGGGAGCTTTTGCACCAGGGATAAGGATACCGCTGATCAGAAGGTCTGTATCCTTGATCTCCTCAGAAAGGGAGAACTCATTCAGGATGACGGTTTTGATCCTTGATCCGTAGAGCTCGTCAAGGTGAATCAGCTTGGACGCACTCTTGTTTAGGACCGTAACATCTGCACCCAGACCAACAGCCATTTTAGTGGCACTCATCCCAACGGTACCAGCTCCAAGGATGGTAACCTTTCCTGGTCTGACTCCCGGAACCCCGGCAAGAAGTATTCCGCTTCCGCCCTTGGCCTTTGAAAGGAACTCCGCTCCCACAAGAACGGACATCCTGCCTGCAACCT
>Ga0334892_1001100_pt1 | contig 25077 bp, 23 predicted proteins | sample GraSluR3_MG_4_FD_207213 | JGI IMG/M metagenome (GOLD analysis project Ga0334892, IMG submission 207213) | Sludge microbial communities from methane-producing bioreactor in Wageningen University, Netherlands - Granular Sludge_15_04-R3 | ecosystem: Engineered > Bioreactor > Anaerobic >...
TCACGTGGCTTCCCCGGACCCTCAAGGGGTTGTTTTTTTATGCCTATGTTATCATTGATATCTATGACCGATTTATCACCGGATGGGCTATCCATGAAGAAGAGTCAGAGACACACAGCACAGATCTCTTCAGAAGAGTATCCTGCGGGAGAAAGATCTCTTTCACGTATCTTCACGGAGATAACGGAGCTCCCATGAAGGGCGTGAGTCTTTTAGCTCTGATGCAGTCTCTTGAAGTCCGACTTTCGTTCAGTCGTCCGCGGACAAGTAATGACAATCCTTTTATCGAATCCTTTTTCCGGACGTTAAAGTACAGCCCGAAATATCCTCTTCGCTTTGAAAGCATTACCCAAGCCCGGGAGTGGATGGCGGACTTCGTTCATTGGTACAATACAGAGCATCGTCATTCTGCATTGGATTATGTGACTCCGTCTCAGAGAAGATCCGGAGTGGCCGAAGAGATCTATGCGAAAAGAAACCGGGTCATGGAACAGGCAAGAGACCGAAACCCGTTAATTTGGGGTAAGAGAAATGCAAAGCTCTGGGGAGCACCCGAAACAGTGTTGTTGAACCCCGAAAAAGATTGAAATCAAGTATGGAAAATGCGACAACTATGTTGACACATACCGTCCTATGGAATATTGTAAAAAGCATCGCTCATAACAATCTTTCCAATAACAAATAAAAATATTTTTTATAACTCTTGTATTATCAAATATCTAAAATGGCAACGCGTCATACTGACTATTAGTTTTAGGTTCTTTACCTAAATACAATGACAGTTGACTGGTACTTTTAAAACCACGAATCTTCGATAAAATTCTCTCATAATTTTCGGGACTCTCAAGTTCCTCTCTTCTCATTCTACTCAGATTTAGATATTCTTCTTCGCTATCAATCCCAAGGTATTTTCGATTCAGAAGATTGGCAGCGATACCAGTCGTACTGCTTCCGGCAAATGGATCAAGTATCCAGGCACCCTGCTTTGTTGAGGCAAGTATTATCCGTGCCAAAAGTGCCAAAGGTTTTTGTGTAGGATGCTTACCACAGGTTTTCTCCCATTGAGCAATAGCTGGTAAACGCCATACATCTTTCATTTGCTTTCCATCATTAATTTCTTTCATCAATTCATAATTATAATAATGAGGAACCTTAGAGCTTTTTCTTGCCCAAATCACCTGCTCAGTCGAATGCGTAAAATAACGACATGAGAAATTTGGAGGGGGATTTGTTTTTTCCCAAGTGATGACATTTAAAATTTTAAAATCCAACTCTGTCAGTACTTGTCCAATGCTGAAAATATTATGCATTGTTCCACTAATCCAGATAGTTCCATTATCTTTCATTTTATCTCTGCAGAGAGAAATCCATTCGCGATTAAAGGCATTGATGAAATCATATCCATGAGATTTATCCCAATCCCCTTTATTTACGCTTGCTATTTTCCCATTTTTAATTGTTAACCCATTATTGGATAAAAAATAGGGAGGATCAGCAAATATCATATCAAAATGAAAATCAAATTGTGATAGAACCTTGAATGTGTCCCCGTGAATTAAATTAAAAGAGTTATCTTTAGATTTATAGTAACTTTTAACCTTCTTCATTGATAATCTTTTCCAAGATCCCTAATTTTAACATGTTCAAGTTCAATAAATAATCGGCAATATCAAAAAACTCTCTTAATGGAGGTTGAGTTGTTTTCCAACCTTGTCCGTCAGTTATCCAAATAAAAGTAATTCCCTGTTTTGACCAAAACTTCGAAATATCTTTATATTCTCCAGCTGTTGCTTTCAATTTTGAACCAACACCACCATAAAAATTGACTTCAATAAAAAATAATTTACCATTCTTATTGACAACAAAATCAATTCTTCTGGCTGAATCACCAGTATCAATCTCAATGTCCCATTCTTCTTTCATTTTTACTTTCGTTGCTTGTCTAATATATTTAAACTTTAGTCCAGATGATATCATTTCTTTTAAAAATACCTCAACAAAGTGTTCCATGAGATCACCAGTTCGGTTTTTTCTTCCGTTTGTATCAATACCTACTTCAACACCAGTCAAATAATCACTAAAGTTTTTTATTCGATTTTCTTTAAGTAAGTTTTCAAATCCCGACTCTAAAAATGAACTCACATAGAGTTTAATTTCATCATCTTTATAGCTATCTTTTGTGAAATCGTATTCTGTATATTTGAAATTTCGTACATCATTCAAGATTGTAAACTTCTTTTCTCTGATAGCAATTAAGGCTGGAAAAACCTTAATAATATTGGGATATTTTTTTGCCAACTCAAATGTTTCGTGGTAAAGATCTTTTTTACCAATAAGGTAATTCATGATATTCAATTCAACTTCATACTTCTTTACATTCGCGATTACTTTATCCCAGTTAACGAAATAATCCCATGTTTTTATATTATTAGTAATTGTATCGATGATATATTTAAATAACTCATCCTCTGTCTGACAGTGAAAAAAATGAGCCAACTTTTTCTTATCCATAATTTTTCACCAACACTTCCCTGACTTCGCCCCTTTTTTCCGCATTTGCATTGATAAATCGTTTGACGTTTACTCTTTCTAGCATAAATCCTTTATACAATTCATCAAAGAAACTATTCCCATATCCATCAAGCGCATCCGAATTACTTAGCAACCAAAAGCCACCTTTGTGTGAGATGGTATGACAATACTTCTGTAATCGCAGTTGGTCATCATCACTAAAAGAATTCTCAGAATAAGATGTAAAACTTGATGTTTTGTTTATCGGTTTGTAGGGAGGATCCATATAGACAAAAGTGGGTTTAGAAATATACTCTTCAGTTTTTTCAAAATCGCCATTGAGAAAAATGACTTTTTGTAAAGCTATACTTACCAATTTTAGGTTCTCACCGTCACAAATTAATGGTTTTTTATATTTTCCCATAGGAACATTAAATTCATTTTTTTTATTTACTCTATATAGGCCATTAAAACATGTTTTGTTAAGAAAAATAAAGAGAGCGGCATGATCTGCTTTTGATGTACTTCGCTTATTGAAGAGTTCTCTTTGTTTATAGAAGTACTCTTTTTTTTGTTCTTCGTTAGAAAAAGAAAAATACGCATCCGCTTTTTCCTGAAGTTGTGAAATCACTTTATGAACATTATCTCTTATTTGAATATAAGTATCAATAAGCTCCTTATTGATGTCATTAACAATAACTTGGCTCATATTAGGAAACTGTTCAAGCATCTCAAAGAGAACAGCCCCACTTCCTAAAAATGGCTCTATAAAAGTGAATGGCTCATCTCTACTATAAGGAACTCTGTTGATAATCTCATGTATCAATTGTTTCTTGCTACCGGCCCACTTAAGAAAAGGTTTTGCATGAGTTTTCATACATCTACTATAAAGAGTTAAGTGAAAGTGTCAATATAGATCCCCTCTCCCCCTGAAGCAAAACCCTTTTTCGTAGAGGGAGCTTTAGCACTCACTTCAGGGTTCGAGTAGGGGTCAGGTCTTCAATTTTAGGGCTTTTATGACAAAACCCCTAAATTTGAAGTGCATTTCATAGAGGGGTCGCGCCCGGCACTCAATCCAAATCACAGATTTACGTTGAGTGCCGAATTAAAATCTTCTGTCTTCATTATGAACTATATTTCTCTGATAGTAAATAGAAGGGTTAACCATAGAGAGGCCAGGTTCACCGCACTCAAATAAACTGACGTTGAGTGCGGGACGACTCCTGTTGTCGTCGCTTTAATTGGAGGAAAAGATTTATCCAGCACTCACATCAAATCAAAGGTGAGTGCTGGGCCTGACCCCCTTAAGAGCGCCCCCCCTACCGAACCAGCCGCACCACGCCCATGATCGCAAGCAGCACAGGATAATAGAGAAAAGGAGCCACAAAGATCATGGCGTTTTCTCCGTAATCGCTGTAGCTGAGGCCAGTGATGAGGGGAGACAGGAAAAAGGCAAGAAAGACAAGCCCGATGAAAAGAAGAACGGATTTCAAAAGATAAAGCCAGATGCCCGGGACAAACACACCTGCGGCGGCATTCATCGTACAGAAAAGAAGGAGCACCAGGGCTGCGGCATTCCACCCCCAGACTTTGGCATTTGCCAGCCGGAAGACAACAAGGGCCAGGATCATCACGGCAACGGTCATAGCCGCCTGCCAAAACGGGTTTAAAAGGGATAGTTTCATAAAAGCTCCTTTAGTCCTATAGGGGTCGCGTCTTGTATTTAGTATTATAGAGTATTGCCCTCTGGCAGTAAACAGCCACTTTATTGATTAGCCATAATTTTAAAAGGTATTAAAAGAGGGAAGACTTGTTAGTGACTTGAAGCCTGACCTTTAAAAATACTAAATACAAGACGCGACCCCTAAAAATCAGGAGATTGCCTGATTGACAAGGAATTTTCATTCCATAGAATAAAAGCAATTAATCCTGAGCGCGCAAGGGATAACGAAAGGAGGAATGTATGAAGAAAATCTGTGTCATTTCAATGATTGTTTTTATCGTTAGTTTTTGTTCTTTTAATTATGACATCACTGTCAATGGGAAGACGTACGACCTCTCTCCATCATTTCTCAGCGTGGATACGGTTTATGCCGATGACTCTGGTGATGATGACGGAGGCTCTATATGGGATATCTTTAAAGGGCTTATTCAGTTTGAAATCAAATTCGAAATAGATGTTGATATTAAAAGCAACAGCGAGAATGGCAACAACAACTCCGGGAACAGCTCAGACAATGGCAGCGGAAATGGAAATGGAAACGATACCGGAACAGGGGATAACACAGGCTCCGGATCTGACGAATAATGGCCTTGTTCAGCTGCCGTGTTTTAACACGGCAGCTCACTTAAAAGGAGGATCATGACAGTTAGAATCATCATCGGGATACTCATCTTTTTTCCTGGCGCTTGTTCCCAACCAAACCAACAAAAAATCGATCGTGATTTTAAAAAACTCAGCTTTAAAGAGATTCAACGCATTCCCGTGGACCACGATCCCAAAAATTTCATATTCGATTACTATGACCACGATCTCTGGATCGTCTCCTCAGACCATAACAAATTCCAGCGCTTTTCCATTCAACCTGACGGAACGCTTTCCTTGTCTATGGAAAAAGAACTTCCATCCGGAAAGGGCCCGGGAGAAATCTATGAATGCGGTTCTCTTCAGATCGATTCTCAGGGACATCTTGTCATTATGGAAAACAAACAGTCAAAAGTCCTGGTCTTTGACAAAGACCTCAACTACCTTGACACCACTTACTTAAATGATCTTCAGGGCGCCCTTATGAGCGGTTACCAGTCATCGGCACTCCTTGAGGACCGCTACAGTATTCATGCTGTAGTTCCTTTCGAAAAAAAAGCCCATGAGTTTTTTGTATTCGATTATAAAAAGGGAAAAATCGTGAATACATTCGGACGGGAAGTCGCCATTGAAGATATAAACTCAGCTCATCGGGCTATTGACGATCTCATCCCCATCATAGGAGTCTTCTCTCAATGCGGAAAGACCCTTTACCGCATGACATTTGAACCAAAAATCTATCTCTACCGCGATTTTCAGCTTTTAAAGACGCTGGACCTCAACGATCTTTTTTCTGAGTATGGATATGTCTTCACCCCGCCGGTTAAGGGAAAGATCAAGTCTTCCCCCGGCTATATCTCCAACTATTACATGAATGTCAATAAATCACGCAAAGAACCCTACCTCTGCTTTTACGATTCAGCCGGAAACCGACTTCTGCTCACTGTCTTTGATGAGTCGGGAAATATCCTCAATCAATACCGAATCGCTGGAGACCCTTTTACCTTTTACGGGGAAGAGCAGGATAAGGATATCCTCGTCTACTGGTATGATGATGTTCTGGTCTTCCGCAAGGGGCAGGAGCTGATTCTTTATAAGATCATGGAGGAGCTGCGATGAAAAACCCTCAAATCATCATCCACCGGTCTGAATATGTCGGTAGGTTAAGGAAGCTGTGGATCTTCATCGATGGAGAAAAGAAAGCGTATATTAAAAACGGCGGAAGCGTCACACTTGATATTGATCCCGGGAACCATGAGATCATCGTCAGTATGGATTATCTCACAAGCAATAAACTAGAATTGACGTTGGGTTATGGAGAAACGGTGCACCTGGAATGCGGAAGTTCTTTGAAAGGCATGAAGCTCTTCTTTAGTCCCTTCATATTTATTGCCGCTTACCTTTTCAGGTCTGTAAAATTGTTCTACATTAAGCAGGTATAAGGGGTCGCGCCCAGCACTCAATAAAAGTTTTATGATAGCTCCTGAACTCATATAAATAGTTTTTTTCTGATTGACTTATGGGATCCATTCTTCGGCATTGAGTGCTGGGCGCGACCCCTCCTTAGCGTTTCTCGGAGCGTTTGCGGTCGTGTTTGTCCAGGATTTTTTTGCGCATGCGCATGGATTTGGGGGTCACTTCCAGGAGTTCGTCATCGGCGATATATTCTAACGCCTGTTCCAAAGAAAAATCCCGGGGCGGTGAAAGCTTCACGGCATCATCAGAGCCCGCTGCACGGACATTGGTTAGCTTTTTCGTCTTGCAGACATTCACCATGAGGTCCTGATCCTTGTTGTGCTCTCCTACCACCATGCCTTCATAGACCGGCACACCGGCACCGATGAAAAAGACCCCGCGATCCTGGAAACTGTCAATAGCGTAGGCGACAGAGACTCCCCCCTCAAAAGCGATAAGTGACCCTCTTGAGCGGCGGGAGATCTCCCCTTTCCACTCATCATAACTATGGAATGTATGATTCAGGATGCCTGTACCCCGGCTCAGGGTCATAAACTCATTTAAAAAGCCGATCAATCCCCGTGCCGGAATAATATATTCCAGGCGAGTGTAGCCGTCCTTTCCCTGAACCATATGAACCATTTCGCCTTTGCGCATTCCCATCATCTCAATGACAGCGCCGGCGTATTCATCTCCGACATCGATGGTGGCTCGTTCATACGGCTCCATGCGGATACCGTCAATCTCTTTAATAATGACTTCCGGTTTGGAGACCTGGAACTCATAACCTTCCCGACGCATATTTTCAATGAGAATGGCCATCTGAAGCTCGCCACGCCCCTTCACAGTAAAGGCATCAGGAGAAGCGGTGCGTTCCACACGCATACTGACATTGCCCCGTCCTTCTTTTTCTAAGCGTTCCCAAAGCTGACGGGACGTGACAAAACTTCCCTCTCTTCCTGAAAAGGGAGAATTGTTGACAAGGAATGTCATAGAGATCGTAGGCTCATCGATCTCTATGGTCGGAAGCGGATGCGGATATTCTTTATCGGCGATGGTCTTCCCTACTTCAACGTTGCTCACTCCCGCAAAGGAGACAATATCACCGGCCCGGGCTTCTTCAATAGAAATACGCTTCATCCCCGTATAAGTATAAAGCTGAGTGATCTTTTCGAAAACCTTCTCTCCTCCGGGGGCCACACAGGCTACCTCCATGCCGGCCTTCATGATACCGCTGTGAATCTTTCCGGTGCCGATCATCCCCACATAATTGTCATAGGAGGTGGCCGCCACCAACAGCTGAAAAGGATGCTCCCTGTCTCCGCTGGCATCAGGCACATGGGTGAGAATCGCTTCAAACAGAGGTTCTAAGGACTTCTTTTCATCTTCTAATTCTTTTACAGCATACCCATCCCGGGCTGAAGCAAAGACCAAGGGAAAATCAATCTGAGATTCCTGAGCCCCCAGGTCACAGAAGAGGTCAAAGACTTCACCGGACACTTCATTAGGCCGGGCATTGGGCCGGTCGATCTTGTTCACCACCACGAGGGGGTGCAGGCCGAGCTCCAAGGATTTTTTTAAAACATATTTGGTCTGCGGCATGGGGCCTTCGGATGCATCCACAAGAAGAAGGACAGAATCCACCATCTTAAGGATCCGCTGGACCTCTCCGCCGAAATCGGCATGGCCGGGTGTGTCTACTAAATTGATCCGGTAATTTTTATAGACTACAGAAGCATTTTTTGAAAAGATGGTGATACCCTTTTCCCGCTCCAGGTCGTTAGAATCCATGATCCGGTCAGCGACCTGTTGGTTTTCGCGAAAAACTCCCGTCTGACGCAGCATGGCATCCACTAAAGTCGTTTTCCCATGATCGACATGGGCAATTATAGCAATATTTTTGATCTTGTTCACGTGTTTCCTCCGGTTTGAGGGGGATTTCCCCCATTGGCTCTTTGCGTGCCACCGCATTGTAACAGAAAATCAGAGGAAAGCGATAAAAAACCTAGGGGTTAGGGGTCAGGTTCACCGCACTCAAATTCAGTTTATTTGAGTGCGGGACGACTCCTGTTGTCGTCGCTTTATTAAAGGGGAAAGATTTATCCAGCACTCACTTCAAATCAATAATTTGAAGTGAGTGCTGGGCGCGACCCCTATTCGACTGAAGTGTTGTCAGGAATTTTTTCAGAGGCTAAACGGGCAAAGAAAGTCGCGGAGTTTTCATTTATTTCTTTTAAGGCCGCGATGCCTTCTTCGGGATTTTTGTCCAGAGTCTCTAAAGCCTTTTCATAAAGCTTAGCATCTCTGATGAGCTCGATCTCATCGCTGTAGCCGGCTTGTACCCATTGGTCGGTAACCCATTTCTCTTTTCCGCCGTCATCGACTTTTCCGATCCAGATCTTCACCCATCCGTCATCTCCCTCTTCTGTGATAAAGCCCAAAGTTCCCAAGGGAATTTTATAGTAGAGACGGCTGTCCATTGTAGGCCGGACAAAACAATCAGTGCTATCCGCTGTAAAGACAATGGTCTTCAGGGCAAAGAGATTCTCCTTGGCATAGGCTTCCACTCCGTCGGCCAATTTGATATGATAAACTTTGAAAGTCTCTTCTTTGCTCCCCGAAGAGACAGTGACCTCTTCTTCGCCCAATTTCGTCACAGACTCGCATTTTGAAAGCACAGCGACAATTTCTTTTAAGTCCTTATCTTTATAAACTCGATTGTCCCACTTCGCATACACTTTCTGGGGCTCCTGGTTTTTTTCAGCTGTTTCTTCCTCAGAAGCGGGCTGTTGAGAACAGGCAGCCAGCAGAGCCAACACAACCCCAAAAGACAAGAATAAACGTTTCATTATAGACCTCCTTATGATTTCCATAGATTATGAGAATTATAGGGGAGGAGTCTGTTTCCGTCAAGGCGTTTGTGCCCTTCCAAGGCCTTGACATTTATATTGCGTATTGCGAAAGAGATGCTATAGTGGGGCACGTACAAAGGAGCATCCATGAGCATGACTCATACCGACCTGACCCAGGGACCCATTTTCAAACAACTTGTCAAACTCTCTCTTCCCATTATGGCCACTTCATTTATGCAGATGGCTTATAATCTTACCGATATGGTATGGATCGGGCGTGTAGGCAGCGGAGCAGTGGCTGCCGTAGGCACAGCGGGTTTTTTCGTCTGGTTCGGCAATGCGCTTCATTTTTCTACGAAGATCGGGGCAGAAGTCAATGTCTCCCAATCCCTGGGACGGCGCGATATGGATGCCGCCGCCGGATACGGGCGCTCCTCTTTCCGCCTGGCCGTGTTTCTGGCTGCCGTTTACGGCCTTTTTCTTGTTGCGGGGGCCAAAGCATTGATGGGCTTCTTTGATCTCGGAGTCGATAACGGCTTTGATGTCACAGCGGCCAGTATTCAGTATCTCCGCATCATCGGTGCCGGATCTGTCTTTATGTTCGTTAATCCGACACTCACGGGGATCTATAACGGGTTAGGGAACAGCCGGCTCCCTTTTTTGTTTAATGCCGTTGGGCTTGTCATCAATATGATCATGGACCCTGTGCTTATTTTCGGTTTTGGGCCTTTCCCCGCTTTGGGTGTCCGGGGGGCGGCCATCGCGACGATTCTTTCTCAATTGACCGTCTTTTTTCTCTTTATACATTCCTTTCACCGCAATCGTATCATTGCCCTGAAAGAACTCTTCAAAAAAGCCCGAAGCCGCCGCATGGCGAATGTTTTAAAAATCGGAATGCCGCCGGCCATGCAGAACATGCTTTTTGCTTTTTTTGCTATGATCATTGCCAAGATCCTGTCCGGTTGGGGACCCATCCCCATTGCCGTTCAAAAAGTCGGATCCCAGATCGAAGCCCTTTCCTGGCTCACAGCCGGCGGTATTGCCACCTCACTGGGCGCCTTTGTAGGGCAGAATTACGGAGCAAAGGACCTTTACCGCATCAAACAGGGTTATAAGACGGCCATGGGAATCATGGGGGTTTTCGGCCTGGCTGCAACAGGCCTGCTTGTCTTTGCCGGAGAACCGATTTTCCGCATTTTTATTCACGAAGCTCATGTCATTCCCGAAGGTGTTCTTTATTTGAAAATATTAGGTTATTCCCAGCTTTTTATGGCCGTTGAGATCACCACGGCCGGAGCCTTTAACGGCATGGGCAAGACCCTTCCCCCGGCCCTTACCGGTATTATCTTCACCGGCCTGCGCATACCCGCGGCCCTGATCCTAACAGGCACATCTCTGGACGTCGCCGGAGTCTGGTGGAGTGTCAGCGGAAGCAGCATTGTCAAAGGAACCTTATTAGTCTTTCTCTTTATTCCTTATATTTCACATTTCAGATTTAGAAAAGGGCGCCCGAAAGCGCCCCCTTTGTCATAAGAGTTGAAAACCGGGCCGGATAATCGTCTGATCACGACGCGGGCCCACAGAGATAATGGAGACGGGGACTCCCAGATACTCTTCAATGAAGCTGATATAGTCCCGGGCTTCTCCGGGCAGTTTTTCAAATTCTTTCACTCCGGATATAGGACTTTCCCAGCCTTTGAATGTCTTGTAGACAGGTTTTAATTCTCCCAGAGAAAGGATAAAGGGAGAGAACTCTTCCAAGGCCGCTCCGTCATAGTTATATTCTACGGCGGCCTGAATGGTATCAAAGGAATCCAGCACATCAAGGCGTGTCAATGCCACAGAAGTGATCCCGTTGATACGCACAGCATATTTCAGCATGAGAAGGTCCAGCCACCCACAGCGTCTGGGGCGCCCTGTCGAGGCTCCGTATTCCCCGGCAATATCCCGGATCCTCTGTCCGGTTTCATCATTGAGTTCTGTGGGGAAAGTCCCCTCTCCCACACGAGTGGTGTAGGCTTTCACAATGCCCAGGATCTCATTCAGCCGCTGAGGCGCAACCCCGGCTCCTGTCACAGCTCCTCCGATGGTCGTTGAGGATGATGTCACGAAGGGATAGGTCCCGAAGTCAATATCCAAACAAGTCGCCTGAGCCCCTTCAAAGAGGACTTTTTTCCCATGATCCAGAAAATCATTGGCCAGATAAGAGACATCATAGACAAAATCATCCAACCGCCGACCGTAATCAGCATACTCTTCCAGAAGAGACTCAAAGGAAAAGGGCTGGCCGCCGTAGATCTTCGTAATCAGATCATTCTTCAACTCCAATGTATATTTGAGACGCTCAGCTAAGCGCTTTTCGTCAATCAGATCCATGACACGAATACCGATGCGGGCCATTTTATCCTCATAACAGGGCCCGATCCCGCGTTTGGTCGTTCCGACCTTACTCGCTGACTTTCTTAATTCCTGAAGTTCATCAATGCGTTTATGATAGGGCATGACCACATGAGCCAGTGGAGAAATCTTCAAATTCTCCGGAGCAACTGAATAACCGTGGTCTTCTAAGGTATTGATCTCTTCCATGAGGATTTCGGGATCCAATACAACCCCATTTCCGATGGCGACAATACATTTGTCATGAAGGATTCCCGAAGGAAGCAGGTGGAAAACATACTTGTCTTCCCCTACATAAATCGTATGGCCGGCATTGGCTCCCCCCTGAAAACGCACCACAAGGTCGGCCCGCTCAGAGAGCTGATCGACGATCTTTCCTTTTCCTTCATCTCCCCACTGGGTTCCTACAACAACTAATGACGGCATAACAATTCCTCCCTAACTCTGTAAAATAGAATCTAAAAGGGACAAGACATCTTCGACTCCCCGCTTTTTCAGGGCTGAAAAAAAGAGAAAATGCTCTTTTCCTACACTTGCATTAAGCTCTTTAGTCCGTTGAGCGCGAAGGCTTTGATTAAGCTTGTCCATTTTGTTGGCAATAATGAAAAAGGGGATATTTTTCCCGGCACAATACGCTGTCATTTGAGCATCCAGTTCCGTCAGCCCCACTTTGACATCGATAATAATGATGACCAAACGAAGCCGAGGAGAAAAATTAAAATAGCGGTCGATGGTCTTTTTCCATGTTTCCCGCTCTCTTTTAGACCGTTTTGCAAAACCGTATCCCGGAAGATCGGTAAAAATAAAATCCGCATTGACCACAAAATAATTCACTGTCGTCGTCTTTCCGGGCTTTGAACTGACATGAGCGATCTGCTTGCGTCCCAAAACAGCATTGATAAAAGAAGATTTCCCTGAATTGGACCGCCCCACAACGGCGATTTCGGGAAGATTCCAGTCAGGAACCTTTCCCTCACCGGCATACGAAGTCAGAAACTCAACAGAACGAATTTCCATCAAGCCGATTCTTCTTCCTTCTCGGCGTATATGAATTGAGGCTCACTTTTCCCTTCCACAGCCTTCTCGTCGATAATACAGCGGCTCAGCCCCTCCATCTCAGGAAGGTCATACATCAGGTTTAACATGACGCTTTCCATGATAGAGCGCAGCCCCCGGGCCCCCAGGCCTTTTTCCATGGCTTTGCGTGCCACAAGGCGCAGGCTTTCGGGCTTGAATTCCAGTTCTACTTTTTCCATCTCAAAGAATTTATGGTACTGACGGGTCAATGCATTTTTCGGCTCTGTCAGAATCTTGACTAAGGCTTCTTCATCCAGGGGATCAAGAACAGAGATGACAGGCATACGCCCGACGATTTCAGGAATCAGGCCGAATTTGATAAGGTCTTCAGATTCCACTTTTTTTAAAAACTGCTGCTCCCCGGGCAATGTCGTCTGCCCTTCTCTCATAAATCCGACGACCTTTTTGCCTAAGCGGCGCGACACGATCTTATCCAACCCGTCAAAGGCCCCGCCGCAGATAAAGAGGATGTTCGTTGTATCCATGGGGATGAACTGCTGCATGGGATGCTTTCTTCCCCCCTGAGGCGGTATATTGGCCACAGTCCCTTCGATGATCTTAAGAAGAGCCTGCTGAACGCCTTCACCGGAGACATCCCGTGTAATGGAAGGGTTTTCCGATTTCCGGCTGATCTTATCTAATTCATCAATATAAATGATGCCTTTTTGAGCCTTTTCCAGGTCGAAATCGGCTTCCCTGAGGAGGCGCAGAAGAATATTTTCAACATCTTCTCCCACATAACCGGCCTCGGTAAGAGTCGTCGCATCAGCAATGGCAAAGGGGACATCTAAAATACCGGCCAAAGTCTTGGCCAAAAGAGTCTTTCCGGAGCCGGTGGGCCCTAAAAGCAGAATGTTGCTCTTTTCCAGCTCAATATCCTCTTTGGGCTGATTATGGCGGATCCGTTTATAATGATTGTAAACGGCCACGGAGAGGACCTTTTTCACTTCCTCCTGCCCGACCACGTATTCATCCAAAGCCTCTTTGATCTCACGGGGTTTCACCAGGTGCAAAGCTTCCTCTTCCTTTTTCCTGAGCACCGATTGACCGGCCTCTTCGACTTCTTCAAACTCATAGAGCATATCGCTGAGTTCTTCAACACATTCATTGCATATATGAGTCCGGGGATCCACCTTGGAACGGAACATCCGCTCTACAGCATCTACGGGGTTCCCGCAAAAGGAACATCTGATTTCCTGGTCCATTTAGCTCCTATCGTTTCTTGATAATATCGTCGATAATTTTATATTCTTTCGCTTCAGCAGCAGAAAGGAAATGATCCCGCTCCGTATCTTTCTGGATCTGCTTCAATGTCTGGCCGGTATGTTTGGCCAAAATCTCATTGAGCACATCTTTCATCTTCAAGATCTCCCTGGCATGGATCTCAATGTCGGAAGCCTGCCCTTCGATTCCTCCCAAAGGCTGATGTATCATCACACGGGAGTGAGGCAAAGCAAAGCGTTTTCCGGGGCTTCCTGCAGCAAGAAGCAATGCCCCCATGCTGGCTGCCTGGCCGATACAGATCGTGGAGATGGGGGGTTTCACAAATTGCATCGTATCGTAAATAGCCAGTCCGGACGTCACAATCCCCCCGGGAGAGTTGATATAAATGAAGATCTCCTTATCCGGGTCTTCGGCTTCCAAAAAGAGAAGCTGGGCGATAATAGCGTTGGCCACATAGTCGTCAATGGGAGACCCCAGGAAGATAATGCGGTCTTTAAGCAAACGCGAATAAATATCATAGGCCCGCTCCCCTTTACTGGTCTCTTCAATGACTATCGGAGTCAAATTCATGGCTTCCTCCTTAGGCTTTTTCACCCTTTGATGATTCATCCTTTTCCTTTTTGGCACTTCCCTTTGCTGCAGTCTTTGAAGCTGACTTGGCTGATGTCGTCTTCTTTTCTTGCGCATCGGCGCCCTTGTCTTTTGACGCTTCCGCTTTCACAGGGGCTGCCTTTTCACTCTTAGCTTTTTTGTCCGCATCTTTATTATTCTCAACTCTTTCGATAATTTTGTCAAGGGCGCTCTTCTCCCAGAGGTCATACGCCATTTTATTCAGCATACCGTTTTCTTCGAGCATTTTAGCTGTGGCCTGGACATCTTTACCGAAATAGAGCGAAAATTTGGCCACTTCTTCCTGAAGTTTTTGGGAAATATCGATTTTTTCTTCTTCATCGATTTTATGGAGAAGGAAATAGCCCCGGACAGACTCTTCAGCCTGGGCTTTCAGCTCCTCTTCTTTCTTTTCAGGATTATTTTTTTTCAACGATTCAAGCTCATCATCTACCAATCTGCCGGGCAGAGGGAACTCTTTATTCTTTTTGAGAAGCTGGGCGAAGACATCCTTGCGGAGCTCATTTTTTGCAGCATCCTCTTTGGCCTCTTTAAGATTGGACTTGATACGCTCTTCCAGGTCTTTGACTGTCTCAACACCGGCGACTTCTTTGGCCAGTTCATCTGTCAGCTCCGGGTACTTCTTCTCCACAATAGAGCGGACTTTCACATTAAAGTAGGCTTTGGCCCCGGCCAGTTGTTTGGCATGATACTCTTCAGGAAAAGTGACTTCGACCCGTTTTTCTTCTCCGGCTTTCATGCCGGGCAGATTATCATCCAGATCCTTGATGAAATTTCCTGTTCCCGCTTCTAAGAGGTAATTTTCCGCTTTTCCGCCTTCAATGGGAGTCCCGTCTTCCAGAAAGCCTTCGAAATCCAGATAGATATGATCACCCTTTTCAACAGGCTTTTCTTTATCTTTGATCTCTTCATACTCCACTTTCTGTTCCAAAATGCCCTGAACCTCTTTTTCAATCTCTTCTTTTTTAACCGCTTCTGTTTTCAGAGAAGCCTTGATCCCGTCTGTTTTGATTTCTTTGATCTCCGGTTTTGCGTAAACATCAAAGGTCACATGGAGCTTCTCTTCCAAATCGACATCCTTGACTTCAGGATCTGTCACAGGCTCGATCTTCTCGTCTTTCAAAGCCTGTTCAATAACTTTTGGTATCAAGTCATTGGCGGCCTCGCTTTTGATACTTTCACCGTAGATCTTTTCCACCATAGCCAGGGGAGCCTTTCCTTTACGGAAGCCTTTGATCTGCATATTATTGGAGTAGTAGCTCAATTTGTTTTTGTAAGCCTGCTGAAAATCTTTCTTGTCCATTGTGACTTCAAAACCGTAACCCAGCCGGCCTAACTCATTTTTTTTAATTTCAAGTTTCATTGGTTTCATTCCCCCTTACTTGTTCTTATCAGAATTAACTCACGATTCTTCATTGATACGAGAGGGGGGACTCGAACCCCCACACCGAAGGTACCAGATCCTAAGTCTGGCGCGTCTGCCAATTCCGCCACTCTCGCATACCTGCAGTATGATAATGAAGAAAGCGGAGGGTGTCAAGGAAATAAGCCCGCCTCTAATACGTCTAACTTATTGAATATCAACGTTTTATTAATTTAAAAAGGAAAAACGGCACTCCTGCTGCCGCAGTAAGAATCCCGACGGGTAGCTCGGCCGGATAAAAAATGGTACGGGCAAGAGTGTCGGCAAAAGCCAAAAATAGTCCGCCGCCGGCCAATGTCAGGAAAAAAAGCCGCCGATGTCCCCAGGGGAAAAAAAGTTTGGCCACATGGGGAATGATGATTCCGATAAAGCCTATGGGACCGGCCAAAGAAACAGCCCCGGCAATGCAAAGAGAAACAGCGATGAAGAGAAAATGACGGGTCCTTTTCACATGAACACCTTTTCCCAGGGCCAACTCCTCCCCCAGGCGCAGGATATCCATATGGCGGGCAAAAAGAAGGGCAATAAGAGCCAAAAAAGCATAAAAAGGAAGAAGGATCAAAAGGTCATGGAATCCGTAAACGTCAATCCCTCCCATCATCCATCGCACAGAAAGAGAGAGGTCTCCGGAAGGAGAAAGATATTGAAGAAAAAGGATCACCGCCCCGAAGAAGAAGTTTACGGCAATGCCGGCCAGAAGAATCGTAGACACCGCCCCGTGAGGCACACGTGAGGCCACAGTCAGAACCAGCAAAACAGAGAGAAGCGCTCCGACAAAAGCGAAAAGAGCCGTCCCGCCGGGGAAAAATATCTTCAGTGTCAGACCTAAAAGGGCTCCGCAGGAAGCCCCTGAAGCGATTCCCAACGTAAAAGGTGAGGCCAGGTCGTTTTTAAATACCGATTGAAATACAAGCCCCCCCACAGCCAGAATCCCCCCTACCAGAAAAGCTGCTAAAACCCGAGGTAAACGCAATCCCCAGAGAAGAAGCCCGTCTTCATGTCCTGCTGTCCAAAACACTGCCGGCGAAAGGAAACGCCCCCCGGCCAAGGCAAAAAAAGCCAAAAGAAAGACCACGGAGGAGAGCAAAAGCAAGATCAAAGTTTTCTTTTTCATACGCATCCTTCCGACGGATAGACAAAATAGCGTTTGTCATGATGCATCACATTAAAGGACATATCATAGAGTGCATCGATGACTCTGTTTTGGGCCATCTCATCGGGAGAGCCGTCAAAAAGAAGCTCCCCTTCCTTGAGAGCGATAATCCGCCCGGCATAATTCAGCGCATATTCAATGAAATGCGTGACCAGCAAAATAGTCTTTCCCGCTTCTCTCTGAATCTGTTTTAAAAGCTCAAAGGTCTCTATCCGATGATTAGGATCCAAAAAAGCCGTAGGCTCATCCAGCATAATAAGAGGCGTTTCCTGAACCAAGGCTGATGCCAACATAATCCGCTGAAGTTCTCCCCCGCTTAACGTATCTAATGTCCGGGCCAAGAGGTTACGGCAATCCAAAAGCGTGGCTGTCTCTTCAATAAGGCGATAATCTTCCTTGGTGTAGGGGGAGAGAAAGCCCCGGCGGGGAAATCGGGAAAAGAGGAGAAAATGGCGGACTTCCAAAGGAGGCAAAGCCTCTTTGATCTGGGGGATATAACTGACTAAAGCTGATATGCGTTTTCTTGAAGCCCCCTCGACCTTCACTCCGCAAAGGGACAGGGCACGGGAGCGGGACGGGAGAATACCCATGAGGGCCCGCAGCAATGTGGTCTTCCCGGATCCGTTGGGGCCGGCCACAGCGATGAATGAAGGTTCTTCAACAAACAGGCCGATCCCTTTGAGAATAGCGCATCCGTTGATCTTAACAGAAAGGCTGTCAGCCTCAATCAGCATAGATCATCTCCTTCAACGCATGGATTAAATCGATCACGGCTGTGGAAGGCTCTACGCGCAAATCAGCAGGTGCTTCGCGTATTTTCCCGTCCCGGACAGCGCGCAAGTAAGGTGCTCCCCGAAGCCAATCTTTTTTCAGGGCATCTGTACCGTATACTTTTGCCAGATCCGGGAGTATTTCAACGATAAGGTCCGGATCCAACGCCGCCAAACCTTCCAAGCTGAGCCGCGGATAGGGAAGAGAGCCCTGGTAGGCATTTTCCACACAGAGGCTTTCCAGCAATTCATTCAGAAAATCTCCCGTTCCTACTGCATAGATATTTTTCAAAGAACCGGGCTCCCGCCCGACAATAAGGAGAATCCGGGAGCGCGGCTCCCGGCACACAACAGATTTTTCCGTTCTTAAGATCAAGGCTTTTATTCTCCGGACCTGATCGGCCGCTTCGGCTTCCCGGCCGAAGATCTCCCCCAACTGATAAAGGGTATCATAAATATCTCCGAGCTTTTGATGGTGAAAGGCTTTATAGGAAATCCCGGCCTGATCCAGAAAAGAAATAATATTCTGCTGCTCTACATAGAGAAAAACCATATCAGGCTTGAGGCGCAGGATCTCCTCTTTAGAAGGAGACAAGGTCTTCCCGATACGGGGAGGCACGGGAAGGGAAGAATTCCATACACAGTAATCGCTGATTCCCGCAAGGGTATGTTCGGCCCCGATGGACTGGATCATATCGGTGACGCCCGGAGTAAGGGAGAGAACCCGGCTCGGGGTTTTGCCTTCAGCCACAGCAAACGATAAAATAAACCCCAGGACAAAAAGGAAGAGTTTCCTCATATACCGCTCTCTTTTCGAATCCTTTGCGCAATTTCACGGCTTTTTTCTAAGATCAGAGAAGCATCAAGGGTAAAGTACTCCCCTTTACGGTAAAGAAGCCTTCCCGAGACAAAAACCTCTTCCACATGCTCACGCCCGACGGTATACACCAAATGCGAAACCGGCCGATAAAGGGGCTGCATTGAAGGGTCACTCGTGTTAATGACAATAAAATCCCCCTCTTTCCCGATTTCCAGGCTTCCGGTCTTGTCGTCAATGCCCAAGGCCCGCGCTCCGTTGACAGTGGCCATTTCCAGCGCCTGATAAGCCGGAATGAGCTCAGGGTCTTCCTGAAGCCCCTTGGAGAGGAGCGCTGCCAGACGTATTTCACGAAACAAATCCAAAGAGTTATTACTTGCCGCCCCGTCCGTCCCTAACGCCACCGTCAGCCCGTGTTTCAGCATGAGATGAAGGGGTGCCGTCCCGCTGGCTAATTTCAAATTGCTCGTCGGGTTATGAGCGACTTTTACTTTCCTCTTTTGCAGGATCTCCATATCCGGTTCCGAGATCCACACACAATGAGCGGCTGTTACATGGGAGTCCAGAAGGCCTAAACGCTCTAAATAACCCACAATACTTTCGTCATGCTTTTTTTCTTTAATGAGTTCGGCTTCCTGACGGGTCTCTGCCACATGAATATGAAACGGCGCGTGATATTTTTCCGCAAGGCGAAAAGCCTTTTTGAGAAGCTCCGAAGAGCACGTATAGGGCGCATGGGCGCACACAGAAATATCGACCTGCTCATCATCTTCCCATGACTCCAAAAGAGTCTGAAGCCGCTGTATGCCCTCTTCGGGACTCTTGGCTTCAGGAGTCGGGAAATCAATAAGCCCCTGGCCCAAAACAGCTCTCATACCGCTTTGTTTCACAGCTTGTCCCAATACATCCTGATAAAAATACATATCGTTAAAAGCCGTCGTTCCCGAAGCGATCATTTCCAGAATCCCCAATAATCCGCCCCATTGAATGAACTCAGGATTGACCATTTTGTTTTCCATGGGCCAGATATATTCTTTAAGCCATGTATCCAAAGGAAGGTCATCGGCCAGTCCCCTGAAGAGGGCCATGGGCGTATGGGTATGAGCGTTGATAAGTCCCGGAAAGAGTATCTTCCCCTCCATATCCCGAACTATCTCATGGGGGTACATCTCTCTTAAAGCCTTATCTTCTCCCACATCAGCTATTTTTCCCTCTTTGATAAGAAGGGCCCCGGGGGCATAGATATTCCGCTCCTCATCCATGGTCACGATAACAGCATTTCCGTAAAGCATCAGGACACCTCAGCTTTCCTTTATCCGTATTTTTTTATTAATTCCATAAGATAGGGCACCAACTGTTTTTTACGGGACAAGACCCCTTTTAATAAAAAGACGTCCTCTTCAGCATTGGGATATTTTACAGCTCCTGACAAAAGCGGGTCCCCTGCCATAAGAAGATAACTGTTCAGAGCCACAATATCCGTAATCATAAGAGCGCAGAAAAGGCAGTCTTCTTTTTTGCGCCGCTCTTCCAATTGCTCTAACAGCTCGGTCTTGCGCCGGAATAATACGGCCGGAGAGATGACTTCCACCTGGCTGACAGAAAACCGGACGGAGCCGCTTCGGTAAAATTTCAAATCGGCATCTAATATCTCCCGGGCATTTCTTCCTTCCAGCCGTGAAGAAGCCTTCATGATCTCTTCCCCGAACTCCTCCAGCCGGAGCCCGGCGATCTCGGCCAATGCCCGCGCTGTTTCTTTATCCTCTTCTGTAGTGGTGGCTGATCTCAAAACGACTGTATCCGAAAGGATGCCGGCCAAAAGAAGCGCTGCTGTTTGAGGATCTAAAGGAAGGTTCTCTTGGAAAAAGCGCCCCGCAATAAGAGTGCAGGTCGCTCCCACAGGACGGTTAAGAAAAAGGATCGGATCATCCGTATGCATGTTCCCCAGGCGATGATGATCAATGATCTCGCGGATCCGGTAATGCTCGACCCCTTCCACAGCTTGGCTGATTTCATTATGATCCACTAAAATCAATTCAATACGAGGTTCTCTGAGAATGTCCCCCTGTGAAAGAATAGCCGTAATGCGGCGCTGTTCATCCGCTACGGGAAGACAACGGGAGACTGATTTATTCAGGTACCCTTTGATCTTGCGAATAGGATCCCGGGGGCTCACCGGTTCCAGCGAAAAATCGGCTGATTTTTCCACGGGAGATGAGTACATCACCAGCCAGGAGGTCCGGACCGTCCCGTAGGGAGAGATGAGCAGAGAGACTCCCTTTTGGCGGGCTTTTTCGATAAGGTCTTCTCCGATCCGCTTCCCGCCTGTAACGATTAAAACACGCACTCCTTTTTCAATGGAATACTCCTGAATATCCCGGCGATTCCCTACGATGACCACACATTCTTTCGGGTCTTCGGGATCCAGATATTCCCGGAAGGTCTCCTTTTCCATCGCCGCGACCAGCATTCTCCCTTCAAAGTTTTCTTCCTCTTTTTGTTTGAGCACAACTTCGGCATGCAGGGCTTCAGCCAAATAATGAAGGCTGGTCGTTAATTTTTTCAACCGCTCCGGCAAAATGTTCTGAATCATATTCTTGCCGAAAGCGTTATAATGCAGAGCTCCTTTGTAAAGGCCGTCTGATGTGACCACCGGAAGCATTTTATGTCCGGTCTTTTCCAATTTCTGAAGAGCTTCCCAAAGAGAGGTCTTATCATTGACACAATCCACAGGCGAAGTCATAAAAAACTCGACCCGGGGAATAAGGTCATTAATAAATTCAGGGGGAGAAAGATCTAATTTGTTTAAAATATACTCTGTCTGCGGATTCAATTTTCCGGCCCGGGCCGCCACAAAGGGCCCTTCCTCTAACTGATTCTTCAAAACCGCATATCCCATGGCAGAAGCCACAGAATCTGTGTCGGGATTTCGATGGCCGATAATATAGGTTACCTTGGGGCGGGACATCTTCCTCCTTACTGAAGAATCACTTTGTAAAACTTCTTTTTCCCGACTTTAATAAGGCATTCTCCCTTGTCATCAAAATTCTTTTCTGTTACGGGCATCAGGATATCGCCGACTTTTTCCCCGTTAAAACTGACCCCGCCCTGCATAATAAGCCGCTTGGCTTCGGATTTGGATGAGGCAAAACCCTGATCGGCTAAAAAAGAAGCCGCATCCCATTTTTCTGCGCTGACCTCCTGACGAGAAACAACTTTACCCGGAAGAGCATCCCCGCCGGCTCCGGCGCCTGAGAACACAGCTTTGGTGGCTTCCAATGCCTTTCGGGCTTCTTCTTTCCCATGCGTTATGGCCGTCGCTTCAAAAGCCAAAATCTCTTTAGCCTTGTTCAACTCATGGTCTTTCCATGTTTCCATGGCCGTGATCTCTTCCATGGGAAGGAATGTAAAGATTTTCAGAAGTTTGATGACCTGGTCGTCTTCCACATTACGCCAGAATTGGAAATATTCATAGGGAGAGAGCTTTTCAGCCGACAGCCATACAGCCCCCTTTTCTGTTTTTCCCATTTTTTTCCCATCAGAAGTGGTCAGCAGAGGATAGGTAAAGGCATGGGCTTCTTTTCCTTCAATACGCCGGATCAGGTCTTCCCCGGCCAGGATATTGCCCCATTGATCATTTCCTCCCATCTGTAAAAGACAGCCGTGGGAGCGGTAAAGGGTCAGAAAATCAAAAGCCTGAAGGATCTGATAATTGAATTCAATAAAGGAAAGCCCCCGCTCCAAACGCTGTTTATAAGCTTCAGCGGCCAGCATCCGGTTCACGCTGAAATGGCAGCCGATTTCACGTAAAAAATCAATATAATTCAAAGGGAGAAGCCATTCGGCATTATCCAGGATCAGGCTTTTCCCTCCTTCAATATCCAAATAACGGCCGATGATCTTTTTCATGGCCTCTTTATTTCTTTCAATCTCTTCAGAAGAGATCATTTGACGCATTTCTGTTTTGCCGCTGGGATCCCCGATCATCGCTGTCCCTCCACCTAAAAGGGCGATGGGCTTATGGCCAGCCTTTTCCAAATGCATGAGAGCCATGAGAGGCAACAGATGTCCCACATGAAGAGAATCCCCTGTAGGGTCAAAACCGGTATAACAGACAACAGGCTTCTTCAGTATTGTTATCACAGCCTCTTCATCGGTAATATTTTCTATAAAACCCCGCTCTTTTAAGACCTCATATACATTCCGCATAGTATCACCTCATCTGATTATGCCCTTATTGTAAAGACCGGGGTGAAAAAGGTCAAGGATTTAGAGAAAAGAAAAAGCTTTATCAGACAATCAGTTTTTGCCCCATATCCGGGTATTGAGATTAAAGTCTTCAACTAACCCGATAACCAGTTTAAGAATGGTATAATATTCTTCCAGGGGCTTCGTGTTCAAAAGCGTTTTCCCCATGGATGGCTCAAAAAGGTCCTTGTTTTGAGAGAGGGCCACAAACATGGTGTTGTCCAAAAAAGAAATATAAAGAGGCTTCCCTGTCTTCTCTTTCACTTTAAGGATACGCTCCATGAGATCCGGGGTCAGGATAAAACGGGATTCGACCTGATCGGTTCCGTAGACCACAAAAGCCTTTTCAAAATCGACATTTTCCAGCTTGATCAAATCGCCCCGTCCCTTATTCAGCTTTTGCAGGGCATTGCCGAATAGAGAGCCGAAAACACGCTCTGCCATATCCGGAAGCACTAAAGTTCGGGTCTTAAAGGGTTTATTGAAATCAGCAATAAAAAAAATCCCCCTGAAAATATCATGCCATTGCGTATGCGTGTTCCCCTTGCTGTCTCTTGTCTCGGTTTTGTATTGTGCACGGATCTCCGAAAAACTGATCTGCGTTTTCCCCACCATTCCCGTTACCATATCATCACCCCGATAACGGTCCGGTGTCCGGGTAAAAAGCCCGCTGGCCATAAAACGGGACTCGGGAATACAAAGACGGGGCTGATAATCCAGGCCGGGATGAATCGTATCAATAAGAGTCTTTATGACATTTTTCTTATAAGCATTTTTATATTCATTCAGCGGTTTTTGAGCCAGAACCACATAAACAATCCCTGTTAAAAAGGAGAGAATAGTCGGTATTAATGTCCATTTGACTTCATTTTTAGACAAAAATGCAATCAGAAATATCGCTCCGGCAATAAAAGCCATGGTCAGCGGGGTAAAATATTTCTTCTTGATGAGAAGGCGGCTCTTTTCTAAATCTTCCAGGACAGGGCCCAGGGCCCCGTCCGGAAAAACAATATCATTTCTCCCGTTTTCCATAATCAGCTGTTAAAAAGGCTCCCAACATCCACATTCTTCCGTTCTTCAGCCGGAATTACAAAGAGCTCGCGGGGTTTGAAATGCTTCATGTTGGCAATAATGCTGTTGGGGAAGATCTGTATTGCTGTATTATATGTGGTCACTGCGGCATTATAAGCCCGGCGCGCCGCGGCGATCTGCTCCTCAATATTGTTAAGGGAGGCCTGCAGCTGCATAAAATTCTCATTGGCTTTCAGCTGGGGGTAATTCTCTACGGCGACCATAATCGAACGCATAAGCCCGGTCATTTCCTGATCCACCTGAGCCTGAGTATCCGGATCTCCGTTGGCCAGGGCCTTCGCACGAAGCTCGGTGATCTTTGTCAGTGTCTCCTTTTCATGGGTCATATAGGTCTTTACCGTATTGACCAGGTTCGGGATCAGATCATAGCGTTTTTTAAGCATCGCATCAATGGAAGCAAAGGCATTATCCACCATATTTCTTTTATGGATCAGCCCATTATAAATAATGATGGGGATGATCAAAAAGAAAAATAAGAGAACTCCGATTAAAAGTAAAGGCGCCATTTTATTTCTCCTTTTGGTTAAAATCTGATACCGATATCGGCTGCAGCACCTATCCGCTCAGGGAGATTATTTTGATTCGTTGTGAATCCGCCCTCTCCGGGGGCCATGAGCGCCGATATATTGATGTTCACCAGTGAAAAATCCAAACCCAACCCTGCTGTATAAACGGTACCGGCACTGTCCAGCTTTTTATTTAATCCGGGAGTGATCATTACTCCGCTGCGCAGCCTTAAAAAGAGGAAACGTCCTTCGGCCCCAAAACCGATATGCCTGATATCGGAGTATTCTCCGTCGACTTTGGTCAGGTCAGCATCAGCGGTGACAGTCAAAAAGGATGTCGGGTCATAGGCCGCTCCAAAACGGACTTCTGTTTGAGGCCTGTAAGCCGGTGGAGCAAATCCCTCTTTCTCTTCCCAGGTGATCTCTCCGACCAGAAGATTGCGTATCATCAGACCGGCCCGTAAATTGCCGCCCATACGGGCGAAAGCGGCCACATCGATTCCCACAGTCTGTCCTTCATGGGGCTCTTTGAATTTTGAAGATAAAATGTCATCGGATTCATCTCTGAAATCATCGACGACAAGAGTGTCCCTGTAATTATATCCCTTGATGATCTT
>Ga0334892_1001104_pt1 | contig 25049 bp, 22 predicted proteins | sample GraSluR3_MG_4_FD_207213 | JGI IMG/M metagenome (GOLD analysis project Ga0334892, IMG submission 207213) | Sludge microbial communities from methane-producing bioreactor in Wageningen University, Netherlands - Granular Sludge_15_04-R3 | ecosystem: Engineered > Bioreactor > Anaerobic >...
CGACTCCTGGACTCCTCTATAGTTATTCAGTATTAATTTGAGTTACCCTCTAACAATATAAGCCTATAATCATCAAGTTAAATTGATTTCTTTCGTCTGAGCTTTCAGTCAGAGTTCTAAAGAAGGGACTATTCACCTCTCTGAGTTTTATTTTCTTGCTGGATTAAAGCATCAGGTTATCTCTATGTCGATAATCTTCTCTTCTTTAACCGCAATATCGAAATTGATCTTCAGTAATCCGTCCTGATATTTTACCTCGGGACTATCGTAATTGAGAGGTATTTCCGGGAAATAGACTATTCTTTCAAAATTTCCTGATTCTATCTCCATAGTGTAGTAAGATGGATTATCACCCTCTGTTGCCAGTAATCTTTTTCCTGAGATTACTAAATATTCTCTCGTTGTTCTTATCTTAACAGAATCTTTATCTATACCGGCGATATCGAATATGATATGTAATTTCTGCTGACAACGATAGATATCACAGCTTGGTTCCCAGTGATCATCTCCTGGTTGAGTCAGGCTGAGAGTTTTAGAGGGGAAAGTCGACATTTCATTCATTAATCTGATTACTTCTCTTTGCAGGTTGAGAATATCTTCAAAAATGGATTTCTTCATTATGATGAGCCTCCGATCTTTCTATTCCTCATAAATCATAATTGGCTGTGTAGCATTTCTTGAAGCATCAAAGGCAGCTTCTTCGGCGTTACTGACCATCTCTTCGAAAGAGTTTACATTTTTGTTTAATCCGGCTATTCCCCAGCTGATGTGTTTATCGGCTATCTCCTTGTTATATATCAACTCCTGATGGATTTTTCTTATCATCTTCTCTGCTTTATGTGGGCTTGTATTAGGTAGAATCAGGGCGTACGTATTATCGAAAACTTTACCGAGTATATCGATTGGTTTGATATTCTTCTGAAAGAGTGCAAATATCTCATGGAGAATAAAATCTGTATGCTGGCGGCCATGAGTTTTAACCAGCTCTTCATATCTGTTGATCTTCATCAGGGCAATCGTCAGGTGAAAGTTAGTTCGATTGAGTAACCTGAAGAGATAACTACCCTTCTCCAGAAATGATCTATAGCGATAGATATGAGTTCTTTCATCGAGTTCCCGTTTCGCAGCCCAGAATTGAGTGAGTTTTTCAACAGCAAAGAGCATAGCAGTAATTTTGGTGATCATTCGGAATTGTGACTCTTCTTCAGGTGTGAAAAACTCATCACTCCTGTCGGCAAAAATAAATCCATAAGTCTCGGTTCTGAAGCAGAGAATACCAGCCATAATATGGCGACATTCGTGTTCAAAATTACAGGAGGAATCATCTTTCAACGAAAGGAAACTATCTTTTCGCAAGTCCTTAATAAATATATCCTCATCGTGGAAGATCGTATTCTTTGCATAGGTGTGGCTGATATTACGCCCTACTTTCAGTTGGAATTTATTTGCCTGATAGATAAATATACCACTGCTGTGAGATTTCAGGTGTTGCTGCAAATAACTCAGAATCCTGGTCAGTTGCTCTTCCAGTACTTCTAATCCTACAAGTTCATGTATGAGTGCTTCAAATTTGGTCAAAAGCATCATAACTTACCCCTTGTTATACTCTGAAATTTTGTAAGTTAATGCTCAATTCTCTCGGTCCAGGTAAATTCGTATTCCTGATCGGGTCTTAAATCTCTACGAAATTCAATACGATTAGCATCGATCTTTTCGTGCTGATGATTCTGTCGCTGGATAGTCCAGTTACCTCTTATATAATGAGTCACCACTATAGATTTTGTCTCTTTACTTCTATTCTTAACAGTAACCGACATATCGTTCTCGGTGACATTTCTGGCAGGTCTTCTGGTCTCTAATGTTCTGGTTTCGGCGACAACATCAAAGGCGTTACCTGGAGAGATTATCCAATCTTCATTGACCGGCAGCTGCTCGACAATATCTTCACCAACGAAATTAAGGGCGGTGTTAACTTCATCTGTCTTGCGATATACCTGGATAGCCCCTCTGGGGAGAGGCATACCCAGACCACTCTTCTCATCGTTGGTGATCTTCATTCTAATCAGGACATTCTTGCTGCTGGTCAGATATTCGTAATATAATTCGGGCTCGATTATCTTGGGAGGATAGAGTCTGATCTGTTTGGTCTCTGCATGCCGAAAATCAATAGGAGAAGAATAGAAATAGATATGATAATCACCGAGCTCTTCAGTAGTGAATTGAGGTGATGCTGGAGCGCTCTCCATCATCATATCTGCTTCAAAACCCATACCCATCTTCCGATAATTATCTATGTATTGTGGTTGAGCGAGTTTTTTCGGGTCACCTGCAACCAGGCTGATATTTACATCTTCATAATCGATTTCAGTAGTGTTTGATATATTGGCCAGAATTTCAAGATTAAGCTTATCTCCTTCCCATACAGCCTTATAAATTCCCGACCAGCTAAGGCCTGTAGTAAGGTAAGTGAGATTGGCCATCTCTCTACCGGAACGTTCTGACTGGAGTGTCCAGGTTAGATTAGGTTGAGTTTGATAATCCATATCTTCGCTTTTCAGAACGTAATTTCTTATCTCAGAAGCTCTGACAAAAACCGTATTACCTCGATTCTTATCACGTAAGCCAATCAATGTGTTATCGTAGTAGAATAGTTCGCCATTAATAATACTTCCATCTGTAGTAACAATCTCTATCTCCCTGTTCATTTCACTTCGGAGTAGATGAGCGAATCTTCTTGTCTCAACGAGTAACCCCTGTGTCTGGACATGGAAGGCATTACTGACCACTGGTATTAACATTACCGTGTTATCCATTATCCCGGCTGGAATTTTATCATAGGTGTATTCATTCAATCCTCTTCTGAGGGATAATTCTACTGTTTCGTTGACCATACCGTAGTTTCCGTGATAAATAATTAGACGGTTATCAGAATAAAGGCTGGATGCCATTAGCACAGCGGCTATGATCAGAATAAAGGTAATAGTTCTCATTTTGACTCCTTAACAGATTATCATTTTTTTCTCAAGTTTATCAATAATATAAATCAAGTAAGACGATTTCAAAGACAACTTTTGATCTTGGTAAGTATCATGTCAATACCTATCAGATTATGGCCACCTTCCGGAATTATCACATCGGCAAATCTCTTTGTCGGCTCTACAAATTCGATATGCATTGGTCTGACTGTATTATGATACTGTTTGATAATTGAGGGTAGTGACCTTCCTCGTTCTTCAATATCCCGTTTGATACGACGCAGGATTCGGATATCCGAATCGGTATCTACGAATATCTTGATATCCATCAGTTCTCGTAACTCCGGGTTATCAAAGATCAGAATCCCTTCGATAATGACTATTGCCGCAGGTTTCTTCAGATCTCGCGATTCTGCCCGGCAATGTTTCTTGAAATCGTAAACTGGTGCTTCAACAGGAACATTGTTCTTGAGGTTTTTCAAATGTTTGAGCAGCAGTTCCCAATCGAAAGAGTTGGGATGGTCGAAATTGATCTTTGCACGCTCGTCCAGAGGAAGATTATTAAAAGCCCGATAATAAGAATCCTGATTGATGATTGTTATCTGTTCAGGAAATTGTTCGATAATCTTACCTGTAATAGTGGTTTTGCCGGAACCGGTTCCACCAGCTATTCCAATTATCAGGGGTTTCTTCATTTTAGGTCTTCTCCCGTGGTTATTTTCTTGTTCGGATCAAGATAAATAGTTATTTCCAATCCACTCTCCAGAGGGATTTGCAAGCTTTGGAATCTCGTATCACTTCTAACGAATGAAACATACTTATTAACAGATCGCCTGTGTGAATTGATATTATCAGCAACAATCAGAGCCCGGTTATTCATTTTGGGTATGAGGAGTTCCAGATAGGTTTTGTAACTCTCCTTGTTAGCATCAATAAAGATAAAATCATATCTTCGTCTCAATTCAGGGATAATATCCTCCGCTTTGCCATAATGGAGATCTATATTTTCCCGACCTGCAAGGTTAACCATGGCCATTTCGAATCTCTCCCGGTCACATTCTATCGTATCAATTCGGCTAGCTGTCGATTCTCCTGCTATTGAAAGATGAAATGTTGAAAATCCATTAGAAGTTCCGATCTCCAGAATATACTCTGGTTGCTTCAAGCTGACCAGGAACGATAGAAAGTCGGCAGTTTCATATCCAATATTCCAGAGTCGTCTGATATCGTTTCGTTGTTTCTTGAATCGTTCAAGATATTCCCGATAGTCATACATTTGTAGTATCTCCTGGGATAATGCAGAGTGATCGGGTCACTTCCATTGATACTTACCAAATGTTCCTTTCAGGGCAAAGAAGAGGAAATACGGCAAATGCAGAATAAATGCTAAGGGATAGAGAAAGAGATAATTAATCTTCTGCATCCTGAGCAGAAAAGGGGTCAATATGATAAATTCTGCTATTACTTTTAGCAGAAGCAGAACGATAAACTCTGAAAGGGATAATCTACCGATTATCGTTATCAAAAAAGCCAGCATAAAGAAGAGATAATAGAGAAAAAGCAGTGCTGTTCCGACTCTGATATATAGCGGATAGAGCCGCCATTTGGATGCTCTGCGAGTTTCAAGGTTGATCTGAGCAGATGCAGTTTTGTTATCCTGGGAGGGAACGATAGAACCAGGACTGAACATAAAATTCATCTTCCTGATATATGGAGTCATTCTTTGCATCATTAAATCATCATCTCCAGAGGGGATATCCTCCATTCCGCTGAATCCCTTCACCTTTTCATATAGTGTCTTACGATAAGCCATATTACGGGCTGTACAGGTAAGACCAAGGTTCCAGCCCATCCCTCCAGCTGTAACAGCATAGATAGACAATCTCTCCAGATTTTTGAGTCTTAAAAGAAGACTTTCACGCTCTCTGAATAGAGGAGAGTAACCCGCAAGAAAGTCAGTTTCCGTAGTGAAATGCTGATTAATCTGGGAAATCCAATCTGCAGGGGGCAAGCAATCGGCATCTGTGAAGGCAAGTATTGGGAAACTGGCAGTTGCTATACCCCTGGCCAGGGCTCTTTTCTTACCACCCGGTTCTCCAGGAAGGATCCTCAAATAAGTGATATTAACTTCTGAGTTTAGAGATTTCTCTACCATCTCTCCTGTCCGATCGGTAGATCGATCATCAACGACAATGATCTCATATTTTTCATGAGGGTAGTTTTGTTGAGTCAGACAACGGAGTAGATTGGCAATATTGTCTTCCTCATTGCGGGCTGCAATTAGAACAGAAATGGACTGCTGTCTGGGCACTCCTTTTACTGTATCTAGCCTGAATATGCCGATCGCAAGGAGGAGAAGTATAGATAGATAATAGAAAGAAAGGATGAGTACTGCGAGATACACTTAATTATCTTGTTCCGGGTCTTTTTTATCAGGTTTATAATCGTAGAGGGGCCTGACAGTAGCATCTGTCAGCTCAATGAATTTGGCCAGTTCCGGTGTTTCACGCCTGATATCTTCTAATGTTGGATTTTTGATGATTTCATCTTTCTCTTGCCGTTCAATCTTTTTCAAAGATAAATTGAGCCTGATATCAAGACGATAGAACTCTGATACGATTGCAGCTATCTTCTCACGGTTTTTCTGAAGGTAGTTAAGACCGGTTTGTGATTGGGTCTCTAAATGTAGAATATTTTTCCTTGCCTTGACTAGTGCCAGGTCTGAGAAAAAATCAGCAACCAGTGGCAAGGCATTGCTCAAGCGTCTGTTCAGGTTCTCTCTGGTCTTATTGAATATCTCAGGAGTGATTTCACTATATTTGGGAAGTTCTTCATCAATCTCCTTTACCATCTTCTCTTTAAGATTATCCTGTATAGCTTCACTCCGAGATTTTTGAACAGGGGGTTTCTGTGCTGGTTGAGCTGGTGTAAAATCATGAGTTTTCAGGCTCTTGATTAATTCGGCTACAGAGGTCATCATATCAGTTTTGGAGAGTTTTATGAAAGTCATTTCTGCAATAAGAACAGGATTACCGGAGAATCTGATTTCTGTCTTTGTTTTGATCAGTATAGAGAGGATATAAAGAAGCGTATCTTCGGTAAAATCTTCATTGATCTTCTCCATCTCTTCCCGAACAGAGGCGGGTAATTCTGGCAGGGGAACATTAGTCTTGATCAGAAGCAGGGTTCTTACATAATCTAGATATCCATTAATAAACTCCTGCAAGTCGTTTCCCTTCTCCAGGATATTATGGATCAGTGAAATTATGGCAGCTGGTTCTTTCTGGGCTATGTATTGTGTTATTTTGTGATATATATCGGTCGATACTATACCGAAAATCGAGAGAACATCGTTATTCTTGATATCTTGCTTACCAAGTGCAATCAACTGGTCCATCAGAGAAAGTGCATCTCGAAGACTACCCTCAGCCTTTTTGGCTACAAGATAGAGTGCTTCATCTTCAACTTTTATGTTTTCTGAGGAACAGATTGACTTCAAGCGTTCAACTATAGATTCTATTGGAATTCTCTTGAAGTCATAACGTTGACATCGGGAGATGATCGTTGGGAGTACTTTATGCGGCTCGGTCGTGGCAAAGATAAAAATCACCTGTTCTGGTGGTTCTTCTAACGTCTTCAATAGAGCGTTAAAAGCGTTCTTGGAGAGCATATGGACTTCATCAATGATAAAGATCTTATATCGTGATTTAGAAGTAGAGTACATCAACTCTTTCTGCAAGTCTCTGATATCTTCTACACCGGTATTAGAAGCTCCATCGATCTCGACTACGTCAGTAGAGGTCCCTGATGTTATTTCAAGGCAGTTTTCACATTTGTTGCAGGGTGTCGGTGACAGACCCTCCATACAATTGAGGCTTTTAGCCAGAATACGGGCCATTGATGTCTTGCCTACACCACGAGAACCGGTAAATAGAAAAGCATGGGCTATTCTATTGAATGTAATCGCATTCCTGAGGATAGTGGTAATATGCTCCTGAGCATAAACCTCATCAAATGTTTGGGGTCGATATTTCCTTGCCAGAACGATATAAGACATTTAAACCTCTTTTTCTTAAGTTGTTAATTAAACCCTGCTACGCATAATTTTGTCAATATTAAAATCCCGGCTCTATTATGACTTATCGGGTGAAATCATAAAGCTCGTTGCTTTATTAGGGAGATAATTTATGGAAATCAAAGAAGCATAACGAACACTTAATTGATAATAAAGATAGTAACGGTATCTCTTGAGATATAGAGTAATCACCGCATTTACTTTCACCGAGTAGTTTGTTCTTGACAAAAGGGATAAGGAGTAGATAAATTATTATAATTGTTGAGTACAGTAAGAGAAGCAGAACATAACAAAGGCAGGGAAAAATGGAAAATCATGATCTGAAATGGATAAAGATCTTTGTTGGTATTATTGCGATGACGATTGTTGTCATCGTATTGAGGGAATTGAGGTCTATATTTATCCCGTTAACTTTTGCTATATTCCTGGCTTTTATTTTCGCACCCTTAAATATTGCACTTCAGAAAAAGAGGATTGCTAAGTTTTTCTCGATCATTATCATGATGACCATAATACTCATTTTCTTTGCTCTGGTTATGTTCATATTCTACTCGGCTATCTATTCGCTGATTGTAGAGTTTCCCAAATATCAGGAGATGATGGCAGAGGTTATCAATGATGCCTATTTCACTTTACAGGAGTGGACACTAAAACTGGAAGTGGTCTTTTCCAGACTACCGGAATGGTTTGATCAATCGAGAATCATCTCACCCGGTTCTTTTTCTGTTACTCGCTTTGTTACAAGTACAATGGGGACTTTTTTCGATTTTGCTATCAAGCTTGTTCTGACATTGATTTTTCTTATCTTTATCGTCGCAGGGATTGACAAACTCGGGAAGAGATTGAGAAGAGTGCTTACAGAAGGGCGTAACAAACAGACACTGAAACTGATGAATAACATTCAGCAACAGATGGGAAAGTATTTCCTCAATAAGACTTTGATAAGTTTTGGTACATCACTGGTTGGGATGTTCTTTGTCCTGATCTTCAAAGTTGACTTCGTACTGATGTCAGGTATACTGATCTTTGTTCTGAACTATATACCCAACTTCGGTTCCTTTGTCGCTTCTGCATTCCCTGTTCTCATCTGTTTTTTGCAGTACGGTTTTGGATGGCGATTGATAGGTATCACTGCCTGTTTGACTGTAACACAATTAACTTTCGGTAACATAATCGAACCCAATCTGATGGGTGAAAAACTCAATCTGTCACCGATAGTAGTATTGATCTCTCTGATTTTCTGGGGTTGGGTATGGGGGCCTGTAGGTATGATTTTAGCTGTTCCCATTACATCTTCCATAAATATCATTATGAAAGAGATCGATGAAACAAATATCGTCTCGGCAGTCATAAGTGACGAGTAAGACGAAGTAGTAGTCGTTAAGATACAGCTGAGTAAAAGATGTCCTTAAAAGTAACCGAGGTTGTCAAAGGTAGTATTGCAGAAGAGGCTGGTCTCTGTTCTGGTGATGAGATTATCAGTATAAATGGCCATGAAATTGATGATTTTATTGGTCTGCAATTCCATTCTTCAGAGCCTCTTCTGGAATTTGTCATCATAAGTAGAAGCGGTAAGCATAAGAAGTTGAGACTGGAGCAGGACTGGCAGGAAAAACTCGGTATAGTTCCAGAACCCTATAAGATCAGACATTGCGCCAATCATTGTATCTTCTGTTTTATTGACCAGATGCCCAAAAACCTTAGAAAAAGTCTCTATGTTAAGGATGATGACTATCTCTTTTCTTTTGTATACGGCAATTTTATCTCTTTGAATAATCTTGGAGAAGTAGATTTCCAGAGAATTAGCGAAGAACGTATCAGTCCGCTCTATATATCTGTGCATACAACAAATCCTGCTCTCCGCAAGCAGATCATGAGATACAGAAGAGAGATAGATATTGTTAAGAAACTACAATACCTTTCGGCTAAAAGAATTGCTTTCCATACTCAGATTGTTGTTTTACCCGGCCTGAACGATGCTGAAGAGTTGAAAGATACGATATACGATCTTGTGGAACCGGGATTGAATACCCTCTCTATAGGACTAGTTCCTGTCGGACTGACAAAGTATAGAAAACACCTCTACCCTCTGGAATCCATAACTCCTGAACTTGCTCAAGAAATCATCAAAAATTCCAGAGAACTGACAAAAGAGACAGGTTTTAAACAGATTTATTGTGCTGACGAGCTCTTTATCCTGGCTGAAGAGGATATTCCTGTGAAAGATTATTACGATGATTTTTGTCAGTTAGAGAATGGTATCGGTATGATCAGAGCTACATTTGATAACTGGGTAATGAAAAAAGAGACATTCCTCAGAGAACTACCGAAAGGGAAGATTCTTTTCATCACAGGAAAACTTGCCGAAAAGCATATCAGTATCATTGCCAGAGAAATAAACCGTTCCTTAGGTACGATCAAGATAGAAGTATTGGGGATCCAAAACGACTTCTTTGGCCATAAAGTCACGGTGACCGGACTTCTGACTTACCGGGATATCAAAGATCAATTGTCAGTAATGGAGAACTTACCCGATACGATAGCCTTCAGCAGCAATATGTTTAATACTGATGGTTATACTCTCGACGGAATACACCAGGATGAGTTTAAGACCAGATTCAATCGTAATGTCTTGATAATTAATGAACTCTGGAATCAGATCGAAAAAAGAGAATATCGATAGTTTAAAAGTTTATTCAGAGCAAAAATAGATTCAGATACCAATCAATAATAACATAGCCCAGGAATATATAGAGTAGAGTTCCTGAAATCAAAAAGGGGCCAAAAGGAAACTCCTTCCTCAAATCATATCTGATAAGCAGCATAACAACAACAGCAATTATCGAGGAAACCAGTATCGAGAAGAGGATTCCTGCAATCCCGATAAATGTGCCGATACCAGCGATTAGTTTTATATCACCTCCACCGAGACCGATCTTACCAGTAAGTTTCCAGTAAGCGAGTGAAATGATATAGAAGAGTAAGAAAGCTGCTGCACCACCAACAATAGAAGAAAACAGGCTTACATCGTTGAACGGATGTAGAGCAGAAAGAATACCCAGGGGTATCAATGGTAGAGAAAGTATATCTGGTATGATCTTATGAAAACTGTCTATAAAGAAGATAATGATGAAAAACCCTATCAGGATAGCATACTTGAAGAAGAGAAAGGAGAATTGAGCATCGAGACGAAGGAAGAGTAACAAAAAAAGTAAAGCTGTCAGGAACTCTACTAAAGGATAATGCCAGTGGATTTTAGTACCACAGTTTCTGCATTTGCCAAGGGTCAGAAAATAACCGATCAGGGGTATATTAAGCCATTTCGGGATCGGGTTGGAACAGGCTGGACAATAAGATGCAGGAAAGACTATAGACTCTTTCCTGGGCAGACGATATATGCAAACATTAAAGAAACTTCCCAGAGAAGAGCCGAGTATTATTATGAATAGTATCTCAAGGTAAACGAGCAACTATTACCACCACCAGTTATCGTTCCTCTGATAGGGTTTCATGGAACGGAATTCTACTCGGATACTCGTTCTCTCAGTAGGTCTGTATTGAAGCGAAAATTCCGGTAAAATCTGACTCTGATTATCGTCATTAGCTTTAACCGAAAAATTGCTATCCCAATTTGCTGTGCCGTAATTGACAAAGTTCAGGTCGAGTTGTAGATCGATTTTGGGATGCAAATCAAAGAGAAGATGATTGGTGTAAACTGACTGATAATATCCTTCTCCACCGGACGACATACCTGTCATAAATGACATTGTATGATTCATTTTTATATTGGAGGGATTAAGGATTCCATTAAGGTTTATATAGGGAGCTTCTAAATTACTTCCCAGTGGCTCAGCATAGATATGGATAGCTGATACCAGCAGTATGAACAAGCCTGTAAGCAATACTCGTTTCATTTCATCCTCCATTCAACAACATATTTTAAACGAAACTTTTGTCAAAGAGTTTCTTCGCTTAAACAGACTGAACATCATTTATAGAATACCGCACGATTATCATACGATTTATCAGATGCTCTGAGAAAGTTTAAGAAGCCATACTTAACCATATGGAGGTAGAAAGACTGTAGAGAGAAGATAAAATGATCCACTTTTCTATACATAGCAGCAAAAGAGTGATTTAAATAAATTAAAGCCCTTCACTGTATTGCAAAGTTCATAACATATTTATTAGTTGACAATTTTAACAGTAAACCCTTAATAGAACTAACTTGGAAAGAACTTTTCATCAGGTTCAAATAGTTTGTCTGCTGGATTAGTTTTTTTCGTCGGGACATGTAGTTACTTGATTTGAACAAAAAGGAGTTGGAATGAAGGTTATCAGAATGGGATTAATAGGTTGCGGAAGGATATCCGGCAAGCATTTTGAAGCAGTTGAGAATCTGAATGAAGCCTGTTTTGTTACCTGCGCAGATATCATCCCCGAAAGAGCTGCTGCTGCTGCTGAGAATTTTGAACTCAAGACCTATTATGCTGATTACAAAGAGATGCTGGACAAGGAGAAAATTGATCTTGTAGTAATTTGCACACCGAGCAGCCTGCATCCTGAGATTGGCATTGAAGCTGCTAGGAGAGGGATCAATGTTCTTACTGAAAAACCTATGGGAACAGATCTCGAGTCTGCTGATAAATTGATCCAGAGCTGTGATGACAATAAAGTACATCTCTTTGTTGTGAAACAAAATAGGCTCAATCCAACAATGCAGTTACTGAAAAGGGCGATAGAGAAAAACAGGTTCGGCAGAATATATCTTGTGCAATCTAATGTTTTCTGGCAAAGACCACAGTCCTATTATGATATGGCTTCCTGGCGAGGGACATGGAAATACGACGGGGGAGCTTTTCTTAATCAGGCAAGTCATTATGTTGATGGCCTATACTGGTTGATAGGAGATGTCAAGTCAGTGATGGCAGAGACTGCTACAATGGCACGTAACATAGAGACTGAAGACACAGGAACAGCTATTCTTAGATTTGTTAATGGTGCTATAGGTACTATCAATGTTACTATGTTGACCTTTCCCAAGAATTATGAAGGCTCAATTACCATTCTGGGAGAAAAGGGTTCTGTAAAGATTGGTGGTATAGCACTAAATAAAGTCGATAAGTGGGAATTCGAGGATTATGATGACGATGACAGATTGTTAGAAGAGGTTAATTATCAGCCATTGACAGTCTACGGTTCTGGGCATTTACCCTATTATCTAAATATCGTAGAGGCTATGAATGGGAAAAACAGTCCTCATACAAACGGAAGAGACGGCAGAAAGTCACTGGAAATTATTTTAGCCTTTTATCAATCGTCACGCACCGGGAAGAAGGTCGATCTCCCGCTGTCTGTATAGATTAATAACGAGAGGAGTTTTGACAAACAAGAAGAGAGGTAGATTTTGGTATTAGAGAAATATTTCGACTCAAGAAAATCGATTGTAGAAAAAGCGTTGAAAGAGTATTTGACACCGGTAAATGAATATCCAGAACCGCTGTATGAAGCGATGCATTATTCGATCTTTTCTGGTGGCAAGAGACTCAGACCGATAATCTTCTTCGCTACTTATGAGATGCTGAAGGAGAAACGTAACGCTTCGATGCTGCAACCAATTGTTCCGGCTGCCTGTGCTCTGGAGATGGTTCATACCGCATCTCTGATACATGATGATCTTCCCAGTATCGATAATTCTGATCTGAGAAGAAGTGAACTCAGCTGTCATAAGAAATTTGGAGAAGCAACTGCTATCCTTGCAGGTGATGCTCTCTTAACCAAGGCATTCGAAGTCTTGACCAATATAAATAATTCAAAAAAAGCTATTACCTGTATCAATGTCCTTGCAAGAGAGATTTCGACCAGAGGTATGATAGGGGGACAGACTGTAGATGTAATGGTTACCAGTGCTAAAGCACGAATAAATGTTCTCAAATACATACATTTGAAGAAGACAGGATCATTATTAAAGGCAGCGATAGATCTGGCCTGTGTTATGGGTGAAGCGGAAGAAAATGTTATTTTAGCACTGGAGAACTTTGCCCTCAATGTCGGATTAGCCTATCAGATTATCGATGATATCCTCGATGAGATTGGAACCAGTGAGATTTTGGGCAAAGAACCGGGAGAAGATGCTCGGAATAACAAAGCCACCTATGCAGCCATTCTTGGCCTGGATAAAGCGAGAAGAACAGCAGAAAAGCTGCTCGATGACTCTTATAAATTGATCAAGAATATGCCCTCTAACGAGATATTGGTTGAATACATATATATGATAAGGGAACGAATACCACTGTGAAATATTATCTAATGATTATCAGGCCTTTTAACTGTCTCTTCATAGGTTTGGCAGTATTGGCCGGAGGGCTTTTAAACAATTATATGGTTGATTTTACAGCAATGATCTTTGCTATTCTTTCGGCTATTTTTATTGCAGCCGGTGGTTATGTTATTAACGATTTCTATGATCTCCATATAGATATAGTCAATAAACCACAGCGTATTATGCCGAGAGGAAAAATTGCCCCGGAACGTGCCTACCTCTATTCATTGTTTCTCTTTGTATTGGGCTTTTCGCTCAGCTTCTTCACAGCCAATATCTGGGCTATAATTATAGCTATTATCAATTCGTTACTTCTCTATTTCTATGCGAAAAAGCTGAAAAGATCAGTGCTAGTGGGCAATATTGTAGTCTCTTATACCACAGCTAGTACTTTTCTTTTCGGAGCTGTTGTCGGAAACAATGTTACAAATATTCTTCCGATCTTTGCCTATACGCTCTTGTATACTTTAGTAAGAGAAATAGTTAAAGATGCAGAAGATAAAAGAGGAGACGAGAGATTACAGGTCAAAACACTGGCAACTATCTATGGAGAACAGAAAGCTGTTCTAATATCTTTAATTCCGGCAGTTATACTTGCCGGTTTACTGGTGATAGGTTACGGGATGCGACTCTCCAGCGTTATTAGTACACAGACAAGTTTTTGGGTAGTATTTTTACTATATACTATCCCACTTCTACTTATATACGTCAATCTGTTTCGTAATATAACTTCCAGTAAACTAAACGAATCGTCCACACTCATAAAGCTACATATGTTGGTACTGTTGTTTGTATTGATATTTATAGGATAATTGAGCTAAAGAAGGAAACAAGCGAGTCAAATAAAAGGTATAAATTATGAATCACATCTATAAAAAACTGATCAACATGCCTAAACCGGCATATTTCATTCTGATAGATCCTGATAAGAGTGGTCCTGATGAGGCTTTTCACCTTGCTCAGAAAGCTGAAAAGCTTGGCGTCGACGGGATATTAATCGGGAGCAGTATACTGATGCACAGAGAAGTAAGTGACTGTATCAAGAAATTGAAGGAACAGATCAAAATACCCCTCCTGATCTTTCCCGGGATTTTAAACACCTTTTCACCACATGCAGATGCGATACTATTCCTAAATATGATAAGCAGCCGGAATGCACAATTATTGATAGGTGAACAGGTAAGAGCCGCACCACTAATAAGAAAAAATGGCCTGGAAGCAATCAGTACAGCTTATATTCTCATAGAATCAGGGAAACTTACATCAGTGCAGTATATTAGTAATAGTCTTCCAATTCCGCGAGATAAGCCTGATATCCTCGCAGCTCATATAATGGCTGCTGAATATATCGGGATGAAGATGATTTATCTAGAAGCTGGTAGCGGTGCAGAAAGGCCGGTTCCGGTGGACATGATCAAGCAGGCCAGGTCAACAACCGACCTTCCCATCATTGTAGGAGGAGGGATACGAACTCCCGAGAAAGCAACTGTCATAGCTGAGGCGGGAGCAGACATCATAGTAACCGGTACAGTTCTGGAAAAGAACAACGATCAGAGATTGTTATCGGAATTCGTTCAAGCAATACACAGCCTGAGAAAATGATTGATATTCACACCCACATTTTACCCTATATCGATGATGGAGCAGAGGACATCGAAGATGCTCTAAAAGCACTAAAATTGGCTCAGGATAGCGGTGTGACTGACATATTCCTCACTCCTCACTATATGCCGGGTGAATATGATAATACCAAAACGCTTATCCGTGGAGAAATAAAGCTCCTCAGAGAAGCTGCGCTCGAAGAGAGTATAGGTATTAATCTAATCAGCGGGATCGAAGTATATCTTACGCAAATGAGAGGCAAGATGATCGATTTCGATAAATTCAGGATGGCAGACAGCGATTATGTCCTTGTAGAGACCGCTATGCACGGTTTCCCCATCAACCTTTTTGATATGCTCTATCAGATGGTCAAAGATGGCCTCAGACCAATACTGGCCCATCCCGAAAGATATATAGATATTATGAAAAACATCAATATTGCTGAAGAACTCATTCATCGTAATGTCTATCTGCAGGCCAATGCCGGCAGCTTTCTCGGTGAATACGGCAGTCTTGTCACCAGTACAGTATGGGAAATGTTTCACCACGGTTATATCCATTTTATTGCATCAGATCATCATTGCAGGACAGATAGCTATTCTCTCGCTACTCTTGAGAATCTATTAAGGGAGAACTATACCGATGTTCCGGTGAAAAAGCTGATGTGCGATAATCCTGCCCGGATTTTAAGAAATGAACCTGTTGAGTTCTTGAATCCAGAAATTCAACCTATCAGAAAAGATCGAGATACTGAGAGTTTATTTCATCGACTCTTGAGAATAATCAACAATGGCTAACAGAATTCTATTAACTGGTGCGACTGGATTTATCGGGAGCAATGTTGCACGGTTACTCATAGCCAAGAAGACGAATTTTACGGCTATTGTAAGGCCAGGAACGTCAACTAGGCGGCTCAAATTCCTCGCAAATAACGTTGAGTTGATTAAAATTGACCTGGCAGATACACAGAAATTGAGAAGTTTTCTTAATCATGAAAAATTCGATACTATTATCCATATCGGAGCTCTCAGAGGTGGGAAAAAATATCCGAAAAGAATCTATTATGATACCAATGTCAAGGCTACTGAACAGATCGCGGAGGTATCATTAAAGAATGAGAGCAAATTGCTCTTTTGCTCTTCTGTAGGGGTTTACGGTGCTATACCACAGGAGTTACCTGCAACAGTCAAGACTCAATATCAGGGTGACAATGTATATCATGATACCAAGATCAAGGCAGAGTCTATTATACAGAAGCATGCACTGGCTGGTCTGAAAGCAGTTATTATCCGACCTGCCATTACTTATGGTGAAGATGATTATGGATTTCCCTATACACTTGTGAAACTGGTGCACAGGAAGCTAATTTTTCTACCCGACATAACGAAGATAATCCACCTGGCCAATATTGATATCGTAGCAGACGCTTTCTATAAGCTTGCAGAAGATGAGTTCAGAGGTAACAAAATTTACAATATTGCCTGATCGGTATCCCGTTCAATTAGACGAACTGGTAGATTTCATCAGCAATCGTTTGTATAAGAGAGATTATCCAGGTAACAGGTATATCTCTGTTAAAATATTCCGCAGATTAGCTCGTTTTGCAGAAAAACACGGGTTGCATAATTTTCATAATCGAATCAAGTTGATCAGTAACAGCTGGTTCTATGACTGTTCTGATGCTTTTAAGGATCTATTTTTACGGCATGCTAAGACGATACCGGATTTCAAGGTAGTTGTGGACTGGTATAAAAAGACTCATAGCATAAAGTAAAACAGCAGAACATTGTCAGCAGGTAGGGGAGAGAAATGGCTATACCAATTATTGATGATTGGAAAAATTATTTTCAAAACGAGAATGAAGGGCTCGGTTCATCTTATGAAAGGGTAATCCTTAATCAACACCTGACAAGGATTTGCCAGGAACACGATGTAAAAACTGTTCTGGAAGCACCAATCTTTGGTTTTACAGGTATTTCGGGGATTAACAGCATGAATATGGCCCAGGAGGGAAAAGAGATAACTCTGACCGATGACAATAGTGAACGATTGGTAATGATAGAAAAGTTATGGAAAGAGTGCAAACTGCCGGTGAATCTTAAGTATTCGGAAAACTTTACCTCTCTACCGGTTAACGATTATGAGTTCGATATGAGCTGGAATTTCTCTGCACTTTGGTTTGTTAAAGATATTGAGAGTTTCCTCGCTGAATTGGACAGAGTTTCAAAGAAGATAATACTTATCATCGTACCGAATAGGACTGGTCCCGGGTTTTTAATGCAGAAGATAATGAGCAAGAAGACCTATAAAGAAGTAGTAGATACTGATTCGATAAAATACTCCTGTTTCTCCAGAATAATGAGTAATCTTGGTTGGAAATTGGCAGAGGAGAGGCTGATAGATTGTCCACCCTGGCCCGATATTGGTATGAAGAAAGAGCACTTTCTGAAGAAACTCTATCTCGGTTTTCTTCTCGACAAAGATGCTGATGAGACAAAGGGAACATCGATTATGAGTTTTTATCGTGGAAGGGATGAAAATTTTACGCAACGAATGTTAAAGTATAATGGCCTGGAAAGGAAACTACCAGAAATATTGAAACGGTTCTGGGCTCATCACCATTATTATCTTTACATTAGAAAAACCGAGAGCAGTTAGTGTTGTTTTGTTATTGAACTGCTGTTTCAATTGTTTTATGGAGAAAGGATAGATAAAGAGATTTGATGAAAAGTAAGTTACGAACGATCTTGGTTGGGACAGGAATCGGAGTAATTTTTCTCCTGATCTGGTTCCGCTTTGTTGACATCGCGACCATAAGATACTATTTGCAGAATCTTAAGCTACTTTATGTGCTTATTGCTGCGGCTTTTTATGTCTCAGCTTACTATTTCAGATCGCTTCGATGGAGACTTCTTTTACACCGTGTACAACCGATTTCCCGATCGAAATCCTTCCTGATACTTATGGCTGGAAATTTCACCAATTATATCATCCCCCTGAGAGCGGGAGAATTGATGAAATGTTATTTTGTTAAGAAGCTATATGGAACGAGAATGACGAGTACATTACCTTCCGTATTTATCGATAAACTTTTCGATACAATAGGCATACTCTTTGTTCTCCTGCTCGTCCCCATACTTTCAGTATCTCTCCCCCCCCTGTTGACGATTTTGATATTCATCATTCTGTTAATTCTCCTTATCGGTCTCTTTATTCTCTTTACTGCAATCTATGCTGGAGAAAAGGTGGTTGGTATTCTGAAAAAAATCTGCTTCTTCGTGCCGGTCAGATATGAAGATAAGTTGGATGAAACGCTGTCTCTATTTGTAGATGGCCTTGCAGTATTCAAGAATCAGAAACATCTGATATTTCCTGTAATAATCTTCTCTATTGGAGCAATTCTATTCGACAGCTTTTTCTTTTTTTCCCTGTTTCAGGCTTTCTCTACCGAAGTCAATTACTTCTATGTTCTACTTGGTTATACCCTTATTTATCTATCATATATAATACCACATCCACCAGCTCAGCTGGGGAGTAATGAACTGATAATGACCCTGATATTTGCTGCTGGTTTTGGAATGCAGGCTGAATTGTCAGGGGCTATCATGCTATTTTCACATATCTTGACAGGTTTGATCATCGTAACTATTGGTATCTTTGCTTATAGTTATGCTGGAGTCAGGCTTATGACGATAATGAAGAAAGGAGATGATTTTTATGAGTGATGAGAAGAACAGAATTGCGATGCTTGAGAAGTTAAAGACAGATAGAGAAAGAGTTCTAAAAGAGATAAGAAAGGTTATAATAGGTCAGGACAGGGTGATTGAAGAAATACTGATTGCCCTTTTTGCTCATGGGCACTGTCTGGTTGAGGGTGTACCCGGTCTGGCAAAAACACTTCTGATCTCAAGCCTATCAAAGGCTCTGAATCTTAAGTTTAGCAGAATACAATTTACACCCGACCTGATGCCTTCTGATATCACAGGAACCGATATATTGGCTGAGAGTAAGGCGGACGGTAAAAGATATTTCGAATACATTAAAGGCCCGATCTTTTCCAATGTCATTCTGGCCGACGAGATTAATCGTACACCACCCAAGACTCAGGCTGCCCTTTTACAGTCAATGCAGGAGTATCAGGTGACAGCAGGAAATACAACCTATCATCTCGACCAGCCTTTTCTTGTGCTGGCTACTCAAAATCCAATCGAGCAGGAGGGGACATATCCTCTACCGGAAGCACAGTTGGATAGATTCATGTTCAATATCAACATCTATTACCCCTCTTATGACGAGGAGAGAGAGATAGTGATCAGAACTACAGGTGGCATACCTGAAGAGATTGAGCCTGTTCTCTCAGCCCCTGAAATAATAGAAATGCAGAAGATGATTCTTAGCCTACCGGTAAGTGAACATGTTCTGGATTATGCTGTAAAACTGGCGAGAGCATCTCGTCCTGAATATCCAGAAGCTGCAGATTTCGTCAAGAGATGGGTTAGCTGGGGTGCCGGACCACGAGCTTCTCAGTATCTAGTACTGGCAGCGAAGACAAGGGCAGCTCTGGAAGGTAGAGCGACCCCCTCGGAAGCAGACGTCAGAAGGGTAGCGGCTATTGTTTTACAACACAGAGTTATTATCTCTTTCGCTGCTGAAGCGGAGGGGATGAAAGCTAAGACGGTCGTTGAAAAGATTATTGAGCATATCGATAAGGAAAGATAAGATGGAAATTAATCTGGGTAAGTAGAGATTGAGAACTCTTGTATTATTCTTCCTTCTGCTCATATATTCCACCATCTCTGTAGCGGCTCTAACTATCGAAGAACTGAGATTCTGTTATGAGCGTGAGCTATGGGAGATTCCAGAATCTGTTATCAGGGAGCAAATAGAACAATCTCCACAAGAAATTATACTATATGATATGATGGAGGATATAGCCCTGGCCAGACAGGATAGTACTGTAATAGTAGAAAACCTCGAGTTAAAAGTACTGAACTTGAAAGAACTTGAGGATGCATTCCGACTCTTCACTATATATAGCGAAAATGAAACAGATGAGCTTTCAATAGAATCTAAGAAAGACCAGATAGAACAAATCAGAACTTTTTTCAAATTACCGTCAGAGAGACTGATTCTGGAGCATGCACTAGGCGAGATAGACGAAGAGACTCTCTTTTCTGAGATGCGGGATTTCTCTCACTACCCAGTTCTATTCGATAATTATATTCAGCGTTTTATAGATGAAATTGCAGTTGAGCATAACGATAGCCTGAGAGTTTCTTTGAGCGAAGATTTTCTACTAAAGTTTCCCAATTCCAGCTGGCAGGATACGAATATATATTACAGACTTATCTCGTATCTCAATCTTGAGGAATATGAACGCATAGTAGATGAAATCGACTCGTTTCCCGAGATATCTGCACCACTGGCTGTTCTTCTGGCCGGTCTTCTCACAGATCCAGGTTTCCGCAGTTCGTTTGATGATCAAGAAAGTAGTAACTTGTTGTTCAGAGCAGCAGAGTTAGTTACAGAATCATATTTTCCTGATGATAAGGATTTCGTATCCATACTTTATCAGAAATGGGACCGAAAGTACTGGGAACAGAAGAGAGATCTGCAACTGGCAAAAGTATATTACTATCTTACAATCTCCGCTAAAGGGTTCTGGGGTGATGAGGACAGAATAGCCAGAATTATCGAGCAGCCTGATGAATACTTTTACAGAGGTTTTGCGCTATTGAAATCCAGAGATGTTACCAATAACGATTTCGGAGAAATTGCCGGACAGAATTACTGGCTGGGTAGATTCGCCATACTACTCGATAATGATACCGATCCTTTGAAGACTGCTGAGTATTTCATCGATTGCCTGATAGCCGGAGCACCGCGGAAAAGGTTTGATGCTTCAGCTTTGAGTTATCTCGAATTACTGCATCAGGAAGTGAGAACAGATGATAATATCATGGACTGGAGCCGTAGGATCAAGAACTACAAGGGACCGGTCTTCACCGATATTACTGAAGAAGCCGGTTTCGATGGTTTACGGTTTCGTCGAATTGCCATTGGCGATTATACCAATGATACACTACCTGATCTACTCTTTAACGGTCACAGGCTCTATCGTAATGAGGGAGCTATGTCTTTCACAGAACTGACCGAAGATACAGGTATAGTCAACTACTCATTTACAGGTGGCTTATGGGCAGATTTCGATAAAGATGGCCTGCTCGATTTTGCAGCTCTCTCATCCTCGATCGAAGGACCTGGTAATACACTGTTCAGAAATCTTGACGATGGAAGATTCCTTCCCCTCGATAGTGAAGGAGCAGATATTAACGATTTTGCCCCGACAGAAGGTGCAGCCTGGATAGATTTCGAGAATACTGGCTACCCATCACTCTATACTGCCAGTTATGAACTCTGGCAGGTACAGCACGGTTTTCAGGACCATTTCTGGTACAATAACAGAGGTGTTTTTTATGATAAAATTACAGAGCTCGGTTTTCTCTCACCAGCATATACAAGAGAGCCAGGGATGGCAGGAAGGGGTGTCTCTCCTGCTGATCATAACAATGACGGCAGACAATCAATATTTGTAAGTAATTATCGCTTAAACCGTAACTTTTTCTGGGAATACGAAGAGGGAATGTTTCATGATCGGGCAGCATTAAATAGATTAGCTGGAAACAGATATAGATCTGGTGGAGATTACGATTATTACGGCCATACAATAGGTGCTGCCTGGGGTGATTTCAATAACAATGGCAGGCTGGATCTTTTCATCGCCAATCTGGCCCATCCACGTTTTATTGAATTCTCTGATATCAGCATGCTCCTTCGTAATGATGGACTGTCCGAACGAACTATCGGAGATACAACCATTGTCTATCATAAATTCACCGATGTAACAGAGGAAGCAGGTATTACCTTCGATGAACTCCATTCCGACCCCAACTGGTTCGATGCTGATAATGACGGCTTTTTAGACATTTATATCACCTCGGTCTATGAAAACGACCGGAGCTATCTTTATCTTAACAACCGTGACGGCACCTTCACCGATATCACCTGGCTGTCGGGAACACGAACCTATAATGGCTGGGGTAATGCAGTTGCTGACCTGAATTGTAACGGTAAGCTTGACCTGATCGTGGGTAGTGGTAACGGAGTAAAAATATTCCGTAACGATACGGAAAACGATTTTCGGTCTCTCTTCATCAAACCCTACTGGGATGGTGAGGAGGTGAAAATTTCCACGAGAGAGGAGTGGCAGGAGTCTATGCCCAATTCACCAGCCTTCGGGAGCAAGGTCGAGGTCGAGATCCTACTTCCCGACGGCAGTAGAAGAACCCTGATCAGAGAACTCTTCGGTGGTAGAGGCACTACATCCCAGAACGACCAGTTTCTCCATTTTGGCCTGGGCGAGGGTGAACTGCAGGGTTACAGGCTCTTCCAACCTGAGTGATCTATACTTTCTCCGGAGAATCCAGTGAATGAGATAGTTTAAAAAGCAGAAAAGAGCTATACCATCTGTGGATTGGACTATCCACAGATGGAGAACACAACTCTTTTATCAGTGCTGTTCATTGTTCCCGGAAATTAACCTGTCAACCTCAATTCAGAGATCTGACTCTCTTCAGGATGACAACTCATTCTCCCTTATTCTTTTTAACTTCATTCTCAGATAGGCATTCCTCATTTAATACCAACAAGTGAGTTAAAACAACTTATTTTAACAGGAGCATCTTCTTCACTTCGCGATAATCTTCGGTTGTCATTATATAGAAATAAACTCCAGATTTTACTTCCTTACCAAGATGATTCTTACCGTCGAAAAATAGTGTATGATTTCTCCCTTTTTCGAATTCTCTGTTTGATGCCAGTGTTTTAACATACTGTCCACGTACATTATAGATGACAATTGTGACACTGGAAGTCTCTTCGAGTGAGAATTTGATGTGTGTTCCTGGATTAAACGGATTTGGATAAGCACCTATCAATTCCGTTACTAAGGGAATCTCGGGAATATCATTATCATCATCATCATCATCATAGGCTATCAGGACCGAAACAGGGCCGTGGAAGGCGTTGGAAAGGTCAAGATCTACCGACTCCAGCCAGTAATAATAGGTTGACCCGTGTATGATCTCTTCATCGAGAAATGAATAGTTAGACGGAGTAGAACTGTTATTGGCAATGATAACAGGACCGTTGATCTTTACAGCATCACCAAGATCATTATATTCGGATCGATAAACATTATAACCGAGGACATTGGTTTCTGTCTCTGCCCGCCATTCCAGATTGACTGCGCCGGTTGATATGACTATTGCTGTGAAGGATGATAGTTCTACGGGTAGCGGTACATCAAAATGACAATTCCAGACAAAAGGCACATCTGCTAATACTGGATATCCCAGGCTTGGTCCGTCAGATAAAGTAGCTTCCCATATATAGGGATTATCATCGTACCAGTCAGCTTGCCAGGTAACGTATGTGTTAGTAGCATAAATTTGTACAGCCATCTCGTCCTGAGTCCTTGCCGCACCTAACTTTCCGGAAAGATACAGAATATCATAATTTGTACTATAACCCAGAGAATCGACTCCGGAACGTTCAACACACCAATAACTATTGATTACTTCACCATAACCTGATGGCTCAGTAGGTGGTGGTGGAGTCTGGCCAGGGGCACCCCAACCAATAAGACCACCGGGATGCTGCATTTCTCCTGCAAGTTGTACTACTCTGCTGCTATAACAGTTTTCTACTACTCCACTTGCGTAATTTACACCAACCAGACCACCAACATAATCACCTATAACTGGCCGTCCACAGATAGAGTAACAATTGAGGATATGTCCGTAATTAATACCTACTAAACCACCGACCTGCTGTTCTGCTTGAACCGTATTGGCACTCCAGCACTCTTCAATTTTGCTTCCTTCAGCATTCATACCAATCAGGCCACCCACCTTATCACTATCAACCACAGGTCCAATATTGTAACAGCGATAGATCCAGCTATAACGTTCTAATCCATTCGGCCAGATTAATGTGCTTCCGACTAATCCACCTACTCTGTTATCTCCTGAAACCGTAACTTGATTGTAGCTGTTTTTGATATATGAGATAAACTCATCGTTATCACCAAGAGCGGTACCTTCCAGGATACCTACTAAGCCACCAACATCACCTCCGCCTCCCGAAATATCGAGTTGCTCGATCTTACCGAAAGGACCTGTATAACAGTTCTCGATTCTGGTATTTTTAGCGTGTCCGACAAGTCCACCAACAGTTCCACTCATTGTTGCAATCGATATGTTGTTTAGAGCGACATTCATTATGAATGCGTCCTCGGTTACTCCAAACAATCCACCTATAGTGCTGTTGAGACCAATGATTTCATATCCGTTACCATTATAAGTACCTGTGAATGGAACACTCTCTGTACCAATAGGATCCCAATCTCCTGCGAGAGTAATATCGGTCATCTGGATATAATCACTACTGAGGGTAATGTTACTACTCCGGATGTTATCTAGTTCTCCTGCTGTCCAGATTTCAGTCTGAGCGAAGATATTAACTGTCCCGAGGAAAGTCAGGACAACAAAGATAAATAAAATGCGTTTCATTTTTCCTCCTTCGAATATGAAATTGCAGATTTTTTCACTACAATATGAGATAACCTTGCGTGGTCTAAAGGAGGGGATAATAGTTGTTACTCAACTTTCAGATCAAAGATAAAAATTAAGCGTGCTTCTCAAAATAATAACATAATTACCATCACCAATCCACGCAAGGTCTGCTCAAGGCCAGATAAACAAAAATCTCTGATAAGTACGCATCGTCTTATCCTCCTGATAAATTAAAAAACATCATCTACTGCATACCAGAAAATAGCGGTACCAATTTCTATGTAACAATTAGATATAAGTGAGATAATTTGTCAATCTATATTTCAGTAATAGGAAAAAATCTTAGTATGTTACGACACAAATGAGCATTAGACGATTAGTTGTAATTATCGCGTTGCGTAAATTACTGATTATAAGCACATAGAAGAACGTTTAATCCG